>Ga0335075_10000675_pt1 | contig 58495 bp, 44 predicted proteins | sample Lox_Sample_24_FD_206723 | JGI IMG/M metagenome (GOLD analysis project Ga0335075, IMG submission 206723) | Soil microbial communities from Loxahatchee National Wildlife Refuge, Florida, United States - Lox_Sample_2.4 | ecosystem: Environmental > Terrestrial > Soil > Wetlands | place: USA...
AAGTGTCTCACTTTAGGGGGTCAGTCCATCATCGGGGAGTGTACGGGAGGCGTAAGTTGCTGAAAAAGATTGGCTCCTCAGGTAGGACTCGAACCTACAACCCTTCGGTTAACAGCCGCGCGCGGTGTTCCGACACCTGCTGCTATAGGTTGCTACAAGTTCCTATCTTTTGTGCGCGTTAGCCTCTACCTCCCTGGCGGCGATTGCTCTCTATATTGCCTGAATTATGACCGATTTTGAAGGCGGGTGGGCACAAAAATGGGCACAGTCGCTTGGGTTGAAACGAACTTGAAATTGGCACCCATCGGATCGTTGCACCAGTTGCCGAAGTTTCCGTGTTCCTTGTATAGGTCCAATCAGAATCTGCTTATGGGTCGGTATCCCTGCCAACATGGAAAACGGCACCGCAGGCCGCTTCGATTCGAGATCCACGCAGTTAGATCCTAGCCGCCGGCGAGGAAACCTCGCGCGACTCCCACGACGATCGGTGCGAATGCGCCGCGGGTCGCGGAGCGGGTCACGCAGCAGATCGGCTAGCTGAAGGAGCGCGACGGCCGAAGGCGGAGATCTTCGCGATCTCGACGAGCAAGGCCTGAGCTGCGGCGAAGGGGTGGGTAATCGCTATTCGGGGTGCAGTTGCTCGGCGCGCTGGGTGCGGTCGAGACCGGCTTTCGCCTCCGCGTTGGAAGGATCACAGGCGAGGACCAGGCGAAATTCCCGATCGGCGTCCTGGTAATGTCCGTTGCGGCGATGCTGTTCCGCGAGCGCGTTCAGCTGAACCAGACTGCCGGCCTCAGTACAGGCGGTGGTTCGAGCGGCAGCTGCACTGCTGGGATTGGCATCCGCCGGCGCAGAAACCTGCGGCCTCTTCTTTTTAGGCGGTGGAGCGGGTTTGGTGTCGCGGACGGGCGGAGCGGCGGGGGGGGTGACCTTATCCCCCGTGAGAGGGGGGGGCGCGGGTGCCGGGGTCTGGATAGGCTGGCTTTGCGTTTTCGCTAGCGGGAGGGCGCCGGCGTTCGATGAGTGGGGGCCGGAGCGAGCCAGGACGACGCCGACGAAGATCACGATGGCCAGTAGCGGGGCTGACGCGAATGCCCAGACTCGCGGGGTGCGGAGCAGACTGGGCCGCCGCGGTGCCAGAGCGAGGTTGCTGAACGCAGTGCTCCTGCCCAGGTGAGTGCCGGAGGATGGGATCGTCCGCGAGGATGGCTGCGATTCGAGTGGAGGCAGGAAGGACTGACTCGACGCGGGATCCGCCAATGATTCCGGCTGGATGACAACAAGCGTCAGCTGCGGCTCCGATTGAAGGACCTCGAGCTGGCCGTCGCCGATCCAGGCATATTCGTTAACGCCAAATCGGCCCAAAAAGGGCTTGAGGGGTAGGGCCGTGCCGGCTGTGACATGCTGCAACGCGTCGGGTGTCAGGAGGATTTGTGCTGGTTTTGCGATACGGAGCAGCGACGCCAGTTCATGGGGTGGTTCGACTGTTCCCGGACCGAGGCTCACCGGCGCAGACGCGCAAGCGTCGATCGCGATCGAAACGGCAAGCGGCACGGAGGGATTCCGGCGACGGAAACCCTGGATGGCGATCTGGATTTGTCGGGCGGCGGCCAGGGCATCATCCACCTGCTGAAAGCCTGAGAACCAGAGCGGGTCGTTTGCCTGGACCGGGGTGGCTCTTCGGGAAGCAGTGAGGTCTTCGATGAGGGGCAGAAGTCCCGTGGGAACGGGCGATCCCTCGGCATCGCCGGGACGCGAGTTCCGGTCCGTGGAAGTCCACGGACGAATCAGCATGTCGATTCTCAGGGGCGGTTCAGCGGTCCCAGCCGAGCCGGGCCCGAAACTCGTCGACGCGCTGGAAGTCGCTGAATCCATTACAGATTAATGGCTGTCACAGGGGAAGGAAATAGCTGTTGCACGCCGAAAACGACGATGTTAAAGTAACGCACATTGTAACACAGGAACCTCTTAAGATACCCCCATCTCAGGACGCCTGTAAGTCGAGGTAACAAGGGATGTTCGGCCGTAGGATCTGGCGGTTCTGCCGTCTTTTCGTTGTCGTGTCTCTGCCCTGGATGCCGCTTCAAGTACAGGCCAAGACCGCGGGGCTGACCGCGATCGTGGTCTATCCCGGCAACAACGGACAGAACGTGGCGCAGGTGAGCAACTTTGTCCTCGATCAGAAGAACGAGGTCTACCGTTGCGCAGGGCTTGGAAAGATGGATGAGTCGGCCTATCACAGGCTGAAAGAGAACAAGGTCATCCTGACGGCGGGCATGACGCTGGAGGTCGATGCCCAGGGTGTTCTCATGCTTTCTAGCGGCAGCGAGCCTGCCACCTGCGTGGTGCCGGGAAACCTGAAACTGGAAAAAGACGAGTCTTTGAGTCCGGCGGCACTCGCCGTCCAAGGCTCCATCGAGGCATCGGTGCTGCCCGGATCGGATCCGCCGATCGTCCAGATGCCTTCCCTCAAACCGGGAACTCTGATTGTTTTTGTGCCCACCGCGAATCCTGAACTAGCGAACTACCTGCGCGCGCAGCGGCAGGGGGATGTGGCGGGATGGAAGCGTTATCTTTCCGGTGACGCAGGGGGCGCTCACGTGTCCGAGGCCCGGAAGGCCCTGGCCACACTGTACGTCAAGGCGGCCCATGCCGATCTTGAGAGCTATCTTGCCTCAAAAACGGGCGAGCAACTGAATTTCACCAAGCTGGCCGAAGCGCGGCAGATGAGCGATCAGGCGCAGGCCCAGGCGGGCAATGACGCCGCGGCGGCCGATCTCAGCAAGCGTATTCACGCCGAGGTGGTGGATCTGAGCCAGCAATCAGCGAGCAAGCTCGATCTCTACCGGACCGCCATGAAAAACCGAAGCGCCGGCTACAACAACCTGGTGGAAGCGGAAGTGCTGGCCGACGGGGCTTATCTGGCGGAGCCATCCACTTCCGAAGCGAACAGTGCCGAGCAGCAATCGAAGATGGAGCGAGCGAAGCTGGAAAAGGCGCTACACGACACTGACCATCAGATTGCCAGTCAGCATCCTGACGAAGCGGCGATGGTCATCGCTCCTTATCAGGCTTTCAAAGACGAGAACACCCGGGTGGAATCGGACCTCCGAGGGATTTCCTCCCTGTGGATCGCGCGGGCCAAAAAGTCCGAGAGCACCAGCGACTGGCCGGGCGCGGTCAGCGACCTCGAAAAGGCGCAGGCGCTGCTTCCGTTGCGAGACACCTTGTCGCTGCTGACGGCGGCGCAGCAACAGGCGCATACCGCCGCGAACCAGGCGGCCGTGCAGGCGGCGATGCAGAAGAGCCAGGACGCCGAGGCGAGCGGAGATCTCATCCGCGCCTACGAAGTCCTGGATGACCTTCCACCGGAACAGCACGGACAGGTGACGGAGAGGCTGCAGTCTCTACAGGAACAGTACGTCACCACAGCGGAAGCTCAGGCAAAAAAGCTGCAGAAGGCGTACGAACCGATCAACGGGACCAGCGACGAACAGGGGATTGTGGAGGCGTATGAACTGACCCAGCGCTGCCTGCGGCTGACGGAAGATCCGGCACTGAAGGATCAGTCCGATATCCTGGCGTCCGACCTGGCCACGTATTACCTGAAACAGGCTGACAAATACGCCGATAAGCCGGACGGGATCGGCATGAACATTGCGTGGGCGTATCTGTCCGAGGCGCTGCACTACAGTTCGCCCAGCAACTCCGGGGATGTACGGGACGAGATCGAGCGCATCCGCGCCAGGCACAGGATCAAGGCTGGTATTTCTGTTCGCGTCGAGTTCCGCGACTCCACCTCGCGGCGCGACTCTGTGGATTTCGCCACACAGCTGACCGACGCGATGGCGACGGGCCTGGAGTCTACGGGACTGAACGTGCTGGTGATCCGCCCGACGGATATGCCTCCCGTAGCGGCGAATTTTCACCTGATCGGAGACGTGATCCAGCACGATCTGGGAAAGCAGCTAGAGACCATTCCGAGGCAGTCGAAGTACAAGTCTGGGGAGCGTCCGGTGACGAATCCGGACTGGGCCAAGGCGAACCGTGAATACGACGAAGCGAAGGATGAGCTGCAGATGGCTCGTACCGAACTGCAGGACGCCCTGAACAAAAACAAGAAGAAAGATATTGAGACGGCCAAAAAAGGGGTTAGCGACGCTGAAAGGAAGCTCAACACGCTGAACGCGAGGATCAGCTCAACCCAACAGTTCAATATGGTCCCTGTAATCGACAGCTACAACTATGTCGAGAAGATTATTCATGTGAGCCCGACGGTGGTGATCCAGTTCAGGATCACGGACGCGACCGGAACCGAGGTCGTTCCTGAGATTCCGGTGAAGGAAGAGATCCCCAATCAGTACTCACAGTTCGAAGGGGTGATGCCGACCGACACCGAGGGGATCCATGCGAAGGCGGAGTTCGAACCCGACGATGCGGATTTCTACAGGACCAGCGAATATGCCGCGCGGGACGCGCTGGTGAAGCAGGCGAAGCAGAAGGTGGCGAGTCTGCCGGAAATCGTGCTGGCGCAGGCGGACCGCAGAGCGGCCAACGAGGACGCCGACGGCGCCGCGGAGATGTACATTCTTTACCTGAATTCGACACCGAACAGCGATACGCCGGAGCGGCGCAGAGCCAAAGCGTATCTGGCGAAGCAGTTCAATTTTGGCGATCTGGCGCTGCAGGCACCCCCCTCTTAGATCGCAGCCGTCGGGCCTTGCTCTTGTTGTGAGGATCAGTGAACGAAACCGCACATAAGGCAGCGCCTTCGCGCATCGGCAAGTACGACGTGACCGAGGTGTTAGGGCGCGGGGGAATGGGTGTCGTTTATCGCGCTCGCGACGCGCGCATTGGCCGCGATGTGGCGATCAAGACTCTCACCGAAGGCTACTCGGGCAATCCGGATATGCTGAAGCGCTTCTACCAGGAAGCGGGGCACACGGGAAACCTCCGGCATCCGAATATCGTCACGGTCTACGATTTCGGCGATGAGGATGGGCTTCCTTACATCGTGATGGAGTATCTGGATGGGGAGCCGCTGGACAAGGTGATCCGGGAGAGCCATCCGCTCCATCTGAGCCAGAAGCTCGACATCATCGAGCAGGTCTGCGAGGCGCTGGCCTACGCGCACGCGCGCGGGATGGTGCATCGAGACGTTAAGCCGGCCAACATCATCGTGCAGCGGGACGGCCTGGTGAAGCTGCTGGACTTCGGCATCGCCAGGGCGGACGAACAGCCCGCAGATGCGACGATGACGCACACCGGGATTCTGGTGGGCACCCCGTCCTATATGGCTCCCGAGCGCCTGCGCGGGGAACCGTTCGACGGCCGCTCGGACATTTTCTCCACGGGAGTGGTGCTGTATCAGCTGCTGACCGGGAAGCTGCCCTTCGGCAACGACTATCCGGCCAACCTGCAGAAGATCCTGCACGAGGACCCTCCGCCGCTGAAGGATCATCTGCCCGCCTGTCCGCCGCAGATGGATCCCATCCTTTTGCGCGCTCTGGCCAAGGAGCCGGTCCAGCGCTACAGCCAGGCGGAGGAAATGGCCGCCGAGCTGAAAGGCGTGGGCAAGAAGCTGAAGTCGCAGCGGCTGAACGAGCTTCTTGGAGAAGCCAGAGCGGCTGTACAGAAGGAGGAGTACCCGCAGGCAAAGATTCTGCTGCGCCAGATCCTGCGGATGGAGGCCGAGCACGGGGGAGCCAAGAAACTGATGGCCTCCGTGGATCAGTATCTGAGCCAGCAGAAGCTCAAGCATCAGGTAGATCAGCTGATGAAGATCGCTCGGGAGAGCATGGAGACGCGGGACTGGGATCACGCTCGCTCGGCCTGCGGGGAACTGCTCAAGCTGGACCCGCAAAACGCCGACGCGCAGACGTTGCTGGCCCGCGCGGATGCCGGGAGGCAGATGCGGGAGCGCATCCAGCAACTGCTGCGCGAGGCCGATACCGCGCGGCAGTCGGGGAACTACGATTCCGCGATCCGGATCGCCGGGCAGGCGTCGGAACTGGATCCGGCGGATTCGCGCATCCAGGCGATCTGCAAGATTCTGGAGCAGGAGGCGGACGAGGCTCGCCGCAAAGCACAGCTGAGCCGATGGCTGCAGAGGGCCCAGGAACTGATCACGGGCGGGCATTTGACCGAGGCATCCGGGGCGATCGCCGAAGCGGAAAAGCTGACCTCGGCCGACGCCGATCTGCTGCGTCTGAAAGATGAGCTGGGGGAGCGGCTGCGCAAAGAAGAACGGAAACGTCTGCTGGGCGCATTGCAGGACAAGGCCACGCTCTCGGTCAGCCTCGATCAGCTGAACACGGTGATGCGTGAGGTGACGGCGGCGCTGGAAAAGTATCCAACCGAACCGGTTCTGCTACGCCTGAAACTGCAGCTGGAGCCACGACTGAGGGAGCAGGTGAGCCGCAAGGTAGTCACCGAGGTCAGCGAGGCCTGCTCGCAACTGGCGCCTGCCGAGGCGCTGGCGCATGTGCGCGACGCCCTGGTACACCTGCCTGGGAACCGCGACCTGCAGAATCTGGAAGCGGCGGTGACTCTGCGTCTGACTCGCGAGCAGCGAGAGCAGATGCTCAACGAACATCTCACGAAAGCGCGCGAGCTGCTGGAGGATCACCTGTACCTGGAAACCGTGAAGGTGCTGGAAACCTGCCAGAGCCAGGGGTTTTCTTCGCCGGAAATCGCGGATCTGCTGGAAATGGCGCGATCAGCGGCCGCGGAGCGGGTTTCGCAGGATCTGGTGGAACGCAGCTATCTTGAAGCCAAGCAGCTGCTGGAGAAGCAGAATTACGAGGCGGTGCTTCGGCTGCTGGTGCCGGTTTTGCAGCGTGTGGACGAGCCCGCACTGCAGAGGCTGCTGGAAGAAGCCACGCACAAGCAGCGGGCCATCGAGCAGAGAGTCACACAGGTGATTGCGGCTGTGGATCACTGCTGCGCCATGGAAATGTACGACGCTGCTATCGGCCTGATGGGGGCGGAATCGGCGGCGGTGCGCCAGGTAGAGCAGATTCGGATGCGGCTGGAGGAATGCCGCAGGCTTCTTGACCAGGAGAACAGCCGGCTGCAGGCGATGGGGTCAATTTATGCCACGCTCAACGAGCCGGAATGCGCTCTGGCTTATCAGCGATGGACCCACGGCGACGCCGCTGGTCCGAACACCGCCGCATTGACGGATGTCGAACAACGACTCGGCACGCGGGTGGGGCAGACGGTCGATCGCCACGTCATCCAGTCGCTCGATGCGGCGCGGGAGGCTCTGCGGTCAGAGCAACCTGCGCTGGCGAGCGATCTGCTGAAGAATACCGAGGACTGGCAGGCCAGCAGCACGCCGGCGGTGCAAGAGCAATGGAAGGCGGTGCAGGTTGAGATCGCCGCGGCGAGGAAAGTTGTACGTTTCCGCAATGTGCTGAGGCGGTAGAACAGCAAGGGTCGAAGGACACCGCGTCTACAATCCGAGCCCGTAGGGCAAGCTGTCCGCAATGCCTTTCAGCCCTGCGTCGACTGCATCTTCAACTTTCTGGGCGAACTCTCTATCAGGACAATTCAGGAGTACGTCTACCGATCCACCGCCCGCGACAATAATGTCCCGGGCAAAAGAGGCACAATTATGAAGCAACACACCCCAGACCCATTTGTCGGACATAAACTTCATGAGCCTGGCGTAGGCGCCGGATGGGTTCGAGATTCGCGCGTCCAACCGTCGAATCTCTCTCTTGCCGTTTTCAGCAAGATAGAGTGCAAATCTCGAACTGCCTCTCATGAACTTGGGATAGGCGAGGACACCAGCAATCTCTCTCACTCCCTGTCCCGCCACATGGAAGTACCAGCACGACTCGCTGTCCTTCCCGCAACAAAACAGCATATGACCACATGGATTCCACTTCGCACCGCTCACCACGACCGCCGAGGTATCGGAAAAATCGATATCAGCCGGACACTCCAAGAGAATCTCGCCTTCATAAGCCATCGGATTATCTGCCTTTCATGAGCTGAAGTACATAGATGTCATGGCTGTGGCATGCGCCCTATCTGCCGAGGAATTTCTCGAGAGTTGCTAGTTCCTTGTCCGCCCGATCCATGTATTCGTCGGCCGTGGCCAGGTCGCTCTGACTCAGGGCATTGGCCGATTCACTGAGGTCGTTGTTGAGCCGGGTTAACGCGGCGAGGATATCTCCACGAAGGTCGAACCCCTGCGCCTGCTGCTGCGACCGAATCGACTGCACGCCGCTCCTGACGGCATCGGCGCGGGCATTCAGGTTGTCGAGGCGATCGCGGCTGGCTCGCATGTCTGCAGGGGACGGTCCCGAAGGCGCCGGAGGCTGACTGGATGCTCCCTGCGCGGGCTGATCCGGGGGCGTCACCGCGGGACTGACGAGGGTATCCGGCTTTCGCGGTGCGGGCGGACGGCTGCGTGATCCGACGTCGGACGCTGCAGACTGCCGGCCCGCCGATGTCTGGGGCGCGCTCGGCTGTGACGGAGCAGCAGCGTCGGTGACCGAATCCGGCTGCGAAGCGGTGGTCTGAGCGGGTGGAGAAGGCGGCACGACGTCGGGTGTAGCCGCTGCCGGGGAAGCTGCCGCAGGGGGCTGTCCGGCGCTGGCAGCGGGCTGAACCCGCTGGCCCGCGTGGGTGGAGAAGACGCGAGGCAGCAGAAGCGCGGCTGCCACCAGCGCGACAAGAGCGGCAAAGGCGCCGACCGCCATCCAAAGGCCACGGTGACTGCGAGAAGCAGAGGACGCTCCGGAAGAGATCATGGGCGCGACTCCTTGCTGAGGCTGTGGGGGAGGCTGAATCTGAGAGACGGTGGGCAACGCAGGCGCGGTGGGCGACACCTGCCGCTGGACGTCCTGCGTTGATTTGAGTGCGTTGCGGAAGGCGTCGGCCGACTGGAAGCGCTTGGCGGGATCTTTTGCCATCGCGCAGAGAATGATGTTGTTGAGCGCGGGCGAGAGAGAAGGATTGACTTCAATCGGTGGCTGCGGCTGTTGATTCAGCTGCGCGTTCAGCACCGTGAACGAGGTATCGGCCTGGAAGGGACGGCGTCCGGCAGACATTTCATAAAGCGTTATGCCAAAGGAGTAAATATCGGAACGCGCGTCGACGGTGCCGCCACGAACCTGCTCCGGGGAAATGTAATACACCGAACCCATGGTGGTGCCGGGGCGCGTCAGCTGCAGATCGGTGCTGGATTTGGCGATGCCAAAATCCATGATTTTCGCCAGCCCATGCGAGGTCACCATGATGTTCGACGGTTTGATGTCGCGATGGATCACGCCCCGCTGATGCGCGTAGGACAGAGCAGAGAGCACCTGGGTCGCGTACTCAACCACCTGAGCTTCGGGAAGGCGGGAGAGGCTGGCAAGGTGGTCGAGAGTGGAGCCCTCGACAAACTCCATCACCATCACAAGCTGGTTTTCGAACTGGTAGGCCGTCCGCAGCTGCGCGATGTTCGGGTGTTCCAGGGTGGCCAGGGTGCGGATTTCCGCCATGAAGCGGCTGGCCAGCTCCGGATCGGAGGCATAGTCGGGAAGAAGGATTTTCATCGCTTCCGCCCGGTCTGAAATTACGTTGCGGACGCGGTAGACGCGGCCCATGCCACCCGCTCCGAGCAGGTCGAGAATCTCGTAGTCTCCGACGCGCTGGCCGGCGGCGAATGCCATGGTAGAACTCGAAGTGAGAATGGACGAGGTGCCCGGGACAGAGAGCGAGAGGACCCACCGAGTCTACTTCAGTTCGTGTGAGCCACGCCAGAAATATTACCTGGGGCACAAATACGGAAAAAACGTCGTTCCGGACTGATCCGGCCACGATCAGGACGCTCCTCCGCCGTGCAATAATCGCTGCTATTCTCGTCCATCGGTTCCTGATTCTCCCGCATCCGGAGCCCGTCCCCATCCATGCCGGCGCATGACGCGCCTTTTCCCGGAGGACCCATGAAGTTGCTCGGTAAATTCAATCTCGTGCTCATTCTGGTGTTCGGAGTGGGCATGGGTCTGGTCTCGTACTTTGCGCGGCAGTTCCTGATGGATGATGCGCGAGAGCAGGTGCTGCGCCAAGCCGAGCTGATGTCGGCAAGCGCCAGCGCGACCAAGGATTACACCGACCAGCAGGTGAGTCCCATTCTGGAGAAGACGGACCAGCACAACGTCAACTTTCTGCCGCAGACCATTCCTTTCTATGCCGCCAACACAACCTTTAAGTTTTTGCGCGATAACCACCCCGACTATTCGCTGCGGGAAGCTGCTCTGAATCCGACCAATCTCGAGGACCGGGCGACGGAGTGGGAAGCGGACCTAATCCACTACTTCCGCGATCATCGGTCGGAGGAGCAGCACGTGGGCGAGCGCAGTACGCCCACCGGCCAGGTCCTTTATGTGGCGAATCCGATCATTGCCGCACCCGGCTGTCTGCAGTGCCACAGCCAGGTATCGCTGGCACCCCGCTCAATGATTCGCCACTACGGCGGCGACCATGGTTTTGGCTGGAACGCGAATGAGATCGTGGGCGCACAGATCGTCTCGGTGCCGATGTCCGTGCCCATCGCCATGGCCGAAAAGGGTTTTCGTAACCTTCTCGTGAGCCTTGGGGCGGTTTTCCTGATCACCATCGTGCTGATCGATCTGGCGATGTACTTCATCGTTATCCGGCCGCTGCGGCGGGTGTCAAAGAACGCGGACATCATCAGCAAAGGCGGAACGGATATGCCGCTGCTCCAGGTGAAAGGCAAGGACGAGATCGCCGAAGTGACCGCATCGTTCAACCGCATGCACACCAGCCTGGTGAAGATGTTTGAAATGCTGAACGGGTGAAGGCGGCCGTTACTGGTCCCTGGAACGCAGGAAGGCGGCTCGATCCGCGTCGGAACTAATCTGTTTCGCGGCCTCGCGAAAGATGAAGTCGGGATCGTCGGATTGGGCGGCGAGGCGCTTCACCACGATTTTCGCGACGGGGCCGATGTAAACCGCGAGCTTGCGGCTGATTTGCTCCAGCTGCAGGTTCTGGAATCCGCTGGAGGAGAACGGCCGTACGTGGCCGGATCCGGTGGGGGGGCGCACGGCGGGAATCGACTGGCTGGACAGGGGCAAAGTAGGGGTGTCCGGCGGACCGGATGCCATCTGAATCGCGCGGAGAAAGTCCTCGGCGGTGGCAAACCGCTGGGCGGGATCTTTGGTCAGCGCGACCATGACGGCATTGGATAACGGTGTGGGGATCTGCGGCGCTATGTGGCTAGGTGGAGGAGGCACCTGCTGGACATGGCCAACCATGATTTCGTAGGCGCTGTTGCCGGTAACCGGCAGCCGGCCGGTGAGGAGCTCGTAGAGCGTGACCCCGACTGAGTAGAGGTCGGAGCGAGGCGTTGCCTTACTGCCGCTGATCTGCTCAGGAGACATGTAGTTGAGCGAGCCGAGAAGGAAGCCGGACTGCGTGAGTTCCACCGAGCGATTGGTGATGGCGATGCCGAAATCCAGCAGCTTCACGATGCCTTCTCTCGTGACCATGATGTTGGTGGGCTTGATATCGCGATGGACCACACCGCGAGCGTGGGCGTAGCCGAGGGCGCTGAGAATCTGCGCGATACAGTTGCAGGCCTGGGGCAGCGTGATGGCTCCCTGAGCGCGAAGGTCGCCGAGGGTTCGTCCTTCCACGAACTCCATCACCATGACGAGCTGGTTTTCGAAGTAGAAAGCGTTGTGAAGAGCGGCGATATTTACGTGGTTCAGCGAGGCCAGCGTCTGGACCTCGCGACGGAAGCGCTCCACCATCTCCGGGGTGCCGGACTGTTCCGGGTGCAGGACCTTGAGAGCTTCGCGCCGCTGGGAGATGAGATGGCGGACCTCATACACGACGCCGAGGCCGCCAGCGCCGAGCCTGGCTACGATTTCGTATTCGCCGACCGTCTGTCCCCGTTGCAATGCCATGTTTGCCTGAACCAACCTCCATCATGACATTGTGCCGGAGGCTGAGAGGATTATGTCCGTCGACGCGGCAAAAAGCCTGTGGCCGCTGCTTTCATCTGCCCGACTGGCCCGGCACTGCCGCGGGGGGACTGGGGAGGAAACGCAGCTGCGCCATCATGGTGTGGAGCGCTTCCGACACATGAGGCAGTTCCTGCTCGACGGTTGTGAAGGTGGCGTTGCCCACGACGCTGCCGTCGGTAGCATACATCTGGATCTGTACGACCTGGCGCCCATCGGCGGTGGGCCAGGAGAGGCCGAGCTGCCGGGCCTCGGTTGCGCCCTGAATCGCGATGACGGCCGCGTCGCGAATCTTCGGCTCGCGGAAGAGCACGCGGGCGGCGTCCATTTGCTTCGAGATATATTTCTCCAGCGTCATTTCGGGCGGCATTGGCTCCTGGGCAAAGAGAAAGACGCTGGGAAAGCCAGCGGTTCTGCGGATGCCGTAGCCGGCCATCACCTCCCAGTCAGGAGGAACGTCGGAGATGTACCAGCTTCCCACCGTCAAATCCGCCATATCCTCTCCGCTCGCGGTCTAGAGCCGCCGGAACGCCGCATCGGTGCGCTGCTTCACGCGCACTGCACACTGCTTCTGAACCGTCAGGAAGGACTGCGCCCCATGCGCTCCCTTCAGCCGAAAGGCCTTTGGATTGGCGGGGAACGGCACCGGCTCCATGCCCGGTGTCATCCAGAAGCAGCCAAGCTGCAATTCGACGTAGCGTGCTGTCTCTTCACGCCAGGTTGCGCCCGGGAAATCGGGTGTGAACTCGCTGCGCTCGGCCACCGGCTCATCGAGAACGAAGCGAACCTCTCTGCGCTCTCCTGGCATGGTGCGGCTGAGGGGCGGAATGAAGACGCGGTTGACCTCAATTCCCGGCGGAAGCGGCGCGAGAATTCTTTTGAGCGATACTTTGTCTCCGGTCACGCTCACATACAGCTGCCCCGCAAGGTCCGGCCATTCCGCCTCAGGAGGCTTGCCGGGGGCGCCATCGTAGGCCAGCAGCGGAAGCCCGCCGTCGTTCCTTAATGCGTAGCGCACATGCAGCTTCCCTTGTTCTGCGCGGCAGTCAAGCTCCAGCAAGATATCCATATCTTTCGTCTCCGTGGCAAAGCATGGCGTGGGAGAGATCGCCATCACAGCTAATCCTGCAACCATCTCCCGCCTAGTGATTCGGCCGATTGTCGGCCGGAGGAGGGATCGGCGTGTCTGTCTGATTGCCACTGGCGTCCGTCCTTGTGTCGTACCACTGCCCCGAGTTGTCCTGGTACATATCACGTGTGATGGAATTGTGATCCGGCCGATAGCTTTGTCCCGCATCGCCTTCCATCGTGCGTTCGGTGATGGAATCTGAATCGTGCCCGTTCACTCCGATCGTCTGCGATTCTTCCTCATTATCATAGGGGCTGGGCTGTGTGTTTCCGGCGAGGTTATTCCCCTGAGCATTATGCAGGCTGTGGATCATCTCGTGACCCAGAGTCTGATAAGGAGGCTGCGTCTGGGTTGTTCCATCCGCCCCTGTGTACTCTGACGTGTCGGATGGATTGTACTGGATGGTCGAATCGCTTCCCGCTCCGTGACTGCCGTCTGCTTTCGGGTACGCATCGTTGTTCGCCGCAATGGTGAATCCGTTGTTCTGCTGGGTACCCGGCGGTATCGGCACAATGGTGATGTTCTTTCCCGTTGCGCTGTAAGCTTTGGCCCAGCGCTGCCCTGTGGGCGTCTTCAGGAAGGTATCCAGGTCCTTCACGGTAACAGCCTGATATTGCGGGGAGCCCTTGATGCTGATCTGCGAGTTATATTGCGTGGCGATCGATCCATCCGGCTGGAGGACCGCTTTGGGGTAGCCGCCGAGAAAGTTGCTCAGGCCGGCGAGCATGCCGCTCATGACGAGTCCAAAAACACCCATCGCGCCAACCATTCCAACCATGACATTGGGCGAGCCGTTGGCCAGCATGTCGGGAGGGCCGACACAGATCAGCATGTCCATGACGCGCGACTGGGGGACGCCGCCGACGAGGACGGTAAAAGATCCGAGCACGAACGGACCGCCCGCGTGGGGAACGACACCGGTCACCATAGGGCACACATGGTTGTCGCCGATGCGGGCCGCGGGCAGGTCATTGATCAGGACCGTGGGGCAGCCCACGACGACCGTGCCGCCATGCACCGTTATGTCCGTTAATCGCGCTGCGGGAAAACTCCCCATAGAACAGCCTCTTGGTTGTCGATACAAATCCAGGTACTGCTCTCAGGACTTTCGCTGTGACGGCGGATCATCGCCGGGAAACTTCGGGTTCTGCGGATTCGACGGCGGGGTGGGTGAATCCGGACTCAGCGGATCTCCTGGAATGCCGGGAATGGGGGCACCGCCGCTGTTGATGAGAACCAGAGTTCCGGAAATGACCACCCCCTCCGGACCTACGGAGATGAAACCGCCGGGCCCGGCAAGACAGACGCCCATGCCGCCCTGCAAAACAACGCTCTCGCCGCCGTTGAGATAAATTTGTGACCCGGCCTGGACGTCGTAATTCATTCCCGCCTTGCTGTACTGATTCATACCGACCTGCAGCGAGTAGTCCATTCCGATCTGTTCGTTCAGGTTCATACCGACGCTGATATTGGAGTCCATCCCGATTTTCTCTTTGAGGGTGCCGGAGACCTTGTGGTTGCGGTCGCCGCCCACCGAAGCTGTCTGGTTACCCTGAATCGCGACATCAGCGTTGCCGCCGATCTGCTGGATCTCGTTCCCCTTCACGGTGCGGTGGGCGTTGGCATCCACCTCTTCGAACTGGTTCGACTTGATCGTGCTGTGCTGCTCGTTGCCCACGAGCGTGTGCCAATCGTGCTCGACGTGGAGATCGTAGTCGCGCTCGGCGTTCATGAAAATCTGTTCTTTATCCTTCAGATCCTCAAAGCGGAGCTCATTGGCATTCGCCTCGCCGCCGCCTTTGGAGCTCCGGGTGAGAACTCCCGCGAGGGTGTATTGTCCGGCGGGATCGTACTTCGGCATGTTGACCCCGTTGTAGACCGAGCCCACCACGATGGGCTGATCGGGGTCGCCCTCGAGGAAGTCAATGAGGACTTCGTCGCCGTGACGCGGCCAAAAGTAGGTTCCCCATCCTTTGCCGGCCCATGACTGCGCGACCCGCAGCAGGGTGTTATCGGGGTTGTTGGGCTTTCGCTGGCGGTCCCACCAGAACTGCACGCACACCCGCCCATACTTATCGAGAAAGGAGTCTTCGCCGGAGATCGTGACCACCTGTCCGGTGTGCATACCGTGGACGACGGGTTTCGGCGTTCGCAGCGGCGGGCTGAAGGCAAGAGCTGCAGCAATGGCCACGAAGCGATTCCTGTAGGGTGAGGGCGAAGCCGCAGTGCGGGTGCGATAGGGAGGCAACTGCTGCACCGAATGCTCGACCTGGGTGACCAGATACTTCGTGTTGACAACTTCCTGAGGATACTCAGTCAGGCTGAACATATAACCGGAGGCCATAGGGATGGCATTCGAACCGCCATCCGCTACCACGGTTGCAGCATCGCTGGCGTTGCGCCGTACCATATTGAACAGCGCCGCCAGATCGCCGATTTTGGAATCGGAATCAATCTTCTTCAGGTATGCTGCGGCGCTGTCAGCGTAGTCATAATGCTCATTGCCATTGGCTCCCAGGGGGCCTTTGGTGGGATCCTGCTGGTCATCGCCGATGCGTTTATGGCGGATGAAGCTATAGTCCCAGGTGGAGAACTCGCCGGTGACCAATGACGATCGCGAGTTGAATTCCTGGATCACAAAGTCATAGAAGCCTTCGGAATCGCCCGGTTCCGGACCGTAGCGAAACTGGTCCTGTATCGAGCAGGGCCCGAGGACACTGGAGTTATCCTGCAGCGTGAAAACGTGCTCCTCTTCGGTATGCCTGAAGTAGTAGAGGATGCCGTGCTGCTCCATGAGCCGCGAGATAAAGCTGAAATCAGTTTCGCGGTACTGGGTGCAGTACTCCATGGGAATGTAATCGCCGGAAGTATCGATTCGGGGGCTGATCGTGTAAACGCCGGTGACGGCCTTGATGACGTCGATTACGGTCTGATTCTGAAAGACGCGGGTATTGGTGTTCAGTGTCAGCGCCCACAGCGCGGGTACGACGGTTGCCCGGTAATTGTTGAACTCATCGTCGCCACCGCACATCTCGAAGCTCGACACGACTCCATTGATATATCTCTCTTTACCCGTGTCATCAGCGCGGATCGCAATGGTTACGGTCTTGCCGATAATCTGGGTGGGATCAATGGTGACGTCCTTCTCGGCCACCATATCCAGCCGATATCGGAATAATTCAGAGATAGCCTCATAACCGACGAGGTTCTCGGGCAAGAGCACATTATCGCCGAGAGGCGTGGTGAGGCGGATGAGTCGATCGTCCTGTGCAAAAGCGGACATAGCGTTCGCCGCAACTTTCCCATCGTCCCGGGCCAGTACAGCCAGTCGCCCAAACCCGGCCGATGAAATATTTACCGCGTAGACTTACCAGGCATAAGTAAAGCGCCCCTCCGGGGAAACACCGACAGCTACTCTTTCCATTGGCTGCTCTTCCGCCATGCGCGACAGCACGGCCCGCGAGATCTCGGGTAGCATAGTATTGGATAGGATGTTATCCACATTGCGGGCGCCGCTCTCGACTTCGGTGCATCGCTTCGCCACCTCGTCCAGAAGGCGATCGTCGTAGGTCATCTCGATCTTGTGATTGTCCCGGATGCGCCGCTGAATCCTGCTCAGCTTCAGCCGGATGATCTGTTTAAGCGCTTCGTCGCGAACCGGAAAATACGGCACGACCATCATGCGGCCCAGAAAAGCGGGCTTGAAGATCTTGTTGAGTTCCGGCTTGATGGCCAGAGCGAGACCTTCGCTGTCCGGCATCGTTTCGGGATCGGCTGTGAGCTTCATCAGCGTATCGGTGGCCGCGTTGCTGGTAAGAATCATGATCGTATTCTTAAAGTCGATCGAACGGCCTTCGCCGTCCTCGAGATTTCCCTTGTCAAATACCTGGTAGAAGAGCTCGAGCACGTCGGGATGGGCCTTCTCGATTTCGTCGAGCAGCACAACGGAGTAGGGACGCCGCCGTACCGCTTCGGTGAGAACCCCGCCTTCGCCGTAGCCCACGTATCCGGGCGGCGAGCCTTTCAGGGTGGAGACGGTATGCGCTTCCTGGAATTCCGACATGTTGATGGTGATGAGATTGCGTTCCCCTCCGTAGAGCAGGTCGGACAGAGCCAGCGCGGTTTCAGTTTTGCCTACGCCGCTGGGCCCGACCAGCATGAAGACGCCGACGGGTTTGCCGGGGTCGTCCATCTGTGCGCGTGAGGTAACGATGCGCTGGGCGATGGCCGCGAGGGCGTGATCCTGGCCGATGACTCGCTTGCGCAGGTGACCATCCAGCTGCAGGAGAGCGCCGATTTCGTCTTTGACCATCTTGCCCAGAGGAATGCCCGTCCATGCAGAGACGACTTCGCCGACGATGCGCTCGTCCACGCACACATGCAGAAGGGGGTTTTCCCCCTGCACGGTCGCCAGCTGGTTCTCGAGAGCCTGCAATGCGGCCAGCGAGGGCTTCTCGCCGGAGTCACCCTCGACCTCCTTCGCACCGGTTTCGAGGGCTTCGCGCATCGCCCGAATCCGCCGGACGAGTTCCACTTCCTGTTCCCACTGCGCTCTCAGCTTCGCCACTGAGGCATCGGCGGCGGCAAGCTGCTCCTCAATGGCGGCCAGGCGCTCGGCGTGATTCTCGCCCACGGTGGACTCCCGTTCGAGAATTTCCTTCTGCACTTTCAGGTCGTCGATGCGACGCAGGGCGTCTTCGAGGGCGGGTGGCGTCGTGTTTTGCGCGAGGGAGAGGCGGGCGCAGGCGGTATCGAGCACGCTGACTGCTTTGTCCGGCAGCTGCCGTCCGGCGAGATATCGATGAGAGAGCCGGACAGTGGATGTGACGGCTTCTTCCATGATGCGCAGCTGATGATGTTTTTCGAGAGCTGCCACCATGCCGCGCAGCATGGTAGCGCACTGCGTCTCGCCTGGTTCTTCCACCTTCACAACCTGGAAACGGCGGGCCAGCGCAGCATCCTTCTCAAAGTACTTCTTATATTCGGACCAGGTTGTCGCCGCGATGGTTCTTAGTTCGCCTCGGGCGAGAGCGGGCTTGAGCAGATTGGCCGCGTCGTTCTGGCCTGCCTGTCCGCCGGCGCCGATCATGGTGTGCGCCTCATCGATGAACAACACGATGGGGTGCGGCGACGATTTCACTTCATTGATCAGACCCTTGAGGCGATTCTCGAATTCTCCCTTGACGCCTGCGCCGGCCTGCAGAAGAGCCAGGTCTAGGCTGTGCAGCTGAACGCTGCGCAGCGCAGGGGGCACATCACCGGCGGCGAGGCGGAGCGCAAATCCCTCGACCACCGCGGTTTTGCCCACCCCGGCCTCACCGGTAAGAATCGGATTGTTTTGCCGGCGACGCATCAGGATGTCGATCACCTGGCGAATCTCCTGATCGCGTCCGAGCACCGGGTCAATTTTGCCTGCTTTCGCATTCACCGTCAGGTTGACGGTGTACTGATCAAGGTGCGGGGTCTTGCCGCCGGCGGCTGTCCTTTCGCGTTCTCCCTCGCCGAGTTCGCGGGCGGTTTCCATCGCCGCCGCAGTCTCGCGCGATTTCTCGGTGACGGCAAAGAATTCCTTGCGCAGAACCTCCGGCGGAATCAACTGCAGCTCTTTACTGACGTCGCGAATCAGGCGCGACAGCTTCTCGCTGGACAAGAGCGCGAGCACCGTGTAGCCGGTGCGAATCTGCATGGTGTCGTATTCGATGGTCGCAATGGTCCATGCCTCGGTCAGCATGTCCACGAGCGCCGGACTGAACGCGGGATTGCGCGCGTTGCCGCTCTTAAGCCGGTCGAGACTGCGCTGCAGTTCTGCGGTGAGCCGCGAGCGGTCGACGCCATACTGTTTGAGGATGAGGGCCACATCGTTCTCTGAGTTTTCGAGCGCTTTGAGGAGGTAGTGCTCGATCTCGATGTCGTAGTGAGTCCGGGAAACGCACAGGCCGGCGGCAGCTTCCAGCGCGTTGCGGACCGCATCGTTTAATTTCCCGATGAGCGATTTCAGGTTCACACTCATGCAACTGACTCCAGGTTTACAAGCGTATTCGCCTACGACAACCGGTATGTGGCTTCATCCGGATCGCGATCCATGGGTCGATTCCTGAGCCAGCTCACCAATCCCAGACGTGGTGCAACATCGCCGATCGCTCCCAGTTGGGTGGGGGGCGTCTGCTCACGATCGAGGATGAGTTGAATCAGGAAATCGAATTCCTGATTTGTATACAAGCGCAGCCACGCGTGCAACTCAATATTGGCACGCGACCCAGGCAGGAATTCCTGATACTGCTCAAAGTTCATGGGGCCCAGCCGAATGGTCACGGTTCCGTGCTGGTCCCAGACTTCATCGCCGACGACGGTGCCCATCCCAAGGCGCTCGCAAAAGACTCCGTTCTCCCGCAGGAAACTGAGATTATTGGGGGGCAGGCGATTCCAGGCCCCTGTAAACTGCTTCACCGTCACCGGCACCTCGAAGTAATCTTCCAGCAACTGTCGCAGCCCCTGGGCGGTGGGCCGGCGTTCGGCAAGCAGGCTCGCATAGTGGAGACACGCCTCGTCCGCGATGCGCATTCGACCTCTCAGACCTTTGGTTCCCATCCCGATGAGATCCAGCAACTTCTCGCTGACTAAGTCGTCTCCCGATCCCGTTCGCTCATATGCGATGTAAAAGCGGTATTTCTGCCAGCCGCGGTAAAACAGTGAAATGATGCGGTGGTTGAAGATATCGAAGAAGTCGCCGGGGCTGTGATCTTTGGCACGCGCCCGTTCCAGCAGGAACTGCGTGTAAGGGTCGGGCAAGGCGCCGATGGCAGCGCTGAGACCCATGAAGTTGACGCGCAGTTCGGGCTGCTCGCCCTCGCCGTGGTGATAGCCGGCGATCTCGCTGGGAGGGAAAGATAAAGTGGGGACCGGTTTGAAGCGCACCACTTCGGACGAGGGCGTGACAAACAGGCCGACAGGACTGCGTTCCGGATGGAGGCGCTCGAGGAGCCGGACGGCCTGAAAGAACTGGACGCTGTAGGGCTCCTCGTCAAGGAGAGCCTGCAGCGCCTGGAACTTCAGATCAACGGCTGGTAGCCCGCTTTGGGTGGCCATTCTCCAAGCATCTCCTTTCGTTGACTGGTACGTGCCGCAAGCTGACAAAAGCTGTTGATCGAGGTATAGGCGCCAAGGAAATGGTCGAGCACGTTGGCGAACAGATAGGCGCCACCGCCGACAAACTGGCGCTCATCCAGTTCCACCTCTACCCGCGTGCCGCGCGCGGGCAAACTCCCGTAAATCGAAGTCATGATGGCAAAGTGAGGCTGCGAACTTAGCTTCAGTATCCCACCGATCTGATTCTCCATGTAAGTCGAGTCAGTGAAGTTGTGTAGGCGTAATATCTCACGCAGGGATGAGACTCCTTCTTCAGAGATAGACAGATAATTCAGCGAGAGCTGAGAAATCAGACGCCATAACTGGCCCTTCGCATCGGGAGGATTATAGGTTGGAGTGGGACGGCGCAGCGCAGTGATCCGGTTCAGAACCGGAAACTCCTCCGCCAGAAAATCTCCCTCCTCCGATCCGTAGGGCAGGTGGGAAGGCAGATCGAAGTTCGACACTGAGCAGCGGACGGTGAGCACTTCCGCGTTGGGTTCCGTCAGTACGCCGTCCACATCGACCAGCGACAGGTACATCGACGAGGGCTCCCGCTCCCCCAATGGGCTCATGCGGCGCGTTGCGTGCCAGTAGACCAGGGAGCTGTTGTTGCGGGCGCGATAACGATAGGCGTAGAGCGGTTCCACAGGGATGCTGTCCCGGCGTGCGGTATTCGAGGCGGTCACTTCATCAATGGAGAAAATCTCGGTTGTGTCCTGATGCCGGACATCGGGGATGATCCGATATTCGTGACGGGTGTGACTAATGAGAATCGGCTCGGCCACCAGCGACTGAAGATTGATGACCGGCGTGCAGCCCAGGCGGAAGGTGCGGGCCGTGACGCCGGTTTCCAGGTCCTGATGCCGCTCGGGACGCTCGAACTTTGAAATGCAGAGCAGGATCTCGGCATACCCAACACATCCGGCCTCGGCCATCGCGTCGAGGCCGCCTACTTCAAAGAACAGGAATTTCTCGGAGAACGTGAAGTATTCCTGCAGGAGACGGTAGCCGTCAAACGAGCGCCGGGGAAAGGGCAGCAGGGCCTCGTCTTCCCTGAAGCCCATGGCTCGCAACTGGGCCGGGGGAATGCGGACGGGCTGACTCCCGCGCTTTTCAGGATTGCGCACCAGCACGGAGATGCAGTTGCGGGACAGCAGCTCGTATAGGGTGTGAACGACGTTGGTTTCGCCGGCCAGATGGAAGGCGAGCCTGCGGATGCCCAGCTGCTGGAAGCTGACGTCGCGCGCGGCTTCCAGGTGCAAACGCACCACGCCGGCGGCGCCGGGGATACGGACGGGATCGGCGAGCCTCTCCGGCTGGCGCCACTCGCACTCGGCAACAGTGACCGGCCATATTTCCACCGGATAGGCGGTGCGAAAGCGGCACGGCTGTCCGTCCTGGGTCAGTCTGGTGACCAAAGAGGTACCCGCGGGCATGACCATGCCGGCCATCTGCTTTCCCTGTTCAGGATTGGCCTGGCATTCGACGACGGACATGGAAGGAATGGGGCGCAGGTAGTGGGGCGAAACAATGCTGAGGAGCGCGGATGTAATCTCGGGAAAATCGTCGTCGATGCGGAGATGGACACGGGCGGCCATGAAGGCAAAGCCTTCCAGCAGCCGCTCGACATGAGGATCGTCGCAGCGATCGGGTTCAAGCAACAGGCGGCTGGCGACGCGGGGATAGCGGCGGGCAAACTGGCCGCCGAGCTGGCGAAGATAAGCGAGTTCCCGTTCGTAATACTCCAGCAGTTCTTCGCGCATCGCTCACTTGACCTTGTACTCGCCGCTGGAGAGCTCCAGCACGGTATCGAATGCGATTTCTTCGGGGGCGGGATTGACCTTCATGAGCGCCTCGATATGAAAGCGGAGGCGGCGGTCGACCTTGTCGGAATCCACAAGGGTGACGCGGGGATTCATCAGCCGGGGCTCGTAGCTGCGCAGGCAGGCTTCCATGGCCGACCGCAGCTGGCGGTGATCGGATGCGGATGTCAGTCCCAGGGAGCTGATGTCCGGCAATCCAAAATCGACAATGGTCCCGCGCGCGCCGGGATGATCCGCCATTTCGGGGATCGGCGGCTGCCGCGTATTGAGCAGCCATTCCAAATCGCGCCGGAGCGCATCCTTAAAGAAGCGGATCGACTGGGCGCGGTTTTGCGGCCAGTCGTCGACCGTCACGAGGCGGTCCAGCACGGACTGGGTGACCATCGTTTCTGTCGTGGAACGAGGCAACTGCACTCCTATTCAGATCACTGAGACAGGCTCATCGCAGCAATCGGGTCAATGCGGCACAAGCGTGCAAACAGCGCTTCTCTGTGGCCGTTGTCAGTTCCCGGGTCGAGGCAGCGCAGCAGTAAAGCCAGGGGAGGCGAGATCATCTCGGCGGCTTCCCATTCCTCAAGGCGCCGCTCTTCAATTTCCCTGACCAGCTCTTCGAGGACGGGATGGGCAATCCTTCCCTGGCCGGCATTCATGCAGAACTGGGCAATCTGCATGCGACGCTGGAATCGCGCGCGGCCGCTGGGTTGCTGCGCTGCGTCGCGCATGAGGAGTTGGAGTGCCTGAGACAGCTGGCCGCGGCGGATAAACTCGCGAGCAAGATCGAGAACATCGGGGGGAGCCGCCTCATCTTCTTCAGACCGAGGCGACGGCTCGGGCGGCAATGCCTCTTCTTCGGCAGGCGCACTCTGGGGAGGCGCGGCTGGAGGCTTGGGAAGGACCATCTCCTCAAGCCATTTTTGCGTATCGGCATTGGCGGCCGGAGTGTCGTCGTTTAGTGTCCAGGTGGGAATCTCCGGCACGTCTCTAAGCAGAGACTGGACAGTTGCGATGACAGCGGCGGCGGTCGCCGAATAGCCGGATTCGCAGGCAGCTTTCCAGATATAGCGGTGCACATCCAGCCACGCCCGTCCGCAGGGTTCGCCCACCGCGGCGATGGCGGCCTTCAGCAATTCGTCCCAATTCTCCTCCATGGCCAGACGTTTCAGATTCTGGCGGGTTTCGCCGCCCGGAGAAACCAAAAACTCGTAGGAAACCCAGCTGCCCTTCTCCCGCATTTCCCCAATTCGTATCGATGTCTGAAGCAAATAGGGGATTGGACTGGAGACATTCTCTCTGAGGAGAAACTGTGCACAGGCCTGCACGCGGCGGATGGCATCTTCCTTATCGGCCAGCCCGGGGGAATCCGCACTCCTAGCCGGAGTAGGGACAGCCTGGCGCTGCGGATCCTGGACAGGCGCAACATTTTCCGACAGCGGCTGGGGTTCGGACTTTGACGTCTCGGCGGTCACCTCGTCCGGCTCGAGCTTCAGTTTGTCCTGGAGCAGATTGTTAACCAGCGGTCCAACCTCATCCATCGCCTCGCGCAGCTTGCCGAATCCGGGGGCGTCATTTCCATACCGCTGTTCGCAAAACAGCTGCATGGCGTCGAGAGATTCGACCGCAGCTTTCAGGGAATTGTCGAGGTCGCGATAGAAAGACTTCGGGGTTGCGGCAAACGATTTATCGAAATCCTCGGCGGTCAGCTTACCCTCGGCGATGGCGCGCTCACGCGCTTCGCGTTTCGCGTCGCTGGAAGCGGCGTCGGCTTCATAGCCGATGGCCCGCGAGGCGCGATAGTCAAAGAAACTGAGGCCATCGCGGGTGAGGCCGGAATCGCGCAGGATCCTCCCGAGGCGATTGGCTAACCATTCAAGGGGAACGGCGCGCATCCCCGCGTCGCCTTCTTCGATCTGCGGGTAGAGCGAGTCCCAGAACTGTTCCTGCAGATCCAGAAGCAACTTCAGACAGGGCTGCAGAAGACCGAGTCCGTCGCGGCACAATGATGCTTCCGACAGCCATGCAGCGAGCTGCAGATCCTTACTCCTGGCGGCGAGGGCGTCCCCCGCCAGTTTGATCACCAGGGCATAGTCCGCCCTTTTGACGGGCCGCTCCCAACCCCGGCTGGGGAGGGAATCGTCATCTTCAGAGCGAGCCTCTTTGATCTGATCGTAGACGCGCTCATAGCGCAGACTGGCCCCTGCAGGATTTTCGCCAGGTATCGGATTCAGCAGATCGTCACGTAATGGCACTGGCGGCGGTCTCCCCGGCGTGATGAAAACTCAGTTCCCGCAACTCCAGCAGCGGATTCTCCTCATCGCCTGTCAGAAGCGTCTTCTGGCCGCTGGGAATAGCTCCATATTTGGAATCGTCCGTCCAGACCGTCAGCCGTCCCAGGCGGACCTGGTCAGCGGCATGGCGCCAGGAAAGAGGAGCAAGGACGGGCAGCAGGATTTCTCCGAGATCCTGCAGCCGGAACTCCGCAGTGGTACGCACAATGGCAGGCAGCCAAATCAGATCCCGAAGCTTCTTCGGCGGCTGGATCTCGATCGACTCGATAAATGCAAAAGGAATCCAATTATAGCTGCCGGCGATGAAGGCTTCGAGGTTGGCTCCGATGCGCGGATCAGAATCTCCGATTTCGGAAAACTCCCGACCATTGATTTGACCGGGAGAGGAAGGATGCGCAGCGGACAAAGGCAACTCGTCCCTGGCGAACATCTCCTGGCGAGTCTGTTCGGCGTGCAGGGCGGAACGGTAGAGTAACGCGCCTGCGGCCGCCTCTTTACTGGCATCGGAAAGAATGTCCAGTTGCTTGCCTGCGCGCTGGTATTCGCCGGCAAAGCACAGCAGTTCGAACAAAAAAGTGCGGCGCCTGGTGTCGAGCGGCTGTTTTTTCAGCTCGCCACCAAGCGCATCGATAGCTTCTCCTAACTGGCCGGCCCGGTATAGAGAAAAGGCATCCATGGTCCGCCTTTTCAGGCTGCTTTGTTTTCCTTCAGGTTATAGGAGACCGGCCCGGTACTGGTCAGGTTGCCCTCTTCGTTCTGCGTGGAGTAATCGATCTTTATGTCGTTGTAGGTGAACGATACACTGATCGTCGGAATTTCACTGGAGGCGGATATCTGCAAATGGGTAACAAACATCTCCTTGAAGTCCACCTTTAAATAGGGCTTACCATCCGCTCCGGACTTGACGGCGCTCATCGTTCCGGACTTGATATGCTGGCCGGTGACAATTGATTTGAAGAACTTGGGAGTGGCCTTGTCGAAGTTGGTAGTGATGTTGAAGTCGGACAGATCCGCCTTGCCCGCCCCGGAACCGCCCGTGCCGGAGACCGAGGACACCTGGGAAGCGCCCCAACTCCAGCTCATAATCTGAATCTGCTCCTTGAAATTGGCATCGGCAGACTCACCCTGCACACCATCGAGTTTCAGATAGTAATCAACTGCCATGGGTCTTCTCCTTTCGAGGCACTTCTTCTGCTGGGTCTGTTCCTCCGGACATCGCGGAGGCCCCCGGGTTGGAAGATTGGGTCTATCCTCGAGCCGACTGGGGTAGTTCGGCCACAAGGCGCAGCGAGATTGAAAGCTCGTCCAGCTGGAAATGGGGCTTGAGGAAGGCAACAGCGCGATAGGCGCCCGGTTTTCCAGGTATTTCTGTGACTTCGATGGACGCTTCGCGCAGCGGCAGCTTGGCCTTGGCTGCCTGCGAGGCGTTATCGTCAGCGCAGACATAGCCGCTGATCCACTGATTCAGGAACTTCTGGCAGTCCTGCCGCGACATAAAGCTGCCGATCTTATCCCGCATGATGGCCTTGAGATAGTGAGCGAAGCGGGACATAGCGAGGATGTAGGGCAGCTGGGCGGAGAGGCGAGCGTTGGCATTGGCCGCATCCTTGTCGTACACCCGTGGTTTGTTCGCTGTCTGCACGCTGAAGAACGCGGCGTAGTCGGTGCCTTTGCAATGGACCAGAGGAATGAGGCCCTGATCGGCCAGTTCCTTTTCCCTTCGGTCGGTAATCGCGACTTCGGTCGGACACTTCAGGGCAATATCGCCTTCGTCGGTGCGGAAGGTGTGGGCGGGAAGTCCTTCCACCAGTCCCCCACCCTCCACGCCTCGGATCGCCGCGCACCACCCGAACTTGGCGAACGAGTTCGTGAGCCGCGCAGCCAGCGCATAGGCAGCATTGCTCCACAGATATTTGGAATGATCCGTACCGTCGACGGCCTCCTCGTAGTCGAAGGCCTCGAGGGGTTTTGTGTCCTTGCCGTAAGGCAGCCGCGTGAGAATATGGGGCAGCGTCAGAGCCACATACCGCGAATCTTCGGACTGACGAAACGACTTCCACTTGGCAAATTCGGTGGAGTCGAAAATCTTGCCGATATCGCGCGGAGCGCCCAGCTGCGTGTAGCTGCTCAGGTTCAGCAACTCGGCTCCGGCCGCGCTCATGAAAGGCGCGTGGGCCGCCGACGCGACCTGAGATACACGTTCGAGTAACTCGATATCTTCCGGACCGCGGCCGAACTCGTAGTCACCCACGAGAGCGGAGAAGGGAGCGCCGCCGAAGACGCCAAACTCCTCTTCGTACACCTTCTTCCAGAGTGCGCTTTGATCGAATTCCGGAGCGCGCTGCAGATCTTTCAGCAGTTCCTTCTTCGAAACGTTCAGGACCTTGATCTTAAGCATGTCGCTGGTTTCGGACTGGTCGAGGAGATATTTAATACCGCGCCAGGTGCCTTCCAGCTTCTGGAAAGCAGCGTGATGCATGACTTCATTGAGTTGCAGGGAAATCAGCCGGTCCAACTGGGCAATGCGGGCCTGAATGGAGGCTTCCGCGTCGCGCGTCAGGGTCATGTGTCCCTCAAGAACCTGAGACACGAACTCCTTGACCAGATCGCGGCCCCTCTCCATCGTCGCGGTGTCGCGATTGAATCGACCCTGAGCGACGATCTGATCGAGCAGCCCCTGTTCCGTGGTTTGCTCGACCGCGGCCGGGGCCGCAGCGGTCACCCCCTTCTGAGCGGTCATTGCTCACCTCCCGATTTGGCGAGTTCGGAGCGCAGTTTTTCGCGCGTTTCGGTGTTGGAGACGGCCTCGAAGAGGGCCTCGTCCAGCTTGTCATTTCCCTGCAGGCTGCCGCGAAGATCGGAAAGCCTCGTTCGCAGATCGAGCAACTCCTTCAGGGGGCCCACCTGCTGCGCGACCTTGTCGGGCGAGAAATCGTCCAGGCTCTCAAATTTCAGATCCACCGCGATTTGGCCCGCATCGTCGCTCAGTTTGTTGGCCACGGAGTAGGCCAGACGAGGCGCCATACCCTTCAGGACCGTGTCGAAGTTGTCAGGATTAATCTCGACAAACTTCCTGTCCTTCAGGGCGGCAAGCGGCTGCTCCGGCTGTCCTGACAAGTCCCCCAGAACGCCCATGACAAACGGCAGTTCCTTCACTTCAATCGCATCGCCAACCTCGACGTCGTAGGTGATGTGCACACGCGGCGATCGAACGCGATCCAGTTTGTGTTGTGTACTCTCTCGTGCCATGCAGTCTCCTTCGGTCCTTCGCGGCCAGGCGCCCAAACCATCGCTTTCCCGGCGGGAGTGGCTAACTCCCTGATCATCTGCGATCGTTCCGGCAGAACCATTAAGGGACGAGCTATCTGGGACTCTCGCGAGGGGAGGATTGATTATTGCCAATGGCAGTGGGCCTGTCAACACCCATCTGATCCCCCAAACCTGGCGCGTTCTCGTACCCCGAACCCTCGAAATGGCGGGTGTATACTCAGCCCCTGCGGGAGAGCACACATGCGGCAGTTGCAGCCTGTGGTGTGGTCGAAAGGGGTGTTTTTATCGCCTCAACACCTTCAGGCACAGGATCGATTTTTCGAGGATAGTCTTCGCTTTGTCTCCGAGGCGCTGCCCTTTCGCAACTGGGGTTTCTCCTCGCTGCAGATCGATACCGCCGGACTGAGCCAGGGGCGGCTCGCCCTCCTCTCCTGCAGCGGCGCGTTTCCCGACGGGCTCCTGCTCGATATTCCGGATTCGGACGCCCCGCCCCGGGCGCGGAATCTGGACGAGTGTTTCCATCCGGACCAGCCGACCTGCTCCTTTTGGCTGGCGGTTCCCCAGGAACGCCCCGGTGGCGTGAATGTCGCCCTGCAACGGGGGAGCGTGAGCACTCGTTTCTACGCTGATCTGCAGATGATCCGCGATGAAAACAGCTCGGGGGTTGAAAAGCCGGTCTCGCTGGCGCGCAAGAATCTGCAGATCCTGGCCGAAGGAGAAAACCTCCAGGGTTCCGTAGTGCTGCCGCTAGCCCGGGTCGAACGCACGGAGGCGGGCAGCTATCGCCTCGATCCACGGTTTGTGCCGCCCCTGCTCAACATCAAGGGCAATGATCTGATCACCGGAATCCTGCGTGGTTTGCTGGAGTCCCTCATCTCCCGCAGCAGCCAGCTGGCCGGCACCCGGCGGCAGCGCACGGAGTCGCTGGCGGACTTCAGCGCCTCCGACATCGCCAATTTCTGGCTGCTGTACACCATCAATTCGCACCTGCCGGTGATCCGCCATTTTATGGAGGCCAACCAGGTGCACCCTGAACCGCTGTTCCTGGATATGCTCTCGCTGGCCGGATCGCTCACCACATTCTCCACGCAGATTGAGCCCCGGGATCTGCCGCGGTACGACCACGATCAGCCTGGGCCGTGTTTCACCGCGCTCGACCACACGATCGCGGAGCTGCTCGACACGGTAGTGCCGAGTAATTTTGTTTCCCTGCCGCTGCGTCAGGTCCGCGACTCGATTTACGCGACAGCCATCGACAAGGACCGCTATTTCGAAAACTCGCGGCCTTATCTGGCGATCTCCTCCGATTTGCCGGACGCCGACCTGACCCATCGCGCGCCTGCGCTGATCAAGACCTGCTCGGCAATGCACATTGAGCAGCTGATACGCCAGGCCCTGCCTGGACTGAAGATGACCCACCTGCCACGCCCGCCCCGGGCCATCCCCGTCAAGCTGCGTTACCAGTACTTCAGCCTGGAGGCGAGCGGGTCCGCGTGGGATTCGATTCTGCGGGCGCGCAACTTTGCCGCATATGTCCCGGGTGACATCCCCGCTCCGGAGATGGAGCTGATTTTCCTCTTCGCCAATCCGGACTGACGGCGCGCCGAATTATGGATGGCGTAGCAGCACGATGAGCACGAGCAGCAGGATCGCCAGTTCCACAAAGATATTGACCAGGAGGAGCAGCGGCACGTACTTCTGCAGTCCGCTCGGTTGCGGGGCAGGCGGGGGTGTGGGTGCGGCCATCGGCATGGCCGGGAACGAAAACGCCGGCGCCTGCATCGGCACGGCGGCCGGCATTGCGTGAGGCGCTGCGGCCGCCGGCATCTGAGGTGCACTCATCGGCGGCATTCCCATGGGAGGCATCGGGATCGACGGTCGAACGCCAGGGGACGCGGCGGCGGGCGGCGTTGGCGGTGGCGCGGTGCGCGCCCGGTTTTCCCGCAGGGCTGATGCGGAGATGACTCGCGTGTATTCGCCCGGTTCCGCAGAGGCCGGTGCAGCGGCAACAGGCTGTGACGGCGGGCTGGGCAAAGGCGCACTCGGAATGGGCGGGGGAGCTTCCTTTGAACTCAGGCTTTCGAGCAATTGAGTGAAGCCGCCCGGGGCAGCCGGAGTGGCGGGCGACACCGGCGGAAGCGCCGCTTCCACTGGCTTTGCCGGAGCCACAGGACCCTGGTCCAGCGCCTGGTACAACTGAGTGAAATTTCCCTGAGCGGACAGCGGCTCTTTTCTGAGAAGCGAATCCGACGAGAACGGCGTATCCGCCTTCGGCGTCTGCGGCCAGGGCTCTCCACGATTTTCGAGTTCCGAAACGCCCTTCGCGAAAAGCTGGGTCAGCGAATCTGTGGCGGCTTCCCGGATGGGAAGAGCGCCTGAGACATGAGGCGGATCAGGCTGACGGACCGCTGGTTCCGGTTCCATCTGCACGGATTGGAACAACTTCGTAAATTCTCCCGGCCCTGCTGCTTCGGGTTTTGGGCTCGACGGAAGTGCTGCGGGGGGCAGCGCAGATCCAGCCGATTTCTTAGAGATCTCACGAAACGCCTGCGTGAAGCTGCCCGAAGCCGACCGACTCGGCGCTGATGCCAGTGGCGGTTCCGAACGGGGTGGGGGGGGCGCGGGCGGCTTCTCAATGGGAACCTGCTTAAAGACAGCAGCGAGATCCTGCTTCGCTCCTGGCGGCTTGACGCGCTGCAGAATCCGGGTCACCTCGCCGGATCCCACAGCCTGCGGGGCGGAGGGAGGCGGCGCCGGAGGAGCAGCGGGGGGCGAGACCGGGACGGGACGCGAGAGGATATCCGGCGCAGGGCCGATCGCAGCCTCCCGCCCGGGATCATCGTCCCGGCCGGTCGATGGCGCAGTCGAATGCCGGAGGAGCGAGATCAGCGAATCCTGGTCATTGGCCGTACGCGGCGCGATCGTCTCCCGGCCAAAAATTCCAGTCGCGCTGCTGCCTGCGTCAGGGGTGTCCTGCTCATTCTGGGCGGGAAGTCCCTGCTCGCCGGAGGGTTTGCTGAACTTATCCATGTGGAATTGCCGCTGCCTGAGAGCGGCCTCTCCGAGCTAACAGCGTACATGGCCCTCGCCGCGAGTCGCAACGGAAAAGAGGCGGGCCGGGGCAAGGGCTGGCTATACCGATCAGATTTTATTGAATGGCCAAGGTTGCGGCCGGCGGCAGGGACCCATCTCCGCGGAGAAGGATCTGCGGTTCCGTGTCCGTCGCCAAATCCTTGACAGTAAAGTACACTCAGCCTACGATGCACAAACACACGCAGGCAATCGAGTTTAAACTGTAGCCCATCATTCGCTGGCGACGACACCTGATTTCCACGTCCCACATCCACGCTTTCTCGTGAAGGCCCGAACGCAATGAGATTTCTGTCACGCGTCGTCTGGTCAGAGGGAATGTACCTTAGCCCTCACCATTTTCAGACCCAGAGCCGCTACTTCGAAGACTCGATTGCGTTCCTTGCCCGTACACTCTGGCACGAGCCGTGGGGGTTGTTACGGCTCGAGCTGGATCATAAGGCAATTCGCAACGGCCAGGCCGTCATCCTTGAGGCCTCCGGCATCTTCGCGGACGGCTTGGCTTTCGAACTGCCGGATTCGGACCTGGCTCCGGCGGCGCGGAACCTGACCGAGGTGTTTCCTCCCACGGATTCTGCTCTGCCCCTGTACCTCACGGTGCCGTCACGGCACGACAGCGGATTTGACTGCGACCTGGGTCCTACCCCGAACGGCACGCGCTGGTCGCAGACGCAGCGCGTTGTCCGCGACGAAACCAACGGCATCGACGAGCGCGAGATTGGGCTCGGGCGAAAAAATCTTCGCATCCTGACCGATGCCGAGCTGACACCGGACCTGCTCTCCATCCCGATTGCCCGGGCGCTGCGCGATGGGCGCGGCAACCTCGTTTACGACGAAGAGTTCGTTCCTACCTGCCTGCGCATCAGCGCCAGCGAAACGCTGATGCTTCTTGTTCAGCGCCTGATTGAGGCAGTCGGGGAAAAGAGCGCCGTCGTATCCCGCGGTGCGCACCGCCGTGGCCGGTTCGAAGCCGGGAGCTCCGCACTCGACGTGGCGAACTACTGGTTCCTGCATGCGCTGCACAGCGCGATGCCACCGTTGCGGCACCTGACGGCGACGCGGCATGCGCACCCTGAAGAGGTTTTTGTGGAGCTGTCTCGCCTGGCCGGCGCCCTCTGCACCTTCTCGATGGACTCGGACCCGCGTCAGCTTCCCACCTACGATCATCGCGACCCGGGAGCCGGTTTTCGCGCGCTCGACGCTCACATCCGCCGGCACCTCGAAATCGTGGTGCCTTCGAACACCGTCACCCTGGACTTCCACCCGCTGGAACCTTATATCCAGGGCGCGGCGGTCACGGACGAACGGTGTCTTCGCCGCGCCCGCTGGATCTTCGGGATCCGTTCATCGCTGGGCGAATCCGAACTCCTGCGCCAGGTTCCGCGGCTGGTGAAAATCTGCTCGTCAAAATTCGTACCCGAGCTGGTGAAGCGAGCGCTGCCCGGGCTTGCGCTGACCCACATCCCGGTGCCGCCGGCGGCGCTGCGCGCTGAAGCCGATATGCAGTACTTTGCCGTGGAAGCCTCGGGGCCGTGCTGGGAGCATATTCTGCAGACGCGCAGCGTGGGAGTTTACATCCCGGGCGAAATTGCGCATCCGGTTTTTGAAGTCACCGTTATTGTGGAGCCTTCTGCGTGAGCGAACTGCGGGTGAACAGCCTTGCCTTCTGCTTCCAGGAAGTCCTTACCGCGATTTTGCGCGTGCGCTTTCAGCGTCAGCAGGTTCAGGATGCCGAGAGCTTCCGGACGCAAATGCGGCGTGCGCTCCAGTCTGCCATGCAGGAGGCGCGCGGAGTCGGCTACTCGAGCGAGAGCGTGCAAATGGCCGTTTTCGCGACGGTGGCCTTCATGGATGAGAGCGTTCTTAATCTGCAAAGCCCGGTCTTCGCCGAGTGGGCTCGGCGCCCACTTCAGGAAGAATTGTTCGGAGGTCACCTTGCGGGCGAGATGTTCTTTCAGAATCTTCGCCAGCTCCTGTCAAAAAACGACTCCAGCGAAGTCGCCGACGCCCTCGAGCTGCATTGCCTGTGCCTGGAGATGGGTTATCGCGGCCGGTATGCTCTGGGCGATTCGGGTGAATTGCACCAGCTGATGCGAGCCGCTCTGGAGAAGATTCAGCGCATCCGGGGCGCAGCGCAGCTGGTTCCCCGTATTCCGGCCGCCGAACTCGCTCCGAGGAAGATCAGCGATCCATGGACTCGCGCTCTCATCATCACCGCCTGCCTGCTGGCAGTCCTCACGGCCGGCGCTTACGTGTTCTCCGGTATTCATCTCACGACCGGGGTTCAACAGGTGCAGGACGCGAGAACAACTGCTGAATAGGGACTGCCTGTGCTGCCGATTCTAATGTCGATTCTCATCCTGATCGTCGCAGGAGCGCTCTTCTGGGCAGCGCCCCTGTTCGGGTTGAGCAGCACCTGGGTTTGGGTTCTCCGTATCGCGTTTTTGGCTTTTGGACTGATCACCGCCGGGATCATTCTTTTCTCCTACATTCGCGAGCGGCGCCGCGAAGCGGCTACCCGCGGTCTGCCCGGGGGCTCTGAGCTGAACGAACTGCTCCGCGATGCCGAGCGCCGCATCGCCACCGGGCAGCGTACAGGCCCCAAATCGCTCGCTACACTTCCGCTCCTCTACATTCTGGGTGAGACGAATTCCAGCAAGACCACGACCGTGCTCAAATCCGGTTTGGATCCTGAGCTGATTGCCGGTCAGGTCTATCGCGACCAGGATGTTATTCCGACGCCTATCGTTAATCTCTGGTACACGAGCGCGGCCGTGCTGGTGGAAGCCGGCGAAGCGGTGCGCACCGGGCCACGGCTATGGAGCAAGCTCATCCGACGCACCCGGCCGAGAGCCATCCGTTCGGCGATGGGCCGCGAGACACCGGTGCGCGCCGCCGTGGTTTGCCTGAGCAGCGAACTCTTTCTCGGCCCAGGGGCCTCGGAAACGTCGCTCGCAGCCGCCCGATCGCTGAACCAGATGCTCCGCGAGCTGGCCGTACAACTGGGTACAGACGTCCCTGCCTACGTCCTGCTGACGAAACTGGATCGGGTGCCCGACTTTGCCGAATTTGTCCGCAACCTCACGAATGAAGAGGCCTCCGACCCGTTCGGCATGCCTTTCAGCCGCGTCGAATACTCGAGCGGGCTCTACGCCGAAAAGGCGATGGGCCATATCACCACGGTCCTCGATCAACTTGTCTTTTCGCTGGGCGAGTTTCGTCTGCAACTGCTCACCCGCGAGACGGAGCAGCGGAACATCGACCCGGTTTATGAGTTTCCGCGCGAGCTGCGGAAGCTCCGCAATAACCTGGCCGGCTGCCTGGTGGAGCTGATGCGTCCCAGCCACCTGAACTTCAATCCGTATCTGCGGGGCCTGTATTTCACCGGCGTTCGCGCTCAAGTTGTCGAGCAGATGGTCGCGGTTGCCGCGCAGGCGCCGCAGAGCCAGCCGGCTGACGCCGGGGCCACGCGCATGTTTTCTCTGGAGCAGATGCGCGCAGCCGCTGCGCCTCCGGCGCCGCAAAGGGTGGCGCAGAAGATCGCGCAATGGTGTTTTCTGCCACGCCTTTTACCCTCAGTGATTCTGCAGGACCGCAGTGCACTGAACGCTACCAGCAACAGCGGCCGCACGCATATCGTCCGGCGAGTGACCTTCGCTCTACTCTCCGTCGCCCTGCTGGGGCTTTTCGCATGTGTAGCTGTTTCCTGGAACAATAACAGGCGGTTGGAACAGATCATTGATGCGGCGAGAGTCGATATCGAAGGTGTATCCCTGCAGTCCGGCAGCCTGGCATCTGAGAAGGATCTCTCGGCACTCGATCGCCTGCGCTGCGTTCTGGTCGAGATCGAGGGATACCGGCAGCACGGGGTTCCTCTGTTCTACCGCTTCGGACTTTATCAGGGGGATCGGCTGTTCGAACCAGCCCGGGCGATCTACTTCGCGGGATTTCGCCGTTTGCTCCTTACCTCAACCAAGGGGAACCTCGCGAGGTTTCTCAGCGGGCTGCCCGCGACTTCCGGCAACGGTGACGTCTACACGGCCGCTTACTTTCCGCTCAAAGCGTATCTGATCGTTACCGCGTATCCGAAATACAGCACGCCCGACTTCCTGAGCCCGGTCCTGATGCAGTACTGGCTCAATGGCCGCGCGCCGGACAGCGACAAGCAGGATCAGCTGGCGCGCGCGCAATTCGACTTCTACGCTTTCGAACTGGCCAGGAGCGATTCCAACGGGCCGGCTGCAGCCACGCCGGACCCGCCGGTGACCCATGCCCGCACTTACCTGAACTCATTTGGCGGCGAGGATCGCATTTATCAGCAGATGCTCACTGCGGCGGGCAGCGCGTCCCGTTCGGTGGACTTTAACCGCGATTATCAAGGTTCCGCGGCGACGCTGATCGACCGACAAACGGTGCCCGCCTGGTTTACAAGAGCCGCGTGGGCGCCGATGCAGAGCGCGCTGGCTCATCCTGAAAGGTATTTCAGCGGCGAAGCCTGGGTTCTCGGGCCTCAGGCGGGTGTCGGAATTGACTCAGCGACAATAACGCGCGATCTCTCCCTGAAGTACGAGCAGGCGTACATCAAAGCGTGGGACGATTTCCTGCATGGGGCCCACGTGCAGGGCTACGGGGGGCTTGCCGACGCGGCCCTGAAACTGAAGACGCTTTCCGGAGCCAACTCCACGCTTCTGGAATTGCTCTACACCGCATCGCACAATACGAATGTTGGGGACCACCAGATTGCCGATGCGTTTGAGCCGGCCCATGCGGTCGTGTCTCCCGACAGCAGCGATACGTTTATCGGAGACGGAGACCGGGCGTACATGGGCAAGCTCGCCGACTTGTTCGGGGCGGTCGATCAGGCAGCACGAACACCGCTGGACCCCAACAACTCAGCCGCGCTGCAGCCGGTGCAGCAGGCAGCCGAAGATGCTGACAGAACCGCGCTGCAGACTTCTCAGGGTTTTCACCGCACACCGGAAACGCAGATTGTCTCGGATCTCCTTGAGGCTCCTATCAGGGATGTCGATAATCTCATTCGCGCCCAGCGTCCGAAAGCGGCCAACGCCGGCGGTCAGAGCTTCTGCTCCGCCTATTCGAGACTGCTGACGAGGTTTCCGTTTGCGCCGAACGGACCGGATGCTTCCATTGCGGAAGTGGATGCCGTCCTGAACCCCACGTCGGGCGCGATTGCGCAACTCAGCAAGGTGGCAGGTCCGCTGCTCAATCCGGTTCCTGGGGCTCAGGTCAGCATGACGCGGGAGTTTCGGCAGTTTTACGAGCGGCTCCAGAGCCTTTCTAGCCTCCTCTATCCTCAGAATCCGGCGGCGGGTGGATTCAGCTTTACGGTCAAGATTCTGCCCTCATCCGGAATTCAGACGGCGACGTTTGAAGTCGACAAACAAGTGGTTTCCGGGATCAATAGCAGCAAAACCTTCATCTGGTCGCCGCAAACGAGCCAACACGCCGAGCTCACGGTGGGATCTATTTCCCCGCTCTCGTTTTCCGGGAACTGGGCTCTTCTTCATCTCCTTTCGAGAGGGCAGAGAGAGCAGCAGCCGCTTTTCCCGATTCATCTGAGCTATCCCATCGGTTTTGTGAATGGATCTTCGAATACGGTGGTGCGCATCGAGATCACTCCACCGGGCGCAGCCATGCTTCTCCCTGGCGGTCTTGCTCCCAATCGCTGCGTATCGACCGTGGCTCACTGAGCCGGCATTTGCGGAACTTCCCGTGGCTCTTCTTCGAGGAGCTGGACCAGCATGCAGGTGACGTTGTCGACGGCGCCCTTTGCCTTCGCATGCTCGACGAGGGCCGAGCACGCGTCGTCCAGCGTTTCACTCCCCAGGATCAACTCGGCGATAGTTTCTGCAGCCGCATAGCGCGTGAGGCCGTCGCTAGTGAGCAAAATGATGTCCCCATGCTCGATATCCGCCGTGAAGATATCTGGCTCCACTTGCTCGTTCTGGCCCACGGCTCGCGTAATCAGCGACTGCAGCGGCGATGCCTGCGCCTCGTCCGCCGTCAGGAGCCCCCCACGCAGCTGCTCGGCAACAAACGAATGATCCTGGGTGATCTGCACGCACTCGCCGTTGCGCAGAAAATATGCGCGGCTGTCCCCGACATTGGCGACAAACAGAGTCGTCGCCTCCACACAGGCTGCTACCAGCGTCGTTCCCATGCCCTGCAGCATCGCGTCCTGCTGCGCCATCTGGAGGACTCGCAGATTTGCCGACAGAACCGCCTGGTTAAGACGCTCCTCCACGGGGTTCCCCGATTCCTTCTGGTCGGAATAGCATTCCAGGAACTCCATGACCGCTGTGGCGCTGGCCATTTCGCCGGCGGCCATCCCGCCCATGCCATCGCACACGACAAACAGATGCGTGGCCAGATCGTAGCCAAAGCTGTCTTCGTTATTCCTGCGGACGCATCCCACATCGGTCCGTGCGGCCACCTGGATTTTCAAGGTTGTTGGCCTCTCCGATACGGTCACCGCAGTCCCCTTCCTGGCAACGCACCTTCCAGCCCGGCGGGCCAATCCATTCCCGAGTGATCTCCTATTTAACCTCGGATTCCTCTTCCGGTGGAAGCCCCATTACCTGTTCGAGGAATTTCTTCAGCATCTGCTCGCCAGTGTCCGTCACATAGTCTCCCGGCCGGACGCCGCTCTTACCCCAGGCCAGAAGGAAGACCAGGGGAATCCAGCCACGGCGGTCCCCTTCCAGCTGCTGGCCGAAGGCGTACAGTGCGCGCGACAGCTTCAGGGGGAGCCGGATGCCCGATACGGAATTCACCGAAGGATCGCGGCAAAGCTCCGTAGGGGATGTAACCAGATATTCACGGCAGCTGAGCGGGCGGATGGGATGGATGCTGCAGCTCTCGTCTTCGAGAAACGGGCAGGGGACGCCCGAATGGAAGTAGTCGATGGCGAGGCGGGTGGCCAAATCCTTCTCGTCCAGCCACTTTTCATCGAGGATCTTGTCGATTACGCCGGCGTCCCGCAGCGCCAGCAGGGCGCGATGGAAGCGCTGTTCGAGTTCTACCCGACGTTCTTCGGACAGGGACTGTAACCAGCCGGTCAACGCCTCGGCCTCGAAGAGACTTACCGGCACCAGCTGCCGGCAGCAGGCTCCGCAGGCTGGGCCGCAGGAGATGGGCCGGCCCGCCTCGGCTGCCTCCTGGGCTACGCGGCCGACGATGGCATTCTCGAGGTTCTGGATGATGGGGAGGAGCTGAGTCAGGGTGGTTGGGCCGGAGGGGACGACGGCGCTGGCGTTGAGAACGCCATCGCCGACGGGGAGGGAGAAGCGGGCTTCTACGCGAGTGGTATCCACAGTTATCTACGGCCAAGATAAAGGAATCAAGAAGTGAAGCGAAAAGCACGCAGATGGGGTGAGGCCGAACGGAAGCCCTAGAGATTCCTTTGCGGGCCTACGCTCAGCTGGTGCGCGAGGCCCCCAGGGAATCTCCGCCTCTCTCCAATACGGATAGATCATTCCCCCACTTCTTCTCTGTAATCACTAATGGCGTCAAGGATGTCATAGGCTGCGAAGACAAGCGGAATTCCGAATCGAGTGGCTGATTTTGCTGCAGCAACAGCAGCGATTGCTCGCCGGGCTCCCGCATGAACTGCCACGCTCTTCGCTTTAGCTGCTGCCAATCTGCGGAAAACCACTTCGCTTTTCCGGGAGGCCAGTTTGCGACCGACCTCTACGGAATATCGCTCCACCTGGACATTGGCAGCTTTGATTGCAGGAAGGTATCGCAGTGCCCAACCTGTTAGAGCATGTACTCCTTTTTCGGCGGCCTTATCGGCTGTCTTTTCTGCTCCACATAGCAAAAGTTGTTTCGTGGAGTCCTTTGCTGCCCCGACGGCAACCGCATTGGCTAAGGAATGATCATTCCATTCTTTGATGATCGCTCCAGCGATTCCATAGCTTGTTTTCGTGGCTAATCCGGTGAATATTTCGAGTCGAGTGAGGCCCCCAACCCAGCCAATGCCGATCGCACAGGAGATACCTGTCAGTGCCAGCGTACTCGCCAAATGTATCCGCGCGAGGCGCTCGATCCCCCTCTGCGTTCCTTCCACTATTTCCCGATTGATCTCTGCTGCATCATGGAAAATCTCCTGCACGCCCTGCAGCGCGAAATCCCGACTTTCCATCCGGGAGATCATCCACTTGCCAAGCACTGACGGATGACTTTCATCTGCGGCTTTTCTGAGGAACTCCTGAATTAGTTCGTCGAAATATTTGTCCGTCAGTGCGTCAATGCGTTGTGTATTCTGCGTAACTTCCGCTATGCCGGGCGCTCCATATCCAACTCTACTAAACACGAAATAGATGGCATTTAGAACAGCGCTGTCCCGGTAAGGCTGCCATACGAGTCTCGTTTGCTCCTGCAAAGCATGCGCGTGCGCAACACTCCACAAGAAATGAAGGACATCGACAAGATCAAAGCAAATAACCTTGGGTTCGATTTTCATATCACGCAGTCAGAATCCCGCCGCCACCGAGCTTGGCTTCCAGTTCACCGGCAAAGGCATCGCCTTGCAGAACTTTGGTCTCGTGTGTCTTCCCTGCCGCCTGAATGGCGAATACTTTTGCGCCACTCCTGCTGCTCTTCACGACCCGCACGCCCTGAATAGAGGCATAGGGAATCTCGGTCCTCTTTCGCAGATCACGCAGCGCATGGGGAGTCAATTGCCATCGCGGCCGAAGAGAAGCAATAAGCGGTGCCACTGGAAGTAACAAAGCAGCAAAGAAAGGCAGCGGCATCGAATGGTCGTGTTGTACATGCCAGACAAAGTCCGCGGCCATGACGGCCATTACGATTCCAAGGAACACAAGTGTCCCCGCGGCAACCTTCTTGTTCGAATGGTCGTATTTCGTCCCGCTCATCACTTCCTTCGCCATTGAAGTTCACCAGAAGAGCATTCCTGTGAGTAGCACGTCTGCTTCATCTACGACTGGGGATTGGAAGTCGGGGAGTGGAAACGGAGTATAGGGGCCCGTGCGAAGGACGGTCAAGATGCTTGTCGCACCCATCGTTGCGGTCAAAGCTGCTTCAGCTGTCAGCGGCTGGGGGCGGCTCTGCCCTGGCAGCCAGTCAATCCCAACTCGTTGGCGCGCACGGTGATTCGTGGAAATCTGAACGGCAGGGTGGCCCCAACTCCAGTTAAAAGCCTCCATCCGACGACCCTCAGATTTGCCCATAAATCACACAAAAAAAGGCTGTTGAACCTTTAGACGACTGTGGTACCTTGAATGATCCCGCAACGGCGCCCCCCAGTGCACGGCGCCGACGGTGGTTTTCTGCCTGCCTGTTTAATGTTGTGATTGCAATAATTTGCGGCTTTTTGCGCATCGGTTCCAGGAGTCGCGCGATATGGGGGTGCAGCCCTCACTTCGACACATCGGCAAGTACGAGGTGATCGACGTCATCGGGACGGGAGGCATGGGCATTGTCTTTCGCGCCCACGACCCGGCGATCGGGCGCACCGTCGCGATCAAAATGCTCCGGCAGTCCGACTCCGCAGCCGGCACGGACCTGTACGACCGCTTCTTTTCGCGCGAGATGAAGTCCACCGGCAACCTCCATCACAAAAACATCGTTACGGTTTACGACAGCGGCGAGCAGGACGGGAATCCGTACCTCGTCATGGAGTTCCTCGAGGGGGACGCCCTTTCAAAATTGATTGCTGAACGCCGTCCGCTTCCCCTCGTCGAAAAGCTCGATGTGGTGGTCCAGATCTGCGATGGGCTTCAGTATGCTCATGATCGCAACATCATTCATCGCGACATTAAGCCCGCCAACGTGATCCTGCTCGCGGACGGCACTGTTAAGATCGTCGACTTCGGCGTCGCGCGAGTCGCTGGTGGCGAAAGCACGATCGTTCAGGCAGGTCAGCTCGTCGGCAGCCTCTACTACCTCTCTCCCGAGCAGATCAATTCACTACCCATCGACGGGCGCAGCGACATTTTCTCCACCGGAGTTCTGCTCTACGAATTCCTTACCGGCGAGCTCCCCTTCAAAGGCGCCGACCCGGCTAGTACGTTCGTCAAAATACTTACCGAAGAACCGCCTCCCCTGTCCCAGTTCATGCGCGAGATTCCCCCCGCCATGCAGCCGGTGCTAAGTCGCGCTCTCGCTAAGAATGCCAACGAACGGTTTCAGACCGCCGAGGAGTTCGGCTTCGAAATCCTCGCCGTCCAGAAGCACCTCACGGCGAGTATCGTGGCCGACTGCATGAAGCGAGCTGAAGCGGCCATGCAGCGCCATGACCTTGAACGGGCTCGCGTGCACCTCCTTGAAGTGGTCCGGCTGGATCGTCAGCACGAACGAGCCAACCGGCTGCTCCGCGATGTGCGCAAGGTGATTCAGCAGGAGCAACGCTCGGCTCAAATCGTACAGATGCGCTCTCAGGCACAGGTGGCTCTGGCGGGCGGTCAGTACGAAGAAGCGCTCGCATGCGCAGATCAGGCACTTAAGCTCGATCCCGCCGATCAGCTATCAATTCGACTCTCTCAGGAGATCCGAACTGCGATTTCACGTGCAAAGGCGGTTCGCGACGCTCTGAACCGCGCAGAATCTGCTCTTTTCGCCGGTGATTTCGAGGAGGCCAAAGAGGCCGTCGAGGAATCCCTTCGACTCGACCCTTCTGACTCTGAAGCCCGCGCACTGGCTTCGGTCATCAATAAGGAACTGTCGGAGCGTTCTCGACGGCAGCGCGTCCAGGAATTTGTCGACAAAGCTCGCCGTGAAATTGCGGAACGAAAGTTCGGTGAGGCGGTCGATGCGCTCCACCATGCAGAAGAGCTGGATCCCGCCGACTCCAACGTCCGCGAGCTACTGCAATGGGCCGAACGCGGCCAGGAGCAGGAAAAACGCCGCCGGTATCTGCAGGAAATCACGGATCAGATCGAAAAGGCTCTGCACAACGGCGATTTCTCCTCCGCCTGCACGATTTCGGAGATGGGTCTGCAGCGCTTTGCCGATGATCCAACTCTCGAACGTCTTCGTTCCATCTCGGAAAAACAGCGTGAAATCGCAGAGCGCCGACGCTTCGTCCAGGATCGAAGCCTGGCGGTCAAGATTCTCAATGGCCAGGGTCGATTCGCCGAAGCCATCGAGGCTCTCTCCGAGGCACTCGGCAAATATCCCGGCGAACCCAATCTGGAATCGCTGCTCGCGCTTACGAGGAATGAGGCGGAACGTCTCCGCCAGGAGCGCGAAGAGGCTGCGCGCCGAGAGAAGCTGCAACGTGCCGAAGATGAGGCGCGGGCTCGCCACATCCAGCAGGTGCTCAACGCTTCCATCGACCTCCGGCGATCTCTGGACGCTCGCGCCGCACTGGACAAGATCTCTGCAGGCGCAGCTGGGTTGCGCCGCCTTATTGAGAGCGCGGACCTGGATGATCATGCGAAGAACGCCGCGGCAGTTGTGCTCGAGGAGGTGGATGCACGTCTGCGTGCGCGCGAACGGGCCGTTGCCGAACTCGAGCAGTTTCGTCATCACGTCGCAAAGGTACGGAATGTTGCGTCCATTGCAGACGGGAACAATCGTCTGCGCAGTATTGCCGCTACATTTCCAAATGAGAAGCAGATTCAGTCAGCCTGCGTCGAGATCTCGAAGACTCTCGCACACCTGCGCGAAGAGCACGAACGCCGCATCTCTCTGCTCACAGCGCTTGCCCAGGGCGTCGATTCCACGCCTACGGGCGAGCTCAAAGCATTACTGCAGAAGGCCGTCGAACTCGGCACGGACTTCGACGACGACGCTGACATCGGTGTCCTGCTGCAGCAGATAGAGTCTTCGATTTCCGATCGACTTGAGCGCCAGGCTGCGCATTTGCGCGACATAGAGAGCCTCTTCGCCGACCTCGAGGGCGTCCGCTCGCTGCAGGAGCTAACCCGCATCGTGGACCGCAGCAAAGCAATCGCCGCTCTGGATCGCACGGACGAAGAACTCGCTGACCGCGCGGGACAGCTACTGAGCGAAGGCAACCGCCTCCGAGCGCGGCTCGAGTCGACTCTGACGCAAATGGCGTCTCTCGCCGATAGGGTAATGGCCGCGGCGACAATTCACGATGCCGAGGCTATCCTCCCGAGCATCCGCTCGCTCGCCGAAGATCAGCCCCATTTCCAGGACCTGCAGGAAGCGGCAACCCGCCTGCTCGCTCAGGTGCACGGCCGTCGCATCGAGCACGACCTCATCGTGCAGGAACTCGAATCCATTCGCGGTACGCTCACTACTCTGGAAACGGATGAAGACCTCTCGGCTGCTGCTGCCAGAGCAGCGGAGTGCAGAGCCCAGCATCGCAACGACTCCACGATTCTCGCGCTTTCCGCCGAGATTGAAGCGTCAATCCACCGGATCCTTCGCGAACGTGCCGCACTGCGCGAACGAACCGCCGCCTGCAACGCAGCTATGCGGGTCGCTGAGGAATGCCATCGCGCCAACGATCTCGACGGCGCCTTGAAGGCGCTGCTCGCGGTGGAAGCACAGAATCCCGACCGTGCCGATCTGCACCAAAAGATAGCCGCTGTGCAAAAGCAGATGGAGCAGCTCCGTATCGAACTCCGGCGGCCGGAACAGGAACGAATCGACCGCGAGCAGCTTGAGGCTGAAGCACGCGCTCGCGCAGCCTCGTCTCAGCGGTCTCTCGATGAGGCGCAGCACTGTCTGGCGCAGGGTAAGCCGGAAGATTCGATCCGGATCGCTCGCACCGCACTCGATCACGATCCCTCACATCAAGGATTGCAGGCGACTCTTCAGGCCGCCGAAGCCGAGTTGGCCCGCCGACGCATGGAGACAGAGCGCAGGGAACGAGACCGGATTGAGAAAGAAAAGGCAGAGGCTGATCGCCTCGAGCGGGAACGAGCGGTCCGCGAAAGAGCGGAAGCTGAAGCTTGGGCGCGCCAGGCCGCCACCGAGAAAGCTATTGCCGAAGCACGCCAGTTGGCGATCCACGGAAAATGGGCGGAGTCCCTCCCGATCCTTCGCATTGCTCTCCGAAGTGATCCGCAGAATCAGCAGCTTCTTTCCGAAATAGATTCAGTTGGAGGCGAGCTGGCTCGACAGCGCGCAGAACAGGAACGTATTGAGCACGAACGAGTCGCTCGCGAACGCGCCGAAGCCGAGCGCAAGGAACAGGAGCGGCTCGTAAAGGAGAAGGCCGAAGCCGAGCGGCTGGCGAAGGCCAAGGCGGAAGCGGAGCGACTGGAACGCGAACGTATTGAAAGAGAACGGCTGGCCCGGGAAGAGGCGGAAACTGAGCGCAAAGAGCGGGAGCGGCTCGCAAAAGAAAAGGCTGAAGCGGAGCGACGAGAAGAGGAGCGCGTCGCTAAGGAGAAGGCAGCTGCGGAAGCACGCGCACGCCAGGGTGCGACTGAGCAGGCGATCCAGCAGGCTCGCCAATCGCTCATTCAGCACAACGAGGAAGAGTCGCTTGCCATCCTCCTCGCTGCGATGGAGCGGGACCCTGCCAGTGCCTCACTTCGCATCGCACTCGACTCCACGCGCAAGGAAATCGCCCGCCAGCAAGCCGAACGGGAACGCCTTGCCAAAGAGAAAGCGGAAAGGGAGCGGAAGGAGCAGGAGCGACTGGCTCGGGAAAGGGCGGCCGCCGAACAAAAAGAACGCGAACGCCTCGCCCAAGAAAAGGCCGAAGCCGAGAAGAAGGAAAAGGAACGCCTCGCTCAGGAAAAGGCGGAGCGCGAACGTGTTGCTCGGGAAAAGGTAAAACAGGAGCGCCAGGACCGCGAGCGCCTTGCCAAAGAAAAGGCCGCCGCCGAAGCCGCCCCGTCGATTGAGCCGGAGCTCTCTCCAGTTCCCACGCCCTTCCTCCGCCGTCCGTCCATCATTATCGGCAGCGCGGCGGCTCTGCTCGTTCTCATCGCCGTTCTCTATTTCGCCTTGCGCGGCTCTTTTGCTCCTTCGCCTCTGCTACAGATCACCATCACGAGGAACCCTGCCGATGCCACACTATCCGTGGATGGCCAGCCGAAGGACTGCCCCGCAAGTTGCGCACTCCAACTCGCGGCCGGCAGCCACAGTATCGAACTCCAGCGCTCGGGGTACCAGACCCTGCACACATCCCTCGTACTCGCAAAAGCTGATGTGAACCGCGTTTTCCCTTACGTCCTCACCCCCACTTCTCCTATTCCGCCGAGTGCCTCCCCGCTTCCCTACGCCTCCCTTTCCATCATCGGAGATATCGGCGCAGCAAGCGTCTCTCTTGACGGGAAGCCAGCCGGCGAGCTTGGCGCCGGCCGCATTAATCTTAGCCAACTTGCCCCCGGCGACCACTCGATCCTTGTCTCCCGCGGCAGAAAGGAGCTCAGGGTCTCGCTTCGCGTTGCGAAGGACGGGTCCGTGACGATCAACAACGCCAGTGGTCTTGATGAGGACTTCGTGATCGGGGCTACGCACTCCGCCAACCAGGTCACCCTCTTTTGCCGCTGCAACGGCACTGAGTTGTCGATTGACGGAAAGAGGCTCAGGGCCGTTGCCCACAACGTGTACCGCATCCCCGCCAGCCATTCGCAACTCACCCTCACGCTGCTGCACGGCAGCCTGAGTCAGAATGTTTTCCTACCGGCGGCCAGCCCTCAACAGATGACGGTGATGGTTGGAGCGCCTACCCTGACTCAGGTTCACGAAAAACAGCAGCCACCGCTACCGACGACTCCCCCAACTGCCCCTGCGCCCGACGTTGCCGCGTGGAATCAAATCAAAGAATCGAATGATCTGGGCGTGCTGCGGAACTTCCGCAATCAATACTCGTCAAGCCCCTACGCGAAGGACGCCGCGGAGAGGATGGAAGCGGTCGCCTGGAACAGCGTTCAGAATTCAACTCAGATATCGGACTTCCAGCAGTTCCTCAAGGATTACCCGGATGGCGCCCACGGCTCCGAGGCTAGGCAACACATCGCCGCACTTCAAGCAAAGATCAACGCCGCTCGGCCGCCCGCGACGACAACGACAGCGCCCACCGTTAAAGCGCTAACGGAATCGTCTCCAGCTACAGTGGCGAACTCTCAAAATACCTTGACAAACAGTCGGATGATCCAGGATACTCTGCACCACCTCGAGCGAGCCTATTCCAGCAAGGACGTCGGTGGCGTCTGCGGAGTATGGCCTACTTGTGACCGTAGCCGACTAAGGCAGGTGTTTAAGGACGCGCAGTCTGTTTCATTATCGCTGCGCCCGATCATGGAACCTAATGTATCGGGAGACATTGCGACCGTTCAGTGCACACGCAGAACAGCAACGGTCTATCCCCGGCAAAAACCAATAGCCATCGAACAAACGGTGACAATTCAACTGCGAAAACAAGACGATGGCTGGCACATTGAATCGATCAAGTAAGACATAGATCAAACGTTCGGAGGGCTTGACTCCAGTGAAAAATCCGCTGGTTGTTGCTTTGTTCCTCTCGGTTGCCTGCTTTGCTGCTAGAGCTCAGATTTCGGGGCCCTGCGGCGAAACCTCAAATCAGGCAAAAGTGGGCTGTACACTCTCCACGCTTTATGGCGCGTCGGGCCACCTGCCTGTTTACCAAGGTGGCGTGCCGGCAGCCGGAGACAGCGGATTCGATTTTGTTCCCAATCCAACCGCCCTAGACGCGACGCTCGGTACGGAATTGACTACCCTGCCACTAACCGCCCCGGGATCAGGATTTGTTTACCAATTCGATAAGGCTTCGGGACTGGAGGTTCGATCGACTCAGAGCCTCGGTCCCATTCTCGCGGAACGTGGAGATACGATTGGAAAACACAAGCTATTCGCTGCTTTCGCTTACGAGTATTTCAAATTCAATAGCGAAAACGGGATCTCCATGAAATCGCTGAATGGTGTTCTTCAACATGAACAGGACAATCCTCCAGAGGCCGAAGACTCGGATCTGGTTACTACAAACGATGCCATCGATCTGAAGATTCATGAATTCACCGCGTTTGCCACCTTTGGCCTAACGGACAGAATTGACGTCTCCGCGGTGATTCCATTTCTCAATGTGCGCATGGGAGCCTATTCGACAGCCACCATATACAACGTGAGTCAACCATTAGTGCATGCATTTTGTCCCTCCCCGACGCTTGCTGCTCCCTGCACAACGATGAACTTTTCCAACTTCAGAGAGGCGACAGGTATCGGGGACGCGGTATTTCGGCTCAAAGCAAGAGTGTGGGGTGGAGAGCGAACGAAGTTGGCCGCAGGCATTGATTTTCGCGCACCTACAGGCGACGAACTAAATTTTCGCGGCTCGGGGACTTACGGAGTCAGGCCATTCGCGGCACTTTCGTTCTCAAAGAACAGATTTGCACCTCATGCCAATATTGGCTTCCAGGCTAATGGTGATTCGATATTGGCGGGAAGCCTGGCGGCCGGAACCAAGGCACATCTCCCTAACGAGTTTACCTATTCCGCAGGAACAGATATTGGCGTGACTCATAACTTCACTATCGCCGCAGACTGGCTGGGTGAACATCTGATTGACGGCTATAGTCTACAAAAATCGACTTGCAGCGAAACCTATCCACCCAGCGGCGGTGCGGTAAGTTCGACCTGCATTCAGGGAAGTGCTGCGACAGGTTCTGGAACCCTGACATTCCCTGAGGATGTCACCTTGAGATCCGGATACAACGTCGATGACCTCGCGGTGGGGGCGAAACTAAGCCCGGCCAAGAATCTGATAATAACAGTGAACGGCTTATTCAAATTGGATGATGCCGGTCTGCGTGCAACAGTGGTGCCACTCGCCGGTATCGGATACACCTTCTGAGCGTTTCTTTCCTCGATGAGATGGTTCACGAATTCTAAAGCCCAAAGTGTCTGAGAAAGAGGTGGGCCGTGGCATGGGAGGTTGATCGGGCACGACTGGCTTCGTTGTTACTTGCAATCGCCTTGGTGGCAACTGTCGGGTGCGGGGGCGGAGCTGGCAGTTCCACGAATACGTCTTCCACTTCCAACCCCGTGCCAGCGCTGACCTCTCTCAGTCCTGCCAGCGCTACCGCCGACTCTGCCGCCTTCACCCTGACGGTCAACGGTACCGGGTTCATTAGCGCTTCCCAGGTGCAGTGGAACGGATCGGCTCGCACCACGCAGTTCGTCAGCAGCAGCCAGTTGACCGCCTCCATTACCGCTGCCGACGTCCAGACCGCCTCCAGCGCCACGGTGACAGTATCCAACCCCGCCCCCGGCGGCGGGACCTCAAACGGGCTTGTGTTTGCGATCAATGGCCCGGCTTCGACCATTACGTCGATTTCGCCGACTTCGGTGGGCGCCAACACCCCGGGATTTCAGTTAACGGTAAATGGAACAGGGTTCACTTCAAGTTCGACAGTCTCAATCAACAGCACGACCCCGCTTCAAACTCAACTGGTGAGTTCAACGCAGCTTACCGCTATAGTGCCGTCGTCTGAGCTGACAACTGTGGAGACAGCCACCATCAGCGTTTCAGATTCAGCGGGATCTGAGAACTTGGACATCCTTGGCCCGGTCACTATTGTGCAGGACTCTGCGCTGAGGATTACCGGGCTGGCTTCACCCATTCGAATCGCATTCGCGCCGGACGGGGCATTACTTGTGGCGGAACAAACTGGCGTGATCAAACGCGTGACGATCTCCAACGGTGTAGGAACGGTTGCGACGTGGGCATCCTTTACTGTGAACCAGAGCGACCCTTCATATTTAGGCCTACTCGGTATGGCGTTGGACCCGGCTGACCCCCCGACAGCTTCGGGCGGGGACGTCTACGTCTTTTATACGGGAACAACCAGCGGCTCTCCCGACAACCGCATTGCGAGAATCACTTATGGGGGCACAACTCCCGTCACGCCTGTTGACCTCGTAACCGGCTTGCCTGTGGCGGCTTCGCCGGATCAACTGTGGCTGAATGGTGGCAAGGTGGCTGTGCAATCCGTTGATGGGATTGACTATGTGTACGCGAGCACGGGTGGAAGCGACGAATCGCCAGAATTGTCGCAAAACGCCAGCAGTCTCTACGGAAAAATCCTGCGATTTGAGACAAGTGCCAACCCTCCCGTATCTCCATCCGTGTTCGCATGTGGTTTCCGGAACAGTTTTGGATTTGATTTTCACCCATCAACAGGCGCATTGTATGCCATGGACAATGGCAATGAGGGAGTCGCTCCGAGCGGAGAGACTACTCCGCCGTTCTTCTCGTGGTACGACAGTCTCGACCGTGTCATAATGGGCGGCGATGAAGGCTATGGATTCAGCTCATCGGCACAGTGTCAGTCAACCCTAACTCCGCCTCTTTGGCAAAACACCGGTTCGTTGGCGATTGCTCGAGCCCCGGCGGCGGCAATCTTTTACACCCATCAGGAAATTCCCCAACTCCAAAACTCGCTGTTAGTCGTGGGCAACCTCCTAGCCGACGTTTACCAGTTCGCTGTGGATGAGTACGGAACCGCACCCGGAACGCTTCTAACCACACCAGCTGCGGTGACTGGCGCCACACTGCCGAGCACGGTGTTCGGTGCGACTGACTTGGCGCAAGGGCCGGACGGTTGTATCTATGTCAATACACAATTAGATACCAACGCAACCCCGCTGTACATCTACAGATTCATGCCGCAAGGCGGTAAGTGCATGTAACGCTCTTAAACAGCTTAAAATTAGCACCCGGTTTACAGTATCGGCCACCAAAGATTCTCCGCCCTATCCTGTGGCGGAGCGCCTTGCCAAAGAAAAGGCCGCCGCCGAAGCTCGCGCTCGTCTTGCTGCAGCACCGCAGCACCGCAGGTTCAGCCCGAGGTAGCATCCGTCTCGGCGTTCGCCGCAGTCGAGGCACCGGTTCAGTCATCGGCTGAGCCGGTGGGCCTTCCGACCCCGCTCTTCCGTCGCCCCCTTGTCATTGCAGGGCTAGCCATGGGTCTTCTGGTCCTCACCGCGGGCATCTATTTCGCGGTGCACACCTTCTCCGCGCCTGTCCGCACGGCCCGAAACACCCCCATAGTCGCGAGCCCGGGCGCGCCCCCCAAACCTAAGCCCGGTTCAGGTGGCACATCGCTCCCGCCTAGGCCCCCTGCCGGTTCCTCCCTCGCGATCATCGGCAATCTTGGCGCTGCAAACGTCTCTCTCGACGGGAAGCCTGCGGGCGATCTCGGCCAACTCGCCGCTGGCATGCACCGACTTGTCGTAATGCGAGGTGGCCAGGACCTTCATCTCTCTCTCCGCGTCGCCCCGGACGGTTCCGCGACCATTCGCGACGCGGTCGGCTCCGACAGCGATTTCGTCCTCGCTGCCATGCATTCTGCCGACAAGGAGACACTCTTCTGCCGCTGCAGCGGCTCTGAGCTACAGATCGACGGTAAGAGAATCAGGCCCTTTGCACGCGACCTCTACCGCGTCCCGGCGAATAGATCTCAACTTAGCGTGACTCTGGTTCACGGCCGAAAGAGTCAGCCAGAGACCCTTCAGACGGGGGTGCCCACACAAACGACGGTTCTCATCATTCCCGCTGCACTCTCTCCGGCTACAGCCCCGCAATTGGCCAGGCAACAGCCCCCGTCTCCGGCTCTGTCGGCACCCCTGCAGACACCGAATCAGCCAGTCAATGAGCCGCAGGTGCCCGTTCAAACCGCCTCAACCGAGCAAACGCCTCCACCGCCCGCCCCTGCCCATCAGACCGCACCTCCTACTGTTCCCATCCCCGCTCCCGATGCCACTGAGTGGAACACGATCCGCGATTCTGCTCGGATTTCTGACTTTCAGCAGTTCGTAAAGAACTATCCCGACAGCCCTCGCGTCTCGGATGCCCGAAAACAGATCGCCAGATTGCAGGCAAAGCTGGACAAGCAGCACTGCAACAGGCCATCCTGCAGGACGAGAAACAGGTTCGCGCAACCCTGGAGGCCTATCGACGCGCCTGGGAGCTGCAGGATCTCAACGGCATGCTGGCCGTCTTTCCTGCCATGCTCGCTCGCGACCGTTCTGCTTATCAAAAAGAATTCAAGCTCCGCGGCAAGATAGAGGCGACTTTCACGGACTTTACGCTGAAAATCGACGGCGATCATGCGACCGTGAAGGCTGGACAACGGGTCGTCTTCGTGGTACACGGGATGACATCCCAGAATTCGGCAACAATTCTGTTCTCCCTCGAAAAAACTCAGGGGCACTGGCTGATCACCAGTATGGAGTAGACCCCTTTTGGAGACGAGTATGACGAAACCGCGTGCCAGTAATCCTGTGGATGTTACCGTTAAGCCTTACCTTCTCCGCGCTCGGCCAGAGCTGCTCCCAAACATCCCGAACGCACAAGCTAATTTGTGTGTTGCCTCAACTTTTCGGACCATCTATGCCCTGCCCATCCGGCATACAATCCTGCCAAGTGGGCATGATCCTCAATAATCCTCACCACCAGGCACACTTCCAAGAGAATTCAATTAGCACATTTTCTGCGCCCATCACGACCTCAATCGGCGAAGAGCTCTCCTCGCTACCGTTGGGATCTTCCGGTTCCGCAATCACATGGAGCTATACGCCTGAGCATGTCGCAGTTCCGACCCAAGACAGCCTTGGACCCATCATGACAGAGCGCGCCCAAGTCCTCGGTAAGCGGCGTGTTACACTAGGTGCCGCATATCAGTATTTCGATTTCCATTCCATTGACGGAATCAGTATGAAACAGATGCCCAACGTGCTCGGACATTCCAAGTTTGATGTCCCAAAGGGAGCGGCAATTTCCCAAGAGAATGACTACATAACCAATTTGAACAACCTGTCTCTCCATTTAAACCAAATCTCACTTTACGTCGTCTATGGGATAAGCAACCGCGTGGATGTCTCGGCAGAATTACCGATCGAAACGATTCACTTTTCCGCATTTTCACAGGATCATATCGTGAGAACGGTAACCTGTGAGAACACCCTGGACCCTGCCACGAACGGCGGCTCGTGTAATGACGCATTCAGTGACCTTGGCGAATATCACTTCTTCGGCAACCCGTCGACGCCTGCGGAAGCCTATAACAATGTAGACTGGACCTTCGCAAATGGCGGAAACGCAAGCGGCATTGGAGATCTCATTCTACGCGCGAAAGGAGAGGTGATTAACGGCGAGAAAGATGTAGCCTCTGCTGGGGTGGCGGTTCGCCTGCCCAGCGGGGACGCCGACAACCTTCTGGGTTCAGGCACCATTGGAGTACAGCCTTTCGGCGCCTATACTTATCGCGCTCGCGTTTCACCGCACGCGCTGATCGGATACCAGTGGAACGGTCAATCTATCCTTCCTGGCAACCCATTCGGCCCCCTGAGCGGATCAACGACTACCCTTGGTCCCGTCAAACGGACCCTGCCCCCGTCTCTTGTCTATTCCGGTGGCGTCGACGTACGCCTCTTTGATCGCCTCACTGTTGCCGCTGATCTCATCGGGCAGCGGTACTTCAGCTCTCACATCCCACTCACTAGTGATGGTCAAACACAACCCTCCTACAACGCCGGTACGTTCTCTATCGGAACCTACACTAGCACGGCCAACAATCAAAGTTCGAGCTCGCCGGAGCTTGTATATCATGGGGGGGGATTACAGTACCGACAGCATCGCCGCAGGCGTGAAGATACGTCTCGCGCGCGAATTCTTCTCACCGGCAACATCACAACCCGCGTTGACAATGGCGGGCTCGTGGCTCGCGTCGTGCCTCTTGTCGGCCTATCATATGCCTTTTAGCTCGGCTAGGAGGATGGATCGAATCTCCTTCGTTGGTGAATCAGGTCTCGGATGATTAGCCACCCGGCAGGCGTTAACATTACGATTCATATCGGCCTTGGGCCAGTTTCCTGGCATCCTCGGAAGGGCTCTTGGCACTTTGTTATTTGTACATGTCATCTCGGGAATGGATGGTGAGATTCACGATCAGGAGAGATAGATTTGAACACCCAGATACCCTACGGGTCGATAACAGCTGATGCCAATGGCTATATCACAAGAGTAACCGAGCGAATGTGGCTGAGGATGAGCACGCGCATCCCGGGGGATTTGGAAGTGTGGGAATCTGGCGAATTAGGTGCCAGGATTGGCGAGTTCTTCTCGGATTTGTGGGAGGAGCGTACGCGAGGTGGAACTGACGATCGCAGGTATGGGCAGTTTCGACCACAATGGGAGGTTGTTGGAATTACGGATGAGAAGTACCTCGGCATAACGCAGATTGTCGGAACTACGGTTACGGTTGGTCGGACCATTCGCTATGAATGGGGACCACCAAGAGCGTTCATAACGGTTTTTTCCAGTGACATTGTCGACGGTCCCGGTAGGCATCAACTCAAAAGTAAACATGCGCTGTATCGCCAAAGCGGCATCTGGAAACATGTTCCTACCCCATTCGTGCCATGAGCTTTGCACGCACTGGCGGGTGGATGATGACGACTACAAGGAAGCGGACACCCGGACATCGAAATCGGATGTGTTCATAAGGTTGGTTACAGCAATCGCCAAAGCGTTGAAGGAGAGATTCATGCTGAGACTCGTAAATGCCGGGAAACAGATTTTCGTTGACACGCGGCCCAAGGACGCTGTCTCAATGACCTTTGACTGGAGAGAAAGTGGTTTTGAATCGCCTCCTGTCCTCAAGGCAGCTAAGGGCGACGAGAAGCTTTATCGGGCCTGGGGCGGCGATCCGCGACGTAAGTGGGGAAACACGGACAAACCGGGGGTCTGCTTTTCTCTGGATCGGGCGAGTTCCAGGAAGCAGGCAGAATCTCTGTATGCTGTGATGGAATATTGGAATCCGGTGCATTTTCTGACGGAGTTCTGCATCTGCAAAGGAGCGCCTCTGTGGGTGGGCAAGGTTCATCCCGGCGACCGGCGCGCCTACCTCGGCACATTTTCCGGAAATCAGGTCCTGATCGAGCGTCCCTATTTAGTGCTTGTGGAAGAAACCTCCACCAGAACTCTGAGCGACAATCTTGGAGGCAATGTGGTCCATAAGGGCAAACATTCTAGGTTTGACTCATGAACGAGCAGCCGGCAGTTTGCGATATTGCAAATGTAACGTAAGCCTACGCGCAACTTGGTGTCGTTTGACAGCAGTTGAGATCGCTATCGAGGAGCCGGACTTTATGCGTTGGCCTTGAGAATACTCCTGATCGTTGGTTGGCAACTTCGTCGGTCGCTTCTTCGGAACGAAGGCACGGCAATCTTATCGGCGGCCATGCCTCCCGGCGCACCTTAACCATCTTCGCGATGGCTTGATCGCCCAGACGATGGACCGGAAGGTTTGCGGCCTTCACAGTGCCCTTTCGCGCGCGAACTTCTTCTCACCGGCAACATCACAACCCGCGTTGACAATGGAGGACTCGTTGCGCGTGCCGTTCCGTTAGTCGGCTTGTCAGTAAGCGTCTGGTCTTCCCATCTGGACGAGTGCTGAGCGACGGCCCACGATAGGCGCATGGATGGCGCGATCACGACGGGGCGGAAGCGGCGAGTATTTCGCCGCGTGGAAGAGAAGCTGAGGATCGTGAAGCTGACGCTGGAGCCGGGCGCGAGTGTGGCAGGCATAGCTCTGGCAAACGGCGTGAACGCCAACCAGGTGTTCCGATGGAAGCGTCAGTATGAACGTGGCGAGCTGAGGTCAGGAGGGACGAAGCGAGCCACGGCTCTGGTGCCAGTAACGATCGCAGCGGACCCGGAAGCGCCGAAGCTGCTGGAGCCCTCGATTCCGACGGCTGCGCTGCCATCCGCAGGTAGCGTGACGATCGAGTTTCCCGGGCGAGCGTTGCTGAGCATCGAAGGTGCTGCCGATCCTGCCGTGATTCGTGCCGTGCTGGAGAGCCTGACGCGGTGATTGGGCTGCGGTCAGGCACGCGCATCTGGCTCGCTGCAGGGATCACCGACATGCGGCGTGGGTTTCATGGGCTCAGCGCCCAGGTGCAGACTGTTCTTGAGCAGGAACCCTACTCCGGCCATGTCTTCGTGTTTCGGGGCAGGCGAGGTGACCTGATTAAGCTCCTTTGGTTCGACGGTGACGGCCTTTGTCTTTTTCAGAAGCGTCTGGAGCGGGGTCGCTTCATCTGGCCACAGGCGAGCAGCGGAACCGTGTCGCTGAGCCGCGCTCAGTTGTCGATGTTGCTCGAAGGCATCGACTGGCGCAGACCGGATCGCACATGGCAACCGCCGATGGCGGTGTGAATCAGATTTAATACTCGTCCAGTTACAGAAGCATGGCATACTGCCTGGGATGATGCATGCACCGCTCCCCGATCTTGATGCACTCGACTTCGAAGCTCTGAAGGCGCTCATCATCTCGCAGCACGAAGAGAAGCAGCGGCAGCTCACGGAACTGGCCCAGTTGCGCCAGGAACATCAGGCCGAACTGGCCGCGCGATCCGAGCAGATCGAACACCTGAGGCTGGTGGTGGAGAAGCTGCGCCGGATGCTTTTCGGGCGCAAGAGCGAGAAGCTCTCGATCCAGCTCGATCAGCTCGAACTGCAGCTTGAAGAGATGGAGGTCGTTCACGCGGCACTGGCGTCGGTGCTCGTGTGCGATACGCAACCTGATGCCGCTGGTGAGAAGCCGGCTCGCAAGCCGCTGCCGGAGCATCTGCCGCGCCAGATTGTCACCCATGAGCCGAAGTAGAGCTGCTGCCCTGAGTGCGGCGGCGATCTTCGCCACTTCGGCGACGACGTATCTGAACAACTGGATTATGTCCCCGAGAGCTTCCGGGTGATTCGGCACATCCGCCCCAAGTTCGCCTGCAGCAAGTGCGAGACGGTGGTCGAAGCTCCGGCGCCATCGCGACCGATCTCACGCGGCCTCGCTGCTCCTGGTTTGCTCGCGCATGTTCTGGTATCGAAGTATGCAGATCATTGCCCGCTGTATCGCCAGGCAGAGATTTACGCCCGGCAGGGAGTCGAGCTCGATCGCTCCACGCTGGCCGGGTGGGTAGGAGCTAGCAGCGAACTGCTCGCGCCGCTGGTTGATGCAGTGCGCCGTCACGTTCTCGGTGCCACGAAGCTCCACGCCGACGACACGCCTGTACCGGTGCTCGCGCCCGGCAACGGTAAGACGAAGACGGGCAGGCTCTGGACCTACGTGCGTGATGACCGTCCGGCAGGCGACAACACCGCGCCCGCTGTTTGGTTCGCCTACTCGCCGGATCGCAAGGGCGAACATCCCCGGGACCATCTGAAGGACTTCACGGGCACCCTGCAGGCTGACGCCTATTCCGGGTTCCACCATCTATATGACACTGGCCGGATTCGCGAGGCGGCCTGCTGGGCGCATGCACGACGCAAGTTCCACGACATCCATGCTGCCCATCCTTCGCCGACGACCATCGGCGCCATCAACAGCATCGCCGCTCTTTATACTATCGAGGCAGAGGTTCGCGGCATGCCGCCGGATGAGCGCAGAGCGATCCGGCAGGCTCGTGCGGCACCGCTGCTGGGTGAACTCCGGACATGGATGGAGAAGACACTGCGATCACTGTCGCCGAAGTCAGAGACGGCGGAGGCCATTCGCTACGCACTCTCGCGCTGGCGTGCCGTCATCCGTTACGTTGACGACGGGCGGATCGAGATCGACAACTCCGCTGCCGAGCGGGCACTTCGCGCCGTCGCTTTGGGCCGGAAAAACTATCTGTTCTGTGGATCAGACGGCGGCGGTGAGGCGCAGCTGCCATCTACACTCTGCTCGGAACGGCACGTCTCAACGGCATCGATCCCGAGCGCTGGCTGCGCGAAGTCCTGGCACGCATCGCCGACCACCCGCTCAGGGAGATCGAAGAACTTCTCCCCTGGAACATAGCCCCCGAAGCTCAGCCCACCACCACCGAAATCTCCTAATCCCATCTCTGAAGTGTCCACCTATTAAAGTAGTGGACACTTCCACAGCTGAACTTCTCAGATCCCGGATCGCCGTACCTGGCGCCACCGGATCAACTCATATAGTGATGGCAGGATGATCGCCGCGATCACCGCTACCCGTTCAGGATGTTGATAGACGTTCGCCGTTGAAGTGACAAGCGTTCCGCCGCTCAGATGATACGAAATCGTGTTCCGGTGCCAGGGCATGAAAACAACCCCTATCAGCCCCGCCAAAAAGCCTCCCGCCCCAATTAGGCCGTCTGTAAGAAGTCGCTTCGACCTCGCTCTCGTGATAAACGAAGTCAACCATCCGCTGAAGATCCCAATCGCCATCCCGGCGACGGCATCCATGAGCAGGAAAATCAGCGTGATGATCGGCGAATCCGGCAGCATGGAGAAATATTATTCACGACTGGAACATCCGTCCATCTGACTTCGGCAGATCAGATGCGGCTCAGTGCCCAACCTCTAATCACGAGACGCTTACCTTGTAACTAAGTTCATAACGGCTTTGGGGTGTTTCTAGTAACTCGTTTTTTTCTTAATGCTATGGATCTCCTTTCATAGCCAAGAGTGACCGATGCAAGTCTCAGGCTGTTTCACCCAAGACAAATTTCATAGCGGGCAAATCGCCGCGCGACATCGAGAAAATTCTTGGCTTCAGGGAGGGAGGAGGCTCGCTTAGGAACACCGGCTTGTGAGGGCCTTCCCGCAAGGTGCTTTGGGTGTTCCCACGGTTAAGTCTGTTTCCTGTTCCCTGAGGCGCAGGAAGATTTTCTCTATAGCAGGGAAGACATAGAAGTCATGCTCAATGAGGAAATCAGCCTGGCTAAGTTCAACACATATTTCGTGTACAACCAACGGCATCCGAAGGATTTCTTCCGAGGCAAAGCGGCCAGAGACCGCCTGCTTCTACCGGAAGAAACGGTCGTGTGGAAATGCGCTGACTTCGGAATCAACGAATCAACCCCTCCCATGCGATCACCGAATGGTGGGTTCTCGGTGCACGTTTTGACGAGGTTCTGAGGCGTTGCACTCGTCTCGGCATATCGGTTGAGCGCTATTGCCGCGCCCGATACGCCGTATCTGGGAATGGCGAAGCGCACTCGCGTATGTTGTGGGGGCGCAGCTCATGCAGCCGGTCTATGCCTTCAGCGGAGAAGCCGCAGGCGTGGCAACCCGATACTCTGTGAAGGGACAGGACACGGAACTGGGGAACGTCGCTTTGATCGGCGGCGATCCGCAGCTTTGCATCCCGAATCTGACAGTGCAGCACATTCGAGAAATCAGCCGGAGACCCAGCGACTCCCTGCCTGCCGGATGGCGGTCGAAAGCAAAATAGGCGTCTTCGGGCCTTACTGGCGACGCGCTTGTGGGAGCGTGATGCAGGGTGCATAAAGCTCGATGCGGAGGCCGTGTTCGCGTCCCTCCGAATGCATTGCACCTAATTTTCGTGGCGAAAGAAAAATGCGCAGTTCGTTGGAAGTTCCTGATGTCTGCAACCCCTCGGCAAAATACCGAAACCAGCCGATCAGAAGATCGGGGCTGACTGTTACGCCGCCACCACGCGATACCCGTAAGGCATTGCAAGAAAAGGAGACAGTCAGAACCACCCGGAGTCACAGCAAACTCCCGAGGAGCAGAATTCATGGGATTTTGTGTTGAGCCGCAACTGGTCCTGGGCACAAAAATGGGCACAGTCGCCTAAATATTCCCGGAAAGAATCGCTCTAATCTATTGATTCTATGGCTCCTCAGGTAGGACTCGAACCTACAACCCTTCGGTTAACAGCCGTGGGCGCGGTTCCTCCACCTGCTGCTACGGGCTGCTATAAGATCCTATCCTTTGTGCACTTTAGCCTCTACCTCCCTGGTTGCAATTGCTATCCATACCGCCCCAATTATGACCGATTTTGAAGGTGGGTGGGCACAAAAATGGGCACAGTCGCCTGA
>Ga0335075_10000676_pt1 | contig 58491 bp, 42 predicted proteins | sample Lox_Sample_24_FD_206723 | JGI IMG/M metagenome (GOLD analysis project Ga0335075, IMG submission 206723) | Soil microbial communities from Loxahatchee National Wildlife Refuge, Florida, United States - Lox_Sample_2.4 | ecosystem: Environmental > Terrestrial > Soil > Wetlands | place: USA...
CGACGAGGTTGCGGCCTTCGACTTCACGACTGGCAAATGCCTGGGGCCTGTCGCGCACTTGCCGCGGCTGAATGGACAAGCCCTGGTATTTTTCCCGGGCTGAGCCGGCTACGAAATCTCCGTCAATTATCGAATTGTTCACCCGGCTGAGGGTGTTGGCGACATGCGGCCAGAAACATGCCGGAAGAGCCTAGGCTGGCTGTTGCATGGCCTTTGCAGGTACGTTCGCCAGCAAATAGACCAGGCCTTCGGCGGCCGTGGGGTGCGTAAAGATCGCATCGCGCAGTACCGTGTACGGCAGCCTGCCCAGCATGGCAGTCTGAACGGCCGCCATCATTTCGCTCGCCTCAACGCCCAACGCGGTGAATCCCAGGATGCGGTCGCTTTGGGCCTCGATCAGCACCTTCACAAAACCACGGGTTTCGCCAAGCGTGACGGCCCGCAGTACCGCGGCCATCGGTAGCTTCCCGAGTCGATATGCGATCCCCCGCTTCTTCGCTTCGGTTTCGTTCAGGCCGACTCGCGCGAGCTCGGGATCAGTGAACATACAGAACGGGATCAGCCGGTCCCGCGTCGTGCGGCTGCCTCCGCCCAGGTTTTCGCGGACCACCCGGAAATCGTCGTAGGCCACGTGCGTGAATTGCGGACTGCCTGCGCAATCGCCCATGGCCCAAACTCCGGCTGCTGTGGTCTCAAGCCGCTCGTTGACCTTGATGTAGCCATGCGCGTCCAGCTCGATTCCTGCCGCTTCGACGCCGATCCCCCGCGTGTTCGGCGTTCGTCCCGTAGCTACCAGCAGATCGCTTCCCTCGATCGTTTGTTCTCCAGTGGGCCCGTCGATTCGCACTCGGATCTTGTCGCCAGAGAGTCCTTCCACCTTGCGGACTTGAGTATTCAGCAGCACGTGGACGCCTTCGCTCGTGAAGTTCTCCTGAACCGCTTGCGCAACATCGGGATCTTCCGCGGCGGTGACTTGCGGGCCACGCTCGATCACCGTCACTGCGGATCCGAAGCGGCGCAGAGCCTGCGCGAGTTCAAGGCCCACGTATCCTCCACCCAGAACGATCACGTGCGCCGGCAAGCGGTCGAGGTCAAGAGCTTCCACATGCGTCATGGGCTTTGCGTCCAGGAGGCCAGGGATATCAGGGATGACCGAGTGCGACCCGAGGTCGAGAAGCACTTTGTCGCCAGTGATCGTTCGCTGGCCTCCTTCGTTCAGGCGGACCTGAACGGTTTTCGGAGCCACGAACCGCGCTTCTCCCCTGAGCAGATCCGCTCCCGTGGTTTTGAAGCGATCGAGATGAAACTGGACCTCGCCCTCCACCATCTTTCGCTTGCGGGCGAAGACGCCCTTCATGTCCGTCGACACGGGTCCTGACGAGATGCCGTACTCCGCGCCATGGTTGGCGAACCAGTTGGTTTTCGCGCTGCGAATTACGTTCTTGCTGGGCAGGCAGGCAATATTCGGACATGACCCGCCGACGTACTTGCGCTCAACCACCGCCGTGCGACGGCCAGCCTGCGCCATTGTCCATGTCATCCACTTTCCGGACTCTCCACTGCCGATAACGAGGATCTCGTAGCGTTCGATCTCCGACATCATCCACCTCCATGGATTCGGTATAAACCCGAGCTCGCGCCTCAACACGGCCACTTGGCCAGAAGTTTTGCACAGCTCCTTTTCCGGAGGCACGAGCCGTGCGGTGCGTACCGTTCATCCCGGGCTCCGAATGCGAGAATTCGAGCACTTCCTAATACTGCAGGTTGGGGTAGGCAGCGATGTCTCCGCGTCCCTCGCGTATCAAATCGAGAACGCCAAAGATTGGCCAGACCGGGTCGAGGGGGCTGGTGCTGCCGCGCTTGAACACATTCTCGCTCGCCCAGTGGTGGCGGATCCCGTCCTGGTCGCGTGAGAACACGTTCAGGACCGCAAGTTGTACGCCGTCCGGCGTTTCCGCATGGTAGTCGCGGTTGAAGGTGTTGTTCCGCGAGGACAGCAGCCGCAGATTGCGCCAGCCGCGTTCTTGTGCGTAGGTGCCGAGCCGTTCGGGGCCTGTCTTCGCTATCACGACGAGGTTGGTCCGCTCGGCGAGGTGAAAGGCGGCGCCCTCGAGCCCGTCGACGACCGATGTGCAGGACGGGCACGGCTGCTCTACAAGCGGCAACTCGGCAGTTTTGCCCCCTGGGGCACCCGCTCGTGGGTCTTCCGGCCAGCGCGGAAACATCATGTGATAGATGACCAACGAGTTTTTGCCCGGTGCAAACAGCTCCGAGAGCTTTACCTTGCTGCCATCGCCTGCGGACTCGAAGACGTAGTCCTCCCTGACGAGGCCGCCCGCTGGGAGTGCCCGGCGCAGGGCGGCGACCTGCTCGTTCAGCTGCTGAAGTTCTGCCTCCTTTTCCGACAGCTCGTTACGGGCGCGCCGATATTCGCTCGATTCGCTGGGGAAGTGGACATTCGGGTCGAGGAGTACTTCCCGCCATTTGTTCATGTCACGTGGTTTGCCTTTGATTGCCATTGTTCCCATCCTTCCTATGCTCCGAACTCTCTCCCTTGTGGAGTGTGAAATTCGGAGCGTCTTATGAACATCGCTCGGTACAGTTTCGGAATTTCTCGATTTGGATTGCCTTCATTTCGGCACTCAGCTGCGATCAGCCTTCACGGCGGCGCGCCTCCGTTGATAAATGGTCAATCTGACAAATGCCGCCTGGAGGAGTGGCGCGGAGACGTCCTGTTTGTGCCCGCGTTCCAGAAGATCACCGACAATACTGTCCACCTCGACGGGGGCCTGATCTTTGAGGTCGCGATACATGGACGAGGTCAATGTGGAGCCCGACGCCGTCAGCTGATGGCTCTTTCCTGCCAGGAACGTCTGCGCGAGCGGATAGCCACAAGCACCCGCAATCGCGGCGCATTCACGAAATATTGTGAGAGTTGAATCGGCGCCACCGGCAACCGCCGCGATTTCGCCGATGTTTCCGTCAAGCAAACAGGTCGCTGCTCCCACGGTGGCCAACCACACCCACTTCTGCCACATGTCCCGCAAAATGTCTCCGGAAATCGCGGTGTCAAATCCAGCTCCGCGAACAGCATCATGCACCGCTTCGATCCGAGAGGTCTTCCTGCCGTCCAGTTCGCCGTAGGTGAGGCTCTGGAAGTCGGCCAGCTGAACAATTCTTCCCTGTGCATCGACTTCCGTGGCGACGAAGCAAACCCCACCCAGTACAGCTTCCGCGCCAAACCTCGCCGCGAGCACGTCCATGTGGTGCATCCCATTGAGCACCGGAATGATCACCGTCTGCGGCCCGACGGCGGGCGCGAAGTCGTCGACCGCAGCGGCGAGGCTGTAACTCTTTACGCTTAGAAAGATAACATCGTACGGCGACAGACTCTGAGCTGCAGTGATCGTCCTGGGTCGAGCGGTGAAATCGCCATGCATTGGGCTGAGGATCTGCAGCCCCTGGTCCTGGATTTGCTCGGCTCGTTTTGCCCTGACCAGAAACGTTACATCGCGTCCGGCCTGTATCAGGCGGCCTCCAAAATAGCCGCCAACGGCGCCTGCACCGACAACCAAAATCCTCATGATGCTGTTCTCTCCTTCCTGCCGTGCACTTCCGGGTGCGAATTCATTGATATTTGCCAATCGAGCGCCGTCATTTATTCCATTGCCGCACCGGCATAACCAGATATACCTCGGTGTGATGAGGCAAATGCGCCACGTAGGGCATACCATTCGAAGGATCACGATTGAATCCCTTAAAGTCGTCCTGATGGGGACTGACAATCATCAGGTGCAGGCCGACGTGGAATTCAGGACCCGAGGAGCCATGCTTCGGCTCCCAGGCGCCGAAATACATGTATGAGATGCCGATGCGATCAATCTGCGGGGCGCGGCCAGCGAGGCTGTCCTCGATCCAGCGGAGAAATACCGGGTCGAAGCATGCCGGCTCATCATGCCGATATCCAGGAATTGCCGGAAGGCAGGTCCATTCGTTGGATCCTTTGCGAAGGAGCCGGTACTCACCTCCAGGCGCCGAGGGCCAATCGCGAACCGCCGCATCCTGGGTGATAAATGCGGGACCGGCGCGCAGTGCGTCCGCTATTTTCTCCGCGTCTGTCACCGGCAATCGATCGGACGACTGAGCGAAGTCGGTAGCCACGGTCATGAGAACAGTTGTGAGCAGAGTCACAGCAGCATATAGACGGTTCATCGAAGTCTCCCTTTTCTCCTTCTGACAGCGGGTTGTGATTCTCTGGATGACGCTGAGCGCTTTGTTCCGCTCCCGGTAACGAAGCGATCTCGACTCGTCTCAGCGCTTCTGAGGATATCGAGCACGCATTTCAGCGCGTCTCTCCTCCGAGACGGTACCGCCGAGGTCATCGAGCAATTGAAAGAGCGTCAGAATCCTGGAGCCGTTTGCCCACTGTCCATCGTCGATTTCGACGCACATGGTGAAGATCCCGGTATCGTCTTCGTCCTTGCCAAGACCCAGCGCGGACTTGAGGATGCGCGCGACTTCTTTGACGGCCCTTGACTTCAACTCCGAGTTCATCAGACCTTGCGGCGCGATGATGCGCGCGAGCGCCATTTTCCGCCCCTTCACGTAGGTGTCGTCAAAGCGGCCACCAACCGCCCAACTGTCGGCCGGCATGGTATGGAACCACATCCAGTCGATCGACTTTGCAGACTCGGTAGGGCTTCCGATCTCTACGGTCATCATGGTGTTGGACAACTCCTCCGCAAGCCTGGCGCGGATCTCATCGGACAGCCTTTCTCTGGTAAATACTTCGACAAACGGCATAACTCGCTCCTTCACAGGGTTGAAAGCGACTGAATCGATCGGTCGCATGCGTTGCGGTTGGGTTACTTTCCCCGATACACCGGCTTTCGGCCTTCCGCCTCAGCCTTCACGCCTTCCTGAAAGTCCTGCGTGTGGAACAGGGCTGCAAACTGCGCGCCGAGTCTGGAGAGCGCGTAGGCGTCCGTGGAATCGATCGCAAGATGGGCGGAAAGCAGTGTGGTTTTAATTCCGAGCGGCCCACAGGCGGCGATCCTGTTTGCGATCTGAATTCCCGTATCCAGCGCCTCTTCCGGAGTTGGTGTAACTTGCTGCACTTCTCCCATCCGGTACGCCTCTTCGGCACTCCAGTGGTCGCCGGTCAGCATGTAACGCATGGCATTCCCCCAGCCGACTTCCCGCGGGAACCGAACCGTAGACCCTCCACCTGGGAATCGGCCGTGGGTGTTCTCATCCTGGCCAAAGCGAGTGTCCGCGGATGCAATCCTGATATTGGCAACCAGAAAGAGCTCATGGGCCATGTTCCATGTATCGCCATGCGTAACCACGACCAGAGGCTTGGTGAGGTGCGGAGCACGCTTGGCAAGAGGGTCGATCGTCCCCGTGCTCGCGATCCAGGGCTTGCCCGTCCCTGCGAGCGACCTGAATGCTTCAACATCGATCCCTCTTGAGAAGTTCTCCCCGTGGCCAAAGAGAATCGCGGCGCGCAGTGATGGATCGTGGTCATACCGGTAATACGCTTCGGCCAATTTCTCGAATGTTTCGGGGTCGATGCGATTCCGGATGTAGGGCCGATTTATTCCGATGAGAACAATCTGCCCCCGACGTTCGGTCGTGACCTTGGTATTCGGACCAGCTGGAACGTCCTCAAGCCTAGCCTCCGGCGAAGCGGCAGCCGGAATCTCGCTTTCCTGAGCTGCCCCTGAGACAGCGGGTGCGATTACAGCTAATGCTGATAATCCGCCGAAGGCTGCAGCCGCCTTTAGTACGCTGCGTCTTTCAATCATTCCCGAATCGTCTATGCCGTGATGGCTCATCTCTTGCCCTCCGCATCTTTTCTGTTTCGTTGCTCTCTCTCGCACACCAGGTTCGATGGCTGCGAGGCCGCATGGTCGCACCACCAGTGCTCCGCAACGAATCATTCGAGCAAAATTCGACACAGAAAAGCGCATTTAGATACCGGCGAATTCCATGCCAATGTTTTTGCTGAAATCGGAGAGGAAGCGATGATGCCTTTGGATCGAAAGAGACGAATTCTCACCACTGGTTGCTGCGAATACCCCGTCCGGGGGTCCGATGAGTGTTCATTTCCTTACCGTCCCCGGCGCTTGACTGTCGCTCGGAATCCGCTGAAAATTCGATTCTGTAGAGACTCTCGGATGTGAGCGCATTGTGTCGTTACAGACGGGTTTCGCCGAGACCGCAACCCTGCGGGTATGGAAATCGGTCCCAGGTCGTTTGATCTAAGGCAAGGAGATCCGATACGTTGTAGGACCGCCTTCATCCGTCGATGCGGGTGGCGCGGAGGATGAGTATGAATCAGGGGCTCAGCTTCAACCCGGAATTGCCCCCATTCACCATTCGGCAGACGGCGAAACAGGACTTTATGCCCGTGGACGTCGCGGAGGTAGCAGCGCCGCGAGGAAATTGGATACTCCCCGCCGTTAACGAGGTCCGCCTTGGCCTGATCCTCTCCGATTACTCTGCCACCTGGCATCGCTCCAGAGGTCTGCTATCGCTGAACGTGAGCGCCGGCAGCCTGTCGATTTGCGAATTCAACCAACCGCGACGCATGGAGATGCGAAACCCCGCCAACGTCGCCCTCGTGCTGTTACGGAATGAAATCATGGAGCAAGCCCTGCAGGATAGCCGACAACCGCGAGTTGAACTGCAGGAGCGTCACGGACTTCAGGATCAGACCATGCGCCAACTCATGGAGATTCTCCGTGACGAAAAGCGCCGGGAGTTTCAAAACGGCGCCTTCTTTCTGGACAGCATCGCAGCGGCGTTGGCGAGCCACCTGATTCGTCGCTATTCCGCCAATGCGCCGGTCATTACGAACTTCGTTGGAGGAATGGCGCCTTCTGCTCTGCGTCGATGCATCGCATTGATGGACGCGCGTTTGGGAAGTGCCCTTCGACTGGATGAGTTGGCGCGCGAGGCTGGATTAAGCACATCGCACTTCATTCGGAGTTTCCGCGAGAGCACGGGAAAGACGCCCTATCAATTTTTGCTTGACCGGCGAGTGCAACGAGCTCAGACCCTGATGCGCAATCCCCGTTGTTCCCTGACAGAGGTTGCCAGGTCGACCGGCTTCGCCAATCAGCATCATATGGCCCGCATTTTCCGATCTGTCACGGGCATCACGCCAAGCGCCTGGCGTGGGTCGCTATAGACAAGTCGCTCTCTATTGAGAGCACGTTTGTGCCGGCTGATTCTATCGCCGTCGCGAACTCAGGATTATATGGATGCGTCGGGCCACCTGGCGTCTACCTGCGGCGTCTCGATTGATGCATTCAGACGCTAAAGCGGTCATCCAGTTCAAGTCATCGGATGAAGATCCGGCAGCTGCCAAACTCGTCGCGACGAAGAGCCTTTGCGATGCCACAATGATGGTCAGCACCCTGCTGGCGCCCGTGACCTTGTCCCTGTCTCCATAACCACACGCTCGATCAGAGACTCGCAGGAACGGCCGGCAACGGCCTCTGCCGCGGCGCGGCAGGGGGCTACGATCTCGACGTCGCCCCCTTTATACGTTTCCACCCCATTGCGAAACAGGAATCATCAGTACTTCATATTCGCCAAATCCTCGATCAGCCCCGGCCCGGTCGGCTCCCACCCCAGCGTCTCGCGCGTCCACTCGCTCGACGCCGGCATATCCAGTGTTGCGAAGTGGGCAAGCCACCCAAAGTGCTCGCCTGCCTGCTCCAGAGTGATGGATTTCACCGGCACCTTCAGCCCCATGCCGATCGTCTCCGCGATCTTTCGCATCGACACGCCTTCCTCCTGCACCGCGTTGTACACCGTCACGCCGGGCCCCGTCTTCTCTACCGCCAGCCGGTACAGGTGCGCCACATCCTTCAACGGAGCGGCAGCCCAGCGATTGGCGCCCTCGCCCACATACACCGACACGCCTTTCTCTCGCGCCGTCTGGGTCACCAGCGGCACAAGCCCCTGCTTGCGCGTGTCATGCACCTGCGGCAGCCGCACAATCGCCACGTGCACACCTTTCTCCGCGACAGCCCGTGCCGCTTTCTCGGGCCTGCGCGGAATCGCGGGCGAATCCACGGGAGGATCGCTCTCCGTGCGCACATGGCCAGGCGCGCCGCTCGTCAATCCAACTCCCGAAGTCACCACCAGCAGCTTGCCAGGTTCGAGCACCGATCCCAGCGCCTGAATCGCCCTGATCTCGTCCTCCGCGTTCTGCGCAAACTTTGACCAGTCGTGGCTGAACGCCAGATTCACTACGGCATCCATCCCTGTCGCTCCTTTGCGCAGGCTGTCGAGGTCCTGCAGGTCACCGCGATGAACCTCCGCGCCCGCCGTCTTCAACTGCTCCACGCCGGCATCGCTGCGCGTAAGCCCGCGCACCTGGTGCCCTGCCGCAATCAACTCCTTTACCAGTTCCGTTCCAATGAAACCCGTTGCTCCCGTCACAAATACACGCATCGTCGTCCTCCAGTGTTATGACGCTACCCGTAAAGATCGCGCCGAAATTGACATCTGCGTCACCGTCGAATAAAACGGAGACAGTCCCCGGTAGATAGGATAACCGGAGGCAGTCCCCGGTTGCAGAGAATTTTCCGCCTGCTGTGCACATGCCGAAAAAGAAGCTCCCGCCACCTTCGCCCGCCCGCAAGCCTCGTGCCGATGCCCAGCGCAACCGCGAGCGCATCCTCGAGGTAGCCAGGGAAGCCTTCACCCGCGATGGCGCAGCTGCGAGCCTCGACGACATCGCACGCCGATCCAACATCGGCTCCGGCACCCTCTACCGCCACTTCCCAACTCGTGACGCCCTGATCGAAGCCGTCTACCGCAGCGAAGTCGAAAAGCTGGCCGCCGCCGAACCGCGCTTCGGCGCCACCATGCCGCCGCTCGAAGCCCTCCGCGCGTGGATGCTGCTTTTCATCGACCATGTCTCTGAGAAAAGGCTCATCATTCCCGCGATGGATACCGTTGCCGGTGGCTCCATCCGCCTGATCGAAGGCGCCCGATCGCTCATCCACACCGCCTTCGCAGCTTCCGTGAAGCGCGCCATCGCCAGTGGCGATCTCCGCCCCGACACGGACCCCAACGACTTCGTCCGTGCCCTCGTCGGCATCTTCCACACCACCGCGGTGCCCGGCTGGGAGTCCAGCGTCCGCCGCCTCGTCGACATCCTCATCGCCGGTTCGCGCTCAACGCCCGAGCGCGCTTCTACCCCACTCCGCAAGCGGCAAAAATAGCGAGGCCCCGGACCGCCGGGGCCTGCTCCTTTTGCGACTGCATCGCCATTTCCAGATCGCCGGCCAGCGGCACCGACACATAACAACCCGCCGATGCACGCATCTTGTTCACAAACTCCGTGCAATACCGCGCATCACCCGCCAGCACCAGCGCTGCCAGAAGAGGCACACGCTCCGCGACTTCTTTATTGATTTAATTGAGGGTGAAAACAACTCGTGGCTTTCCTGGAGCGCTCCAATAGCTCTCTACTTCCGCGAGAGGGATGGCTTTGGTAGCGATATGCAGGTTTGCAGGGCCGACTGCCTCGAAAGTGCTCTTTACGGCGTTCAGCAGAGCAGGCATTGGCACACTTTTGGCGCCGCTTCCCATCAGCACAATCGAGGAAGAACGCAGGCCGGCGCCCGGCAGGTCGATGCTCTCCTCACCGCTTGCACCGCCGACATGCACGAAGCGAACGGGGTTGGCGTCTTCAACTCCTTTGGCGATGGCAACAATGACGGCCCTTGCGCTCTTTCCCCACAGGTAGTCGACAACGACATCGACGCCTTTGCCAAATTCTTCTGTCAGCGCCTCCTCATATCGCTTGCCTCCTGAAGGATGAAGCGTACCAAGTGAGAAGGCGATGACAGTATCGGCGCCGAGCGTCTTCATTTCCTCGAGTTCGGCTTCGTTCCTTCCGGTCGCAATGACTTTCCTGGCGCCAAGATACTTCGCCTGTTGCACTGCGATGCGGCCCGCAGTTCCAGTCGCGCCATTTACGAGTACGGTCTCGCCAGGCTGGAGATGTGCACGCTCGACCAGTGCCGCCCAGGCGGACATTCCGGGATTGGCAATTGCCGCAGCGGTTACATCGTCAAGGTCATTTGGCAACAATATGCAGCGTTGCGCGCTGACCAGCGATCGTTCCGCAAGAGAGCCAAACGGGGCTTCAGGAAGGGCGAAGTAGACCCGCCTCCCGTCTTCGGTAACACCGACGCCGTCACTCCCGGCGACGGCCGGGAATGCTCCGTTCGAACTGTAATGGGATCCGGACGCACGAGATTTGGTGAGCTGACTGAGGGCACAAGCCTTCACACGGACGATGGTGTATCCATCCCGCGCAACAGGGTCCGCAAAGTCTCCGTATACGGGGCTGGTGTTGGGCGTTTTCACAATGGCTGCTTTCATCAGATCTTTCCTCCCTGACGTTTCTGTCGCAGGAGCCACCAAAGGTCCTCGTCTTCGAATCTGCGACTTGAACATCGTACAATATACTTGTACAATGTTCAAGTATTCGACATACGACCTGGTATGCTGGATTCATGAAAGTGAATCGCGAAATTCTGACCCGCGGCGCTTTGCGGCTTCTGGATGAGGTTGGCCTGGAAGAGCTTTCGTTGCGGCGCCTTGGGGCCGCATTGAAAGTTCGCGCCGGAGCTATCTACTGGCATTTCAAAAGCAAAGAAGAGCTGCTCGATGAGATGGCGACCCTGCTGCTCGCCGATGCAGGTCCGGAACTTCTGCCGGCACGCAGGCAGGCTGACTGGAAAGCATGGGTGGTTGCATTTGGAGAGGGATTGCGAAAGGCACTGCTTCATTATCGGGATGGGGCTCGCATGGTTTCGGGCACGAAGCTGACAAACACCGAGTACATGAAGACTGCTGAGACGACAGGAACACAACTAATCAAAGCTGGATTCACTTTACGGCAGGCGGTTGTTCTGCTCGGCACGGTCTATAACTACACACTCAGCTTTGTGACTGAGGAACAGGCTGTCTTCCCGCGTCCTGGCGAACGCTCGGATCAATACGACATCGGAAAACGAAGCGAAATCCTCTCCTCGGAGACGCTTCCGCTGATGCGCCAGGCGGGGCCAATCCTGTTCGACCGATTCGAACGGCGGTACAAAGAAGGACTCGCGCTCATCCTGCAAGGGGCCGCCTGCCAGGTCGAGACACGAAAGAAGGGCTAAGCGCTTACCGCAACGCGGCTTCCTTCAAACAGCTCCATCTTGACTGTGACCACACCGTCGTGTCGGAGGTCCGTGCCTCGCGGCAGTCAAGATAGAGTCCTATCGTTTATGCGTACGGGTTCAGCGTTTGTCGCGTGAGGCGCCCGAAGGAGAGCGATCCATGGGATTGCAGCCGAATTGCTGGGGGAATCAGGACAGGTCCACTCCGGCTCTCGATTCCTGTGCGCGAATATTCGTTTCAAGGTGCTCTTCAAGATGACGGCACACAAAATCGAGAGGCTCGTCGTTGCGCTGCAGACGACTCACCATCAGGCCGCCTTCGAGCGTACTGGCTATCAGTGCCCCCAACTTGGCGGCATCCACGTCGGACCGAACTTCACCTTGTGATTTTCCTTCTTCGGCGATCGACTGCAGACGTTCAAGCCACAGCCTGAGAGCCCGCCGTGCTTTCGCTCGCAAATGCGGATTGCCATCGTCGGAATCGATGGCCGTGTTCAGCAATGGGCAGCCTCCCGGCACCAGCCCGGAGCGCCGGTCACGAAAGTTTCGGACGATTTGTTTTAACCGGTCAACGGCATTCGGGATCTCCTCTGTTCCTTCGAAGCGCGTGCCCATTGCGACCTTCCAGGCGTGATCGAAGGCGTCTTCGGCAAGCTCCTGCTTGCTTTCGAAGTGCCGGTAGATTCCGCCTTTTTCCAGCCCTGTCGCTCGCATGAGATCGGAGAGGGCGGTTCCGGCATAACCCTTCTGATTGAAGATCGGTGCCGCCAGCGCAACGATCCTTTGCCGTGTCAACTCCCCTTTGCCCATCAGTCACCCCCCTAAGGAGAATAAAGCAAAAAAAGACGCATCGGTCGCAAATCTGGCGAATCAGATAGCAAATGAGACCGATCGGTCTCTTATTTTACTTTTTCGAGGCCCTCATTGGCGAGTGCTGTCGCTTCTCCGGCTCCGACTGCCGCGCGGCACGCAGCCGTCAAACCTGTCATCAATCCCTGGGTAATAGCCCTCACCGTCACGCTGGCTACCTTTATGGAGCTGCTGGACACCTCCATCGCCAACGTTTCGCTGCCCTATATCGCCGGAGGCCTGGGCCGCTCCTTTGACGAGGTCACCTGGATTCTGACCACCTATCTGGTGGCCAACGCCGTCGTCCTGCCCATGTCGGCCTGGCTATCGCGGGTGCTGGGCAGGAAGAATTACTACCTCGCGTGCATCGCCCTCTTCACAGTCACCTCTTTCCTCTGCGGTATCGCTCCCAGCCTCGGCATTATGCTGCTGGCGCGCGTCCTGCAAGGCATCGGTGGCGGCGGCCTGGCGCCGGTGGAACAAGCGATTCTGGTGGATACATTCCCGGCCCATAAACGCGCCTCCGCCTTTGCCTTATACACCATAGCCATCGTCACAGCTCCGGCCATAGGACCTGTTCTTGGCGGCTGGATTACCGACAGCTATAGCTGGCGCTGGGTCTTCTTCATCAACATTCCGGTCGGGCTCCTGTCGATGTTCCTAACCACACGATTCGTACATGACCCGCCTGCCTTTACAGAGGAGCGTAAGACGGTGCGCACAGCCGACGGCAGGCTGCGCGTGGATGGCATTGGGATCGCGCTGATCGGTCTGGGATCCGCGGCGCTGGAAGTTCTCCTGGATCGCGGCCAGATCGACGACTGGTTCGGTTCCGCGTTCATCACCTGGATGTTCGTTATTGGCGTTGCATGTCTGGTCACGGCGGTCTTCTGGGAGTTGAACCAAAAGGACCCGGTGATTGAATTTCGGCTGCTGAAGACGCGCAACTTCGCGATCGCCTGCTTCTTCTATTTCATTTTTGGCTTTGGACTCTTCGGGTCCACAACGATGATTCCGCAGATTCTGCAAACTCTCTATGGGTATCGCGCCATCGACGCCGGGCTCGTACTGGGGCCCGGCGCGTTTGTTATTACGCTACTGGTCCCGGTAAGCGCGCAATTGGTGCAGCGCCGCATCCTTCAGCCGCGCTCGCTACTGTTTGGGGCTGTTCTGGTGGTTGGCATCTCATTTCTCCATTACAGTCACTTCAATCTCGACACGGATTACAACCATTACGCCTGGGCGCGCGCCTTGCAGGGCCTGGGCTATGCCTTCTATTTCGTTCCGGTATCGGTCATCGCGTATTCGCAACTCAAACCGAACGAGAACAACAAGGCGTCTTCGATCACCAACTTCTTCCGAAACTGGGGCGGCAGCTTCGGTATCGCCTTCATCACCACGATGTCCGTGCGGCGAAGCGACTTCCACCAGTCCGGGCTTGATGCCAATTTGTCACCATCCTCGCCCCTACTGCAGCACGAGGTGAGCCAGTTGGCCGCCTATTTGCAAGCACATGGGTTCTCCAGGGCGGACGCGCTGAGCGCTGCCTACGCTCATTTCTACGCTCAATTGCAAGCGCACTCTCAACTGCTGGCATTCATGGACTGCTTTCACGTGATCGCAGTGGTAACTTTGCTTGTGGCTCCGTTGGCGCTGCTTACCAAATACTTCAGCGTCGGCGGTGCGCCAGGGGGACATTGACGCGGTCGTTCCAGTAAGTCCTCTACAACCAATTTTTGCGCGGTGCAGACAAGCTGGACGAGCTGCGCACGTTCGCCGGCCAGATCCGGCAGTACTTCTACAGGATCACGCGACCGTGATCAGATCGACGCTTTGCTGGTCGCTGAAAAATTCGCGCGCTTTTGTGAATGTGGCGTCGCTTACCACGTGATCCTTCGCAAGGTCCATGCAGAACTCGCACACGGTGGCCTCGTCTGGGTGCGTAGACTCCGGGCGCTTTCGTGCATTTAATTCATCGGCAACCGCTTGCGGCAGCCCGGCCTTCAGCGCGAGCGGGTGGCGACGGTCCACGCCACTGGCGATGTCCACAGCCGCGCCTGGATCAGGATCGCAAATTCATTCAGCTTCCGCGGGACGGAAGTGTTGAAACGCAGGCAATCGGGCATGGCAAACATGCGCTGGCTCACGTCCGGGCTGCGCAACATCATATTGAATGAACCTGACATCCGGATGCTCGTGACTTCCAGGATCTCATCCGCAAGCGGGCGCTGCTGATCGTTCAATTGCTCTAATGTGATGCTTTCGCAGCCCGCGTCCACGACCGTGTCTCCTTTCGCCGAGTGCGGGAAACTCGACGTACTCCAAGTCGTAATCGCGGACGGCGAGGCGGAGCAATGTGTCCGCCAATGGCATTGGGATGAGAACACACGCATCCAGCACGACGATGCGGGCGCCTTTCACTCGTCGGAGCCGCCTTCCGGCATCGCGTTGCGCTCATACAGCCCGGCTTCATACGCATCGCGCGCCAGACGGTCGAGAGCCGCGAGGCGGTCTCGGTCGCGCTTCCGGCCGTACTCCAGGACATCGCGAAGGTAGATGCGGCGTTGGTTGCCGACTCGATGGTGCGCCATCGCGCCACTGTCGAGCAGCTTGATGAAGAAGGGACGCGATATTCCAAGAATGTCGGCGGCGCGCTGGGTTGTGACTACCTTGTTCTCTGGAACGAGGGTGACGGTTTGGCCGTCGGACATGAACCTGACCGCTGTCCTCAGAACCTCAAAAACGGGCTTGGGCAGCTCAATTCGCTCTCCGGACGGATTGACCAGAGCGGCGATGCCACGATCCAGCAGCCGCTCGACTGCCCGCACCTGCTGCTGCTCTGAGTCAGGAAGTGAAACTGTCTTTCGTGTCCCTGCTGCCATAATCGTTCATTCTGGCACCCATTCGCAATACTCGCAATACTCGCATTTTGCGATCAACAGTAACTGGATTCACTGCGCATGACTGCGGACCCCCATATGAATGCGTTGGATGGGAATCAACCGTTGACCGACAGCCAAGTCGCACTTGGGATGAAAACATCAGGATCGTCGCCTTGAAGAGGCCGCGGGTTCGGATCCCCGTCGTCCCCGACCAAAATCTCCCAATTTACGACGCATTCATGCACGAACCAGTCCCATTCACGCACGCACCTGCCCTTCCTGCGAAGACGGATGTCCCAATGGTGAGCATGCCTATCGGAAGAAGATGTGACCACCGTCACAAATCAATCGCTCTGCCACAAGCGGTTCGACTGCGCCCTGCGCCTGCACAGCTCCGATTCTCAAACGTAACAGTGCGAGTCACGCATACATCAAGGCAGTGGGCATTCTATAATAGCCGCGTGGGAGTGAAGTATGTTTCCTCGCAACCACTACGCGGTATTACGCGTGGCGGAGGACGCTGATCCCGCCGCCATACGGCATGCCTATAGAACTCTTGTCCGCCGTTTCCATCCCGATGCCGGAATCGGCTCATCCGCACAGAAGTTCCGAGAAGTCACGGAGGCCTATGACGTTCTCAGCGATCCTCAGCGGCGACAACATCATGACGATGATTTGGCACGGAGTCGAACGCATTCTCGCGTGCCGCCGGAGCCGCTGATTCCCGAAACACCGAGGAATGTTGTGTTTCGCAGTTCTGGGTTTGGGCTCGACGAGGAAATCGTCCGCATGTTTCAGGTGATGGAAGACGTATTCGGGCAGAGTTGGTGAGTTACGCTGGGCACCGCACTCGAATGGAGTTCGACACACGTCCTGTTCTGGCGTGGTTCTGGTCCAGAGAGTTTCCTTTATGCCGAGGGGCGACGGCGAGAACCTGCCGCTGATTCGGCCCAGCGTTTTATGTCCGCGTAAGCGTCAGGATTGAGCCTCTGAAAAGCCTCGACCTCCTGCCTGAGATTCTCGGCATCCGTGCTGACGCCTTTCGGCTCACTCAACGCAAAATGGACTGCCCGTATCATGGCGACGATTGCGTCCCAATTTGCATGTGCCAGAACGGTTTCGACATACACGACGAACTCAGCAAGGAAGAACTTCCTGCCAAGAGCGCTGTCGGACATCAGTGCGCGGTAGGTCGGGTGAGGCCACGATTTCAGGAAGACGGAGTAAGCTGACAGAATGACCGGCAGCCGCGTGAGTTCAAAATCCAGTTGCTCTGACGGAAGCACCGGGGCAAGGGCTTTTTCCAGGAGCTCGCCGCCGCCGAATACGCGAATCAGCTTCCAGAGAGTGATCCCACCCGGCATTGCGGACTCGTTGAGAGCCTGAATGTCTTTTGCCGCCTGCAGCAGGCGCTCAGAAAGACTTGCCAATTGTTGCGTAGAGTATCCGGTCGCCTGCTTCGTGATCTTCGTGACGCCCAGCTCCTCACCTTTGCAGTAAAGGACTGCAAGGGTAACCAGCGTAAGAGGGTCGCATCCCGCTTCGTATAGACCTGTGAGCATTTGCCGGGCGCTGGGGTTTTCGTCGAGGTATTGCCAAAAGAGAACCGCTTCGGGTTTGCGAAGCTGTTCGGCAAACCGGTCAATGCTGATCTTTGCGATTTCTTTGGTGTCCATCTGCGCCGACTCCCGAGTGGATCTCTGGATATCATCATTAAAACCGACCATCGATGGCCGTCAAGAGCCCCAGTTGGCCCGTCTCCGGCCTCATCCGAATTCCTCATCCGCACAGATTTCGCCCAGCATCGTCAGCAGTTTCGCCAGCAATTCTGTCGGATGGACAGGCTTATTGAGGATCTCGCAAGGCAGCGATAATCCATAGTGTTCCAGAAGTACATCTGCCACCATGACGTTTGCCGAGAATAGCAAAATCCTGCAAAAAGGAATCCTGTCGCGGATTTCCCAAGTCCACGTCGCTATTGGACTCGGCGTGGCCTCGCCGAATGGCTTAAAGAGGAACTTGACCAGGACATCCCCACGATCGTCGGCATCGACCATGCCTTCTCGTTTCCGCTGGCCTGCTTCGAGAAGTACTGGCTCTCCAGCAACTGGCAGGATTTCCCGGACGGCTTCCTTAACTTCTGGCCGACAGATGCTCCGAACACCTGCGTCTGCTTCATAAGGGACGACCCCTCGGGGCGCGGTCTCAAGCGAACGGCGGAATGAACCTGGCTCCGGATCACGGAGCGGTGGACGTCTACGGCGAAGTCAGTTTTCGGGTTCGGCGTTCAGGGTGAAGTAGCCACTTCGACACACGCCGGTCTGCCATGGCTCCGTTACCTGCGCGAAACATGCAAGCGCCGCGACCATTTTTGGCCGTTCGACGGTTGGCCCTGCGCCGGAGGTTCCGGGCTGCCATTGAGAATCGGTTCGAGGCGCACAGCTCGATCGCTGCCCACAGACGACACTGAACGGGTCGCGAATTGGAAACGGTCCGGCATCCACGGCGGTAGACCGCATGCTTCACCGGTATTGCGCAGATGCTTCTGTCAGTGGGAATGCCGGGAAAGGACCGCAGGCGGCCGGCTGCGACGTTGAGCGAACGGGAATCAGGATCTCGCCTCTTCGTTTGCTTCCTCAATTGCTTTGCCTTACACTTACTGGTAGGAGTAATACCGATGCAGATCACAAGCAAAGGTCAGGTGACCATTCCTCAGGAAGTCCGAAACAGGTTGGGCCTGTTGCCCCATACCGAGGTGGAATTCGAAGTGAGCGGCGACTACGCCCGGATCCGAAAAGCCCGACGCGCGGAAAGCTTGGGGCGCCGGGGACAGAAGGTGCTCAGGGCGCTCCGCGGCTCGGCCGATACGCGCATGTCCACCGACCAGATTATGGCGCTCACCCGCGGGAGCCGCCGTGCCGGCGCGAACGGCAAATGACGTCCGCGCTCGACAATCTGGAATCCCGTTTACGCAACCGCCGCGGCGTGCTCGTCGATAGCAACGTTCTTCTGGACGTAGCGACCAACGACGCGCATTGGGCCGACTGGTCGGCCCACGCGCTGGCGGAGTGTGCCGACTGTACGGCCCTCATTATCAATCCCATTGTCTACGCCGAGGTGTCGATCGGATTCGGCACCATTGAAGCCCTGGATGCCGCGCTGCCCCCTGCTTCCTACGCGCGGGAAGCTCTGCCATGGGAAGCCGGCTTCCTCGCCGGCAAGTGCTTCCTGAGCTATCGCCATCGGGGCGGCCAGCGGGCTACTCCGCTACCGGACTTCTACATTGGAGCGCACGCGGCCATCGAACGGCTGGTGCTGCTCACGCGCGATGTGGCGCGCTATCGGACCTATTTCCCGAAGCTCGAAATCCTGGGACCCGCGTAGCATCACCGAAATCTTTGGGGACCAAAGGGCCTTCCACCATTCGGCGGAATTCTCCCGGTTCCAGTACGCTCCCTTGATTCAACCCTACTTTCATTCGAAAGGATTGTTAGCGCTCAGCTATCGGGCACTCCTGAAGAGGCCCAGCTGAACGGGCCCGAGCTTCTTCGCCGATATCGCCGGCGTCCCACCTACCGGCGCAAAGCGCTGATTCGAGACAGCGAAGCCAACTCTCTCGAGAAGATAGCCCGTGCCCGCGGCAGCTCTGAACGAAACGACAGGGCCGGTCGCGTCATCCACGACTTTTGCTCCCGTCTTACCAACCAGAACATCCATTGGCTGGCCCCGCCAGGGATTGCGGACCCTGAGCAATTGCGAGGTTCCGGACTCGATGACGACGGTGGTCGGGACGCCATTTCTCACCTGGACATCGACTTTTGTCATTCCTCTCCCGAAGACGCTCCCGTCGACATCCCACCCCGGTGAAATAGCTGGGGCGATACGGATAAGGCCGTCGTAGTCCTGAACCAGCGCTTCCTGCAGCGCATCAGCGACGATGCCCGTCTCCTCAACGTAGAACCGTTCACCTTTTCAGCAAGTCCCTTCATCTCAGGGTGAACCTGGCGCTGGGTTGTGGTCACGCTCTCATGGCCCAGCAGACGCTGCACCATGATGAGATTGCCGGTGCGATCCAGCATGTCAGTTGGGAACGAACGGCGGGCTGAGTCGAGCACCAGGTCACCCAGCAATTCTCATGTTTCGCTTCGCCATCGGAACTTCCCAGGAAAGCCACGGGCCAGTCGTCCGAGAGCGGAACTTCGGTCACTCGCGGTCCATCAGATTCCGGCCGACGTGCGCCGGAGCGGCATCTGGCTCGAGCTGACAGGGGACCAGAACGGCGGGCTGAAGGGAGGACGGTGTCAATACGATTGACCTCTCGGAGCCCGTGCCAGCGCAGAGAGACAGCTTAGCGTAAGGTCAGCCACGAATGGCGGCCAGCAAATCGGAGGCGGAGAGCCCTTTGAGCAGACAATCGGTGGCAAAGGAGTAGCGGCTGCGACCCAGCTCCTCGTCAACGGGATGGTTCGCCACCAGCAGAAAGCGGCAGCCCAGACGCGTTGACTCTCTGTGCAGCCTCTTGCAGTACTTCGGCGTCAGCAGAGCTTCGTCGATCAGGACAACGTCGGCTCGATGCGCAAGGAGAAAAGCGAAGGCGGCGTCCAAAGCGCCAAACTCGCCGATGAGCTGCAGATCATTCTGATTTTGGACCACGATGCTCCAGCCCAGGCGCTCCAGCCGGGAAGAGATGGCGAGAAGCGCGCGGATCGGAGGCTGCGACTCGGCGGCTGGATGGAGGTTGCTGATCGTGTGGGACGGATACGCCAAGAAAAAAGTCAGCCTGGTTCAACGACCGCTGCCCGGAGCAGCGGCTCTGCGTGCATTGCACATTCGAGAGTATCGCCGGGAACGGTCCCTGCCATCCGACCAAAGTCGGATTCGCGGCCCGAAGATTTCACCTTCAATGGGTACGACTGCGATGTAAACGTAAACATGAGGAGCCCGGCACGATGCATCGATACACGGGGGCAATGCTGCTGGTCGTCGCATTCCTTTCGCCGACGGCGGGGAGCAGGGTGAAAAGCGGAGCCGCGACACCTCCGGCATTGCAGCCGTTTACGCTCGACTATCGCGCGGCGCTCGGCGGCCATTCGCCTGTCGATCTCTCGTTCCTGCTCGATGCCCCGGCGGGGAACCATGGATTCATCCATGCGGCCAGCGGGCATCTGGAAACCGGCGACGGGCAGCGCATCCGCTTCTGGGGCGTGAACGTCACGGACTGGAGTCCGGGTTCCACCCAGATTCCGCCGAAGCGGGATGCGGCTTTGTGGGCAGCGACGCTGGCGCGCTATGGAGTGAACTGTGTGCGGCTGCAGTTTCTGGATTTCGTGGTACCGCGCGGTCTCGTCGCCGTCGGCAATAACACGCGCAGACTCGACCCAGTGCAGATGGACCGCGAGGATTACTTCCTGGCCCAGCTCGAAAAGCGGGGCATCTACATCGATTTCAATCTGCTGGTGGGGCGGCCGTTTAAAGCCGGCGATGGCGTGGTGGATGCGGACAGGATCCGTCAGGGCGCGAAGGGCATCAGTCTGTACGATCCGAAGCTGATCCGGCTCCAGAAGGAGTATGCGCGCGAGTTGTTGACCCATTACAACCCGTATACGAGGCGCGAATATCGCAACGACCCGGGCGTGGCCATCGTGGAGATCAACAACGAAGACGCTGTCTGGGTGGGTTTTCGCGGGCCCTCGCCATACTACAACCGCGAGCTGGACGCGCTCTACAACCGATGGCTGCGGAAGTATGCCAGCCGCGGGGACGTGCGGGCGGTGCGGCAGGTCGCTGGTGTCGCCGGCAATGAACCTGTTCCGCTGCTCTCCTGGCCGAAGGTGGCTGACGCGCCCGCGCGACGTTACAACGTCGAGGCGCGGTTCTATCTTTGGCTGGAACGCGACTATTTCAGCTCCATGCAGAATTATCTGAGGAAAAAGCTCGGGCTGAAGTGCGTGATTCTGGCTACCGCCGACCACAACCACAGCAGCACCGGCTATCCGCTGGAACTTGCTCTCTCGTCCTTTGACGTGCTGGACGGTCACGACTACTGGGAAGGCCCGTGGGAGCGGAAAGTGAAATCGCCCATGGTGAACGACCCGCTGAACTCCACGGTGGTGGAGCTGTCGCGCAGTGCTATGCAGGGCAAAGCCTATACGGTGAGCGAGGTCAACGAGCCATTTCCCAACGATTACGAAGCCGAGCAGATGCCCATCCTCGCCGCCTACGGAGATCTCCAGAACTGGGACGCGATCCTGTGGTACACCTTCGAGCCGAAGAAGGACCCGAACTGGAAGCCGTACGTTGGCGACCCCTTCGACATGTCTCAGGATCCGGTAAGGATGAGCGAACTGGCCGCGGGCGCGCTTACCTTCCTGCGCGGCGACGTCAGTGCGGCCCGGCAGACGGTAATCCGCTCGTATTCGCAGCACCAGGTCTTCTTTAGCGATCGCCTGCCCGGGGCGGCTCACCCCTACTTCACGCCCGGATTTCCATTGTGGATCCCGCTGGAGCACGGTTCGCGGATCGGCTCGCTGGACGGAGCCCCCACGGCGAAGTTCGATGAGGGGGCCGAGCCGAATCCGATCGTCTCGGATACCGGACAGCTGACATGGCATCTGTCGAAGCAGGGCGATGGCGCGGAGACCGTCGATTCGCCCCGGACTCAGGCGCTGATTGGGTTCCCCTCGGCACTGGAGAGGATGCCGGAGAATTTATCGGCTCAGGTCGGCAATCGCTTCTGTGCCATTGTGCTCACTTCGCTGGATGGTCAGCCCATCGCGTCGAGCGCCAGGATGCTGCTGACCAGCGTCGCGCGCGTGGCCAACACCGGGATGGAGTGGAACAGCGAACACACAGGGCTGGCGGATTGGGGCGGCCCTCCCACGCTGATTGAACCGGTATCCGGCGCCATCGCCCTCCGCGGCCTGCGCGGCGCCATGGCTGTTCTGGCGCAGCCGCTGAACGGCGCGGGGTTGCCGCTGGGCCCGCAGTTGCACGCCGTGCGCGAGGGAGACGCGTGGCGGATCACGGTCGGACAGCCAGCAACCACCTGGTACGAAATCGCCGTTCAGCGCTAGTCCCGCAGTCCTACAATTCCAGAGAGCGTGGAAACAATGCAGTTCCCTGAAAGATCGCTGCGGTGGGCCCGGCGCAAGGCCATGCTCGGACTCGTATCCCTGGCTTTGATGGCGCTGGTGTGCGCGTCGGCGCTGGGGGTCGCTCCCCAGGGCTACACGCGCAAGCTCTGGCAGGTGCAGGACGGCCTGCCGGAGCAGACGGTGCAGGCCTTTGCGCAGACTCCCGATCATTATCTGTGGATCGGCACGACCGGCGGCCTGCTGCGTTTCGATGGCGCGCGCTTTAAACTGTTTGATCGCGGCAATACGCCGCAGATCACGGAGAACAGCGCCTTCGCTCTTCTGGTGACGGGGGACGGCAGCCTGTGGATCGGTACTGAGGGCGGCGGGCTGGTCCGCTACCGGCATGGGAAATTTCGTGCGTATGGAGCGAGCGACGGGTTGAGCGACGATTTCGTGCGCGCCCTCTTTCAGGACAGCCACGGCACTCTCTGGGTAGGCACCGACAACGGCTTGCTGCGCTACTCCCGGGGCCGGCTGGTGCGGGTAGACGGCATAGGAAACATTCCGGCGATTGCGGTTCATGCCATTGCTGAAGATCGTCAGGGCGGTTTGTGGGTAGGCGGCTCCAGGCTGCTGCGCATCTTTCACGGCCGTGTCCACGAGTATTACCTCCAGGGCGGCGGCAGCCTGAATCGCGTCAAGTCCATCCTGCAGACCCGCGATGGAAGCATCTGGGTGGGAACGGTTTCCGGCCTGCAGGTGCTGCGCCCCGGCGCGCCGGGTTTCGTGCGCGTGCCGGCCATCAACCAGACAGTGCGTGTATTGCGGCAGACCCCGGATGGTTCGTTGTGGGTGGGAACGATCGGCCAGGGATTGTTCCGGCTGGCGGGAGGAACGTTCACCTCGATCACCGCGCCGGATTCGCTGCCCAGCAACACGGTACTGAACGTCTTCGAGGATGACGAGAAGAATATCTGGATCGGCACCCAGGCGGGCATGCTGCGCCTCACCCGCACCCCGGTTCGGATCATTCCGCTGCCTCAGTCGGCGGATTCGGATTTCGGCACCTTGTACCTGGACCACGACGGCACACTGTGGGTGGTCTCCACGCACGTCTTTCAGGTCAGAAACGGCGTGGCCCGCGCGTGGAGCTATCCGGGACTGGAGCCGCTGCACGCGCGCAACATCTTCCGCGACCGCGCCGGCGATTTGTGGATCGGTACCGACGGCGACGGCCTCATCCGCATCAGGAATGGCAGGATTTTGCGCCTGACGACTAAGGACGGCCTGGTGAACAACTTCATCCGCGTGATGATGCAGAGCCGGGACAGAAGCATGTGGTTCGGAACCGATGAGGGCGTCAGCCACTGGACCGCGCGCGGCTTTGTCAATTACCGCATGAGCAACGGCCTCTCTTACTTCAGCACGCGCGCTCTCATCCAGGATCGCAGCGGCGACATCTGGATCGGCACGGATCGCGGCCTGAACCACCTGCATCATGGCGTCTTCATCCAGGATGGAGCCACAACTGCGCTTGCCGATGAAGAGGTCTGGTCGATTTACCAGGATGCGGACGGCGGCCTCTGGTTCGGCACCCGCGATAACGGGCTGTACCGGTGGAAGGGGAACCGCCTGACGCATTACACCACCGCGCAGGGGCTGGCCAGCAACAGCATTTATGAGATCGTGGAAGACCGCAGGGGCGGAATGTGGCTGAGCGGCCCCAACGGCATCTCGCTGCTGCGCCGCCAGGAACTCGACGAGATGGCCGCCGATCCCTCCCAGCACCTTTCCCTGACGTTCTATGGCGTCTCCGACGAGGTGCAGACGACACAGATCTACGGAGGGCGCCAGCCCTCCGGCTGTGAGGATGGCGCCGATGGCGTATGGTTCCCGAGCAACAACGGACCGATTCACATCGCCGATGAGACAGCTCCCCCTTCCCCGCTGCCGCCGATAGTGATCGACGACGTGGCCATCGATGGCCGGGACGTGGATCTTTCACGGCCCATCGTGATGAATCCCGGCGCCGCGCGGGTGGAAATCTCCTGGTCGCCCATCCTGCTGCGTTCCCAGGAGGGAATGCGCTTTCGCTATGAGCTCGAGGGCTTCGACAAGACCTGGAGCTCGGCTTCGCCGCGCCGTGTCGCGTCATGGACCAATTTGCCGCCAGGGGAGTACACCTTCCGCGTACAGGCTTTCGAAATCAATCATCCCCAGGCAGTCACCGAAATCTCACTTCCGATCCTGCAGCGGCCGCATTTCTGGCGGACGTGGTGGTTCGTGGCCTGTTGCGTGGCGCTGCTGGCCGGCATAATTCTGGCGGCGTATCGATTCCGCCTGTGGCAGATGCGCATGCGCTTTGAAGCTGTGCTCGACGAGCGCGGCCGCCTGGCCCGCGAGATGCACGACACTGTAATCCAGGGCTGTGCCGGAATATCCGCTCTGCTGGAGGCGCTGGCCAGCCTGCACGAGGAAAGCAGCTCCCTGCCTCACGACCTGCTGGAGCACGCCCGTCGTCAGGTGCGGGCCACGATCGACGAGGCTCGCCAGGCGGTTTGGAATCTGCGCCAGGCGCAGCCGTCGGATCGCATGCTCGCGCAGACCCTGGAGAGTATGGCGCGGCAGATCGCCGCGGACTCCGGAGTGCCAGTGGCCTGCGAGGTCATGGGCAAGCCGTTTCCGCTTACGCAGTATGCGACTCATGAACTGATGATGATGGCACGGGAAGCCGTCTGCAATGCGGTTCTGCACGCACGGGCCGCCCGCATCGAGGTGCGCGTCAGCTTTGCGCGCGACGACCTGACCCTCGAAGTGTGCGACGACGGCGTGGGCTTCGACCCCGACGTCATCTTCGCCACCGAAGACCGCCACTACGGACTGGTGGGCATCCGAGAGCGCGTGGAGTCCATCGGCGGAGAGTTCCGGCTGGACAGCGTCCCCGGCCGCGGCACAAACTTAACCGTCCGAATTCCGCGGAGGGTTTCCGGCGCGCGCAGCGCCCTGGTGGGTGTGTGACGATGGAGAATTCCCGCAGGATCAGAGTACTGGTGGTGGACGATCATCCCATCGTGCGCGTGGGCATTGCCGCGATTATCAACGCGCGGCCGGATATGATTACAGTCGCCCAGACCGGTACGGCCGAGGAGTCCATCCAGCTGTTCGAGGAGCACCGTCCGGATATCACCCTGATGGACCTGCGCCTGCCCGGTATGAGCGGCGTCGATGCCATCCGCGCGATTCGCGTGAGGCACCCGAACGCCTGTTTCGTCGTACTGACCACCTACGAAGGCGACGAAGATATCTACCAGGCCATGGAGGCGGGCGCGCGGGCCTATGTCATTAAGGGGATGCCCCACGAGGCTCTCACCGATGCGCTGCGCCGCGTTCACGCAGGTGGCCGTTTTCTTCCGCCCCCGGTTTCGCGCGCCCTCGCCTCGCGGACGCCCGACTCCGACCTGAGCTCGCGCGAGCGGGAAGTGCTCTCGCTGCTCGCGCACGGCCGGACGAACAAGGAAATTGCAGCCGAGCTGGGCATTACCGTCGCCACCGTCAAGTGCCACGTCAGTGTCATCCTCATGCGCCTGCAGGCCACCGACCGCACTCAGGCCGTTGTGACGGCGCTGCAGCGCGGCCTCGTCCATCTGTAGCAACCGGCCATCCTGCGGGCCCCTCCATTGCCTCCTCGTCTCCGACTAAAGTCGGATGGATTTCTGACTCCCGGCGCGTACAGTACGAAAGTCCAGCGGCGGGCTGAGGTTGAGGGGTGGAGAAGGAACAGGGCACATTGCTGACAAGACGGGAGGTTTTGCGGGGAGCCGCCGCGTTTTCGGTCGCCTCTCCCTGGCTGAATCGGGCGCAGACGATGCTGGCTCCCGCCGGCGCGGCCCGACGCATGCGCGAGACTTTCGATTTCGGCTGGCGATTTACCCGCGGCGACGCGTCTGGCGCGGAAATGCCGGACTTTGCCGATGCCGGCTGGCGCGACGTCGACCTGCCGCATGACTGGAGCATCGAGGGCCCCTACGATGAGAATGCGCCGTCCTCCGGGCCCGGTGGCTATCTGCCCACCGGCATCGGCTGGTACCGCAAGCGCTTCTCGCTGCCGGAGGGCAGCCGGGGCAGGATCGCGCTGCTGGAGTTCGACGGCGTCTATCAGAACAGCGAAGTCTGGATCAACGGCCATTCTCTCGGTCAGCGGCCTTACGGCTTCGTCCCGTTTGCATATGAGCTCACCGACTTTCTGCGCTATGGCGCAGACAATGTTGTGGCCGTGCGCGTGGACAACTCCCGCCAGACCAATTGCCGCTGGTACTCGGGTTCTGGGATCTATCGTCACACATGGCTGCTGCAAACGGATCCGCTGCGCGTCGCGTACTGGGGCACGTTTGCAACGACACCGCGTGTTTCGGCGGAAGAGGCAACCGTCCGCATAGAGACAGCTGTCACCAACGGCCGCAGCCATGCGGCGGCCTGCACACTCTCCACCACCCTTCTCGATCATACCGGTCTGGTGGCCGCCGAGCAGGAGACGGCGCGGCTTCTCGCGCCAGGCGAAACCTTCCGCTTCGTGCAGCAGCTGCTGGTGGAGCAGCCGAGTCTCTGGTCGGTGGACAGCCCGTATCTCTATACCGTGCGCGGCGCCGTCCACGAGGAAACCCGGACCGTCGATACGTACGACACGCCCATCGGCATCCGCTCCGCGGTCTTCGATGTGAATCGCGGATTCCTGCTCAATGGCGAACCTGTAAAACTGCGCGGCGTCTGTCTGCACCCGGAGGCCGGCTGCGTGGGCGCGGCCGTGCCGGAGCGCGTCTGGGAGCGGCGTCTGCAGCTGCTGCGCCAGATGGGCTGTAATGCCATTCGTACCAGCCACAATCCCTTTGCGGCGGAGTTCCTCGACCTCTGCGACCGCATGGGCTTTCTCGTCATCAACGAGGCTTTCGACGAATGGAGGGACGCCAAGGCCCAGGTTCGTTACGGCTACCACCTCTATTTCGGCCAGTGGCATCGGCGCGACCTGACCAACTTCATCCATCGCGATCGCAGCCATCCCAGCGTGGTGCTGTGGAGCGCCGGCAATGAAGTCCCCGATCAGTCGGACCCGGACGGCGCGGCAACCCTGCGCGGGCTGCTGGATATTTTCCATACCGAGGACCCGACGCGTCCTGTCACCGTCGCCTGCGATCGCATCGCCTCCGAACCGCTCTCCAATCGCGTCAGGCCCGAGTTTCTCGCCGAGCTGGACGTCGTCGGCTACAACTACGTCGATCGCTGGCGCCGCCGAGCCGATCTTTACTACAGCATTGACCGCGCCGCATTCCCGAAGCGTCGCTTCATCGGCACGGAGAGCATGGGCATCGGAGGCATTCGCGGCGACTATCGCGATCTCTTTCCCTCGGCCGACGCACGGCCGTCCCACTGGTTCCTGATCCCGTCGAACGTCCGCCTCGACGCCGAAGATCTGTGGAAGTTCGTCAGCCTCCACGATTACGTCTCCGGCGATTACATGTGGACCGGCATCGATTATCTCGGCGAGTCGTACTGGCCGATGAAGGGCGCGCCCACCGGCGCCCTCGACACCTGCGGATTCCGCAAGGACAGCTACTACTTTTACCTGAGCCAGTGGACGTCCAAGCCTATGCTGCACCTGTATCCGCACTGGAACTGGAGCGGCCGAGAAGGCCAGATCGTTACCATCGTCTGCTATACGAACTGCGGGACGGTGGAGCTGTTCCTCAATGGAAAATCGTACGGCCTGAAGGGCTATGAGTTTCCGCGCGAGGGCATGGAGGGAACTTACGGCAACTATCCGCCGCGAGCGCGCGAACTGCGCACCACGGACGACCTTCACCTCTCCTGGGACGTGCCGTACGAGCCGGGCACGCTGCGCGCCGTGGGCAAAAGCGAAGGCCAGGCGGCGGTCGTGACGGAAGTTTCAACCACGGGCGAACCCTATGCCATCAGTCTCTGCGCGGATCGCACAACTCTGGCCGCGGATCGCCGCGACGTGGCGCACGTGCGCGTGGAAGTTCAGGACGTGAAGGGTCGCGTCGTGCCCGATGCGAACCAGGAAATCGAGTTCGCCCTCGAAGGCGAGGGCCGGCTGATCGGCGTGGACAACGGCGATCCGTTCAGCCACGAGAGCTACAATGCCCCGCACCGGCGGGCTTTTCACGGATTGTGCCTGGCCTTGCTGCAGTCGACAGGACGCCCCGGGCAGATGCGGCTGGCCGCCTCATCCCCTGGCCTGAAACCCGCGATGCTGAGCCTCATCACATCGTGAAGTCATGCAGCGGTTCGCCGTTGATTTCGGCCCTCCTGATCCCAGTTGCGGCGTTCTGCGCTGTTTTATACTTTGGAACACCATGAGACAGGCCCCACCGCCGACGGCCATACGACGGTTCCGCGAGTCGCAGGCCACAGCGGGACGCCGCTTCCGCTGCATACGGGCGTGTCTTCCTGCTCTTGCATTCCTCCTGGCGGAGAGTGCGCTGCCGGCGCAGACCAACTCCTGTGCCCCGCCGCCGTCGCTCGCGGCGCAGCTGCGCAGTGCGCCAACTGCCGATGCTTATTCGCACCTCGGCGCGTGGTTCAGCAGCCATCATCGAGCTGCATGCGCCGTGGATGCGTACCGCAGGGCCGTGACCCTCGATCCGGACTCCTCCGACGATGCCTATTCGCTCGCGCTCAGCCTCTATTCCGCGGGAAACCCGCAGCAAGCCGTCGCGCCCCTTCGACAGTCGCTGCAACTCGATCCGGAATCGCTCAATTCTCACCTGCTGCTCGCCGCCATCCTGCAGCAAGCCGGCGATCGGCCGGCTGCCGAGCTGCAGTGGCGCGCCGTGCTCTCTCTCGATCCCCATACTTCTTTGGCCATCGAGAACCTCAGCCGCGACCTGCTGGCAGACGGCAACTACAGCTCCATCATCGAATGGCTGGGCCCTCAGTCCTCCTCTCATCCGTTGAGCGCCCCTGCGGCCATTAACCTCTCCGTTGCCTACGCGAAATCCGGTCTGCTGGACGATGCTGCATCACTTCTTCGCGGGACGCTCGACACCCATCCCGAATCGGTTTCGGTTGTGGAAGCGCTGGCTGCGGTTCTGGTTCTGCAAAGCCGCGTGGAGCCGGCAGCGGATCTGCTTTCCGCCGCCGCCAAAACCCATCCGGATGACCAGCAGCTGCGAATTCTCCTGCTGCGTGCCCTGGTGCTGGCGCGCGATCCGAGGGCGAACAGGCTGGCTGACCAGCTGCTCGCGTCCGATCCGCACCAGTGGGAGATTCTGTACCTCACGGGCCTGCTGCAGCAGCAGGCTGGGAACTTTGCCGCTGCGCGCACGCGGTATCAGGAATCGCTGGCGCGCAACCCGGACTATCCGGATGCTCATTTTCAGCTCGGAGTCGTGCTGGAGTCGCTCGGCGACAACGTCGGCGCGCGTTCTCAACTGCAAAAAGCTCTTGCGCTCGGATTCAACTCTCCGAAAATCTATTTCGACCTCGGCAGGGTGCTGCATCGACTGGGAGACGAGACTGCAGCTCGTCGCCGGTTTCAGCTCTACCAGCAGGCGCAGCAGGCGGAGTCGAACCAGACCCTGGCTGCGGCCAGGTCCGATCAGGGCGATCTGGCAAGCGCTGCGGGTAACTACGGCCCGGCCGCGGCCGACTATCGTCAGGCACTCGACCTGGATCCGCACGAGCCACTTCTCGCCTACAAGCTGGCGATGGCCCTGGAACGGACAGGCGACCGCGCCGGCGAACGTGCGGCTCTGGAGCAGGCCGTCCGAAGTGATCCCCACATGGCCCCGGCGCAGAACCAGCTCGGCTATCTCGACTCCGTCGGCGGCAGCACGGATTCCGCCGTTGATCGCTTTCAGCTCGCGGTCCAGGCGGACCCTGCCTATACGAAAGCGTGGATGAATCTCGCCGCCGAGCTGTGCCTCGAATCCAGATGGAAGGACGCGCGCGCAGCGCTGGCGCACGTGCTGGAGCTTGATCCTGCCAGCCAGCCCGGACATGCCCTGCTGCAGCGCCTGAATGAGATTGACCCGCAGCCCTGACGACGGCGCCGTTCCGCGTACGAAAGAAATGCCCGGGACGCAGCCCGGGCATTTTTCGGAGGCGAAGCAATTCAGAAGGTCAGTCTCAGCGCCATTTGCCCAATCCGCGCTGGTTCTGCCCCGGTTGAAGTGATCTGGCCTTCTCCTCCGCCGGTATTCGTCCCCGCCAGATTGATCTGGTTGCTGGCATTCGGCGTGGCGAAGCTCGGCTGATTCAGCGCATTGAACATCTCCCACCGGAACTGCAGGTTGAAGCGCTCCCGCCAGGCAAGATTCCTGACGATCGCGGCATCGGTGTAATCCAGTGGCGCACCGAACATGATGTCTTTTCCGGAGTCGCCGAAGGTGCCCGGTGCGTTCTGCGCGAAGGCATTGATGTTGAAGTAGTTGTTCAGCCAGTGCGCCTTGCCGCCCTGGCGCACGTCTCGGGACACTCCGGAAACGACATCGGCACGGTCCTCGTACTGGCTGGCCCCCGATTGATTGCTCCCGAATCCCGCGCCCACTCCGAAAGGCGAGCCCGACTGCGCCGTAATGATCGCGCTCAGCCCCCACCCTCCCAGCAGTTGTCGGACGGCGGGATTGAAGCTGTGCACATACGGCGTCGTGTAAATGACATTGGTCACCCAGCGCAGTGGGACATCCTCGCTCGAAACCCCCCAGCTCCACGCCAGGTCAAACGGATCGCCGAGCTGATTGGTGCCGAAGCTGATGTTCGCGGAGGAGGCGAGATCCTCCGTTTTCGACCACACAAAGTTCGTCTGGAACTGGAGATTGTGATCGAGACGTCGATCGAAACTCAGCTGCATCGAATTATAGCGGGCCGTGCCGTAGCTCAGCATATCCAGAATCTCGCTGAATGCCGGATAGGTGCTGCGGCTCCCCCCCGTGGCATAAATGCCGGGGTTGCGATCGAGGATGAAGGGCGCGTGATACGTCTCGCTGCCCACGTAGGCGAGGCGAAACACCATGTTCTGCCCAACCTGCTGCTCCGCGGTCACGTTCCAGCTTTGCGTCGTACCCAGCTTGAAGCCGGGATCGATGGTTGCCGGAATGCTAAGGCCCGAAGTGAAGGTTGCGGTCGACGGCGGTTTGTAACTGGAAGAGGCAAAAGGCGGGAACGGACTCACGCCGCCGGTTCCGGCAAAGCCGGCCCAGGGATTATTGAAATTCAGAGGAGTCGTGGACGTTCCCTCCAGATAATAAGTGGGGGCAAAGGGAGCGTTATCCGCGGTGTGATTGTAATCCGAATAGATCATCGGCGAGGTAAACAACCCGAAGCCGGCGTGGAGGGCTGTGTGTGGCAGGCCACGCGGCTGCCAGGCCAGCCCGATGCGCGGCTCCCAGTAACCGTAGGTGGTGTGCATCAACCCATCGCCGATACCGGCATCGCCGGGAAAAACCAGGCCCAGCGGGGCATTGGGATAAACCGTGCTCTGCTGTCCGGGAACGAATGCAGCGGATCGGCCGTCAGCAATTTGCGGCGGAATGTTCGGATCCCAGCGCAGGCCAGCCGTCAGGGTCAGGTTCGGCCGCATTCGGTACTGGTCCTGACCATAGATGCCGGGTTGCCAGCCCGCCACATCTGCCACTTCACCCGCGCCCTGGAACATGGAGTCCAGATCGCCCACGAGAAAGTCGGCAAGACCGGATCCGGTGTACTGCCCGTTGAAGTCGATCTCCGGTTCGGTCGGATACTGGGTCAGCTCCTCGGCAAACTGATGCTGAATGTCTGCGCCGAAAGAGAAGATGTGCTTGCCCCAGGTCTTCGTCAGATCGTCGTAGATCCCGTCCGTCGTCCGCTCTTCCTGGGAGGGCTCATAGTAGCCGACCTCGAAGCCGTCCCCGCCCACCGTGAAGCCTTCCACGTAACACGAACTCGGCAGCTCGGTCACGTTGATGTATTTCGACCAGCAGAACGGCTGGTTGTTGCTGGTCAGGGCTTCAGAACCGTTATGCGCTGCCATCTGCGCCCAGAAGACATGGGCCACGTTCACCATGGTCGGGCTGATGGTCCACGTATAGCCCAGAGTCTCGTTGTAATACTTCTCTTCGATGGCGAAGTCGTAGTTCCAATTGTTGTTCATCGCCATCAGATTGCCGGGGACATCTCCGGAAGGCTGGATCAGACTGCTCACGAAAGTGCGCAGGAAAACGCGCTGCGTGGGGGAGATGTCGTAATCCAGCCTGGCCGTGCCTTCGTCCAGGTGATTGATATAAGGAGCCGAAACATAGTAGGTCAGCCCGTCGGGCTGCTGACCGGTGGGCAACGCGGTCTTGGCGATGGTCACCGCCGTGGCATTGTAGCTGTATCCGGCCAGCAGCTGATTCGGCTTGCCGCCGACCACGCCGAACGGGCACACCGCCGACGACCCCGACGTGCAGAGCGTTTCTGTGGTCCCATCCGGCGACAGCGCGCTGAAGTCTCCGCTCAGCATGGCAGCGGTGGGGAAATAGCTGTTCAGCTCCGTCGACGATGTCGCATTGCGCGTTCCCTGATAATTCGCGAAGAAGAACAGCCTGTTGCGCAGTACCGGACCACCCACAAATCCGCCAAACTGATTCTGGTGCAGCGGGTTCACTGTGTGGCTGAAGTAATCCTTCGCGTTGAAGTCGGAATCGCGCAGGTAGTCGAAAAGGCCGCCGTGAAGCTGGTTCGTTCCGGATTTAGTCTCGATACTGACCACCGCGCCCGGCGCAAAGCCATAGGCGGCATCGAAATTGTTCGAAATGACGCGGAACTCCTCGGTGGCGTCGGGGTTGGGAAAGGGAGCCTCGAGGCCGAGGTAGGTGTCCATGTTGGGCACCCCGTCGAGCAGGAAATAGACGCTGCCCTGATCCCCGCCGTTGGCCGAAATCGACGGCTCCATGGTGGACGGGAAGGAGAATCCGGTCTGGTCGTAGGAGTTGCCGCCCATGGTCATGCCGGGCGCCAGCAGCACCAGGGTCGACGGCGTGCGCCCGTTCAGCGGCAACTGCGAGATCGCTGTCGAGTTGATCGTTTCTCCCAGCGATCCGTTGGTCGTGTTCAGCAGCTCGCCATTGGCCGTCACCGTGACGGTCTGCTGCACGCTGCCGGTCTTCAAAGCAACATTCTGCGTGATGGCCGTGTCGACGGTGATCACGATTCCCTGCTGCTGGTAGCGCTCAAATCCCGAGGATTCGACGTTCAGCTCGTAAATTCCCGGCGGCAGCGGCGCAATGCGGTAGGCTCCATCTCCGCTGGAAATCGTCCTCAGCACCAGCCCGGTGCCTTCATTTTTCAGCGTGATCGAGGCTCCGCTGACTGCGGCGCCGGTGGGGTCGGTGATCTGGCCGTTCAGGCTGGCACCCACCGCCTGCCCGAATGCCCGCGATCCGGTCGCAGATGCCAGCAGCATCAGCCCCAGAAACAGCCAGAAGGTGAGTCGTTGATAACGGTGTTGCATAATCGCCTCCCTGAAAATCCGCCAACTCGCGTCGTTGCGCGCGCGATTGCCGCATCCGGTGTTCCCAGGGTTCAGCCCGCGGGCTGCGCTCGGGAATCGAGACTGGTACGGCTTCCTTTGCGTACGGCCAACAATGTACGCGGCTGCATTCGGCACGCGAATCCGACTAAAGTCGGATCGCCGTACAAATATTTCGTACTCGTCAACGCGGCTCCAGCCCTGATTGGCGACGGCTGCCCAGGCGGCCGCCGGACCGCCCGCTGCCTATTGTGCCAGCAAAACCGTCTCGTACTGCGGAATGAGAGACACGCTCTCCACCGCTGCGACTGGACGGTTCTCCGGAATCTTCTCCCACGCGCGCCTGTCCAGATAGATCGGCGTGCCTCGGCGCAACGGGAGAATGCAGATGCGGAGGGGCCGCTCGAAAATCTCCGGCTCGAACCGCAACAATCCGATCTCCCATGAGGATCCGTTGTAGAAGTTATCGTCCACCAGGTCGTTGCCCAGATATGCGCGCCCAATGTCTCCTGCGTAATCCATGCGCAGATACAACCGGCTGAGTCCAGCCAGATCCTGCTGCGGCAGCGTCAGCTCCCACTGCGCGGCCCTCTGAAACGCCGAGTCCGGCGGCACCGTAGCGACCGCGTGTTTTCTCCAGGCAAACGCCGGCCCGTATCGAACCGGCGGCGGGGGACCCGCATCGCGCGTCTTCCGCCACGAGTAGAGAATCCTGCCCGCCGGAAGCGACAGGCTGTACGTGGTCCAGAATTTCTGACTGCGCACCGCCAGTGTGCGCTCTTCTCCAGGCGCAACCCGAAGCTCCGCAGGCGGATACAGCGCCACCTCCGCCGCCTGGCGATTCGCCGTCCGCACATCGAGCCGGTCGCCGGTCCAGAACAGATCGGCAGGCGAGAGCGCCAGATACGCGCGCCCATCCAGTTCCGGCCGCCACAGGTTCTCCGCCTCCGCTTCCGTGAGCACCAGAACGCGGAAGGCGCCTCCGCCCCTGGCGGTTACGCGGAACGTCGCGTTCCGTCCCGCATCAATCCCATCGACGTCGATCCCTCCCTCCTTCTGCCGGATTGTGGCGCTCTTCGCTTCCAATCTCCGCGTATCCGCACGGTCGAAGACGAATTCCGGAGCAATACCGGGCACGGCGAAGAATACCCATGTGGTCTCGCCGGCGGCGTTCAGCCTTGTCACCAGTTGCGCCGTGCTGTACCGCAGGGTCGCTCCCTCCATCGGCAGGTTGAAGGGCCAGATGAAGTAGCTGTTGGCCGGGACGGTTACTGGCTGCGCGGGTACCTTCAGCACGCCGCCAGGAAGTTCCAGCGATACCTGAAAGCCTTTCCGCGCCGGCATCGCCAGTTGGCGCACATAGTTGTTCACGAACAGGAATCCGCGTCCCGCCTTCTCCCGCACTGCCGCTCGGGGAACGCTCGTGTCCGCCGGCCCGGAAGGCAGTCTGTCAGGAGGAAACGGCGCCATCGGCGCCAGCTCCGAGCCGAAGGCGTTGAGGAAGAGATGAATCATCTTCACTTTCCGGTACGACTCGCGAACCTGACCGAATTCTCCCAGCGGCGCCTGATAGTCATACGACCGGACCGGCAAATCGTTCGGATACCCGGTCGCCTGCGACTCCTGAAGCGTCGTCAGCTTGCCCTGCGGATTCGCGCCTCCCTGAAACATGTAGTAGCCGTAGAAATTCACGCCCGAGCCGAGCCCCGTCACCGTAAGCGCCGCGATGTCGTTCGGATCGATCAGCGGTCGGCGGTGATATGAGGTCTCCATGCCGCCGCCCGCCTCCGCCTCGAAATACGGATAGTGCCCGAGGCCGCTTCTCCCGTTCATCGACCCCGCCGCTTCCGCTCCCATGTCGCCGCTGGTTCGCCGGAAATTGAACAGATACAGGGGATTCGGCGGCTCCCGTTGAATCGAGCCGCTCCAGAAACCATCCGGATAGCCCCCCAGCATCGGGATCACCTGCCGCGGCGGGAAATTATGCGTCGGCCATCCCGTTACCGAATACAGCGGCGTCACAATTCCGTTGGCGATGGCCAGGCGCTTCAGTTCGGCGATGTGCGCCGCGCCGCCCAGCGGCCCTTTCACGCTGTATTCGTTCTCCAGCTGCACCCCGAGGATCGGTCCGCCGTCGCGCCACAACAGCCCCTGCACCTGTTTCCCGATCTGGGCAAAGTACAGGTTCACGTAATGCAGATACACGGGATTGTTTTCGCGGAGATGCGGTGTCTTTTCGAGGAGCCAGTCCGGAAATCCGCCGTTCCGCACCTCGCCGTGATCCCAGGGGCCAATGCGCAGGTAGACGTACATCCCGTTCTGCGCGCACAGTTCCACGAATCGCCGCAGGTCCCGGCGCCCCGACCAGTCGAACTGTCCCTCCACTTCCTCGTGGTAGATCCAGAAGACGTAGGTCGACACAATCTGCACACCCGCCGCCTTCATTTTCAGGATCTCAGTCTCCCAGTCCTTCTCCGGATATCGGGCATAGTGGAACTCTCCCATGACCGGCAGCCATGGCTTGCCGTTGAGCACCAGATACCGGCTGTTCACTTCGAGGTCGTGACCTTTCGAAGACTTTCCTCCGAGCTTCAGATATCCGCTCTCCGGTGGCGGAACCGGCTGGCGCAGATCGAAATTCAGAACGTCGTACCCATCGGCGACGGGCTTCGGCCCGCGCACGCCCGCCGCAGCGACCAGCGGAAGCAGAAGGAAGATGGGGGCCAGGAAGAAGTAACTGCGAATGGAAGAACAGCGGCGATTCATCTTCGCTCTTTTCCGGAACATCTGGCTACTCTACGCGCACCTGCGCTTCCGGCCATCCGACCAAAGTCGGAGTCGCCGCCCAGCCCGGAAATTGCCATTGACGCGGAAGATTGCACCTTCCTCCTCGGAGGCGATCAACCGAATATCTTTACTCTCCTCGTCACGAGGAGGTTCCGGGCCGGTTCGACGGAGGTTCTTTCCCTCCAAAGGGCCCTTCCGCGTTCGCCTCTCAGGACGGTTGTTCCTGCGTCATGCAGGCCTGCGTGCCGAAGGCGTTGCCCACCCGGTTAAGTCCGATCGATTCCCTGGATCACGCCGAATCGGCAGTTTCGGAAGATGTGAGTCAGGAAACACTCCCGCGCAAAATCTGACTTGTGACTCAATAAGCTCGTCAGAGATCAAGCGCGTGTTGACATCGGCTGGATGGATTCCTGGATTGAAGCGCGCTTTGGGACTGCCATAACCAGGCCCTGGAGAATGCGCAGATACGCGAACGCACGCCAGATCTCTTCGTCGTATCGATTTGCGAAGACCGGCCCTGTACGAGAAGCCGCTTCTTTAGTCAGTCAGCATGGAACAGTCACACGATTTTCTGCGTATGAGCCGCGTCTTTAACTGGACATGCTGTGGCCCCGAATGGCGCGCACGAACACTGCCCGCCCGCACGAGATCTTCGAAAAGAATCTCTGCAGCGATGCGCCCAATCTCATCTACGGGCTGCTGCACAACGGTAATGGACGGCCGAACAGTGGCTGCCAATTCGAAATCGTCGTAGCCCACAAGGGCCACCGATTCCGGAATTGCGATCTTCAGTTTCTGCAGCGCCTCGAACGTATAAATCGTGGTGCTGTTCTTCAGTGTCAGAAATGCATCCGGCGGCTCGCCCCCCGCCATCATGCTCTGCACTGCGTATTCCGCCGACTTGTAATCCCGGATCGACGTGTCCAGGATGCACGGGAGCCGCGCCACGTCCACTGCCTTGCGATAGCCGCGGATGCGTTCGCGAATGGTGTAAAGCGTCGCTTCTCCCGTCAGGCATACAATGCGCCGGCGACCGTGCTCGATCAGATGGCGAGTCGCCTCCTGTGCCCCGGCACAGTTATCTGCCAACACCGAAGGGACGCTCGAGTTCAGCAGAGGCCGATCCATAGCTACCACGGGCACTGGCAGGCGCTGCACGATATCCCGCAGCGTCGGGCTTTGCGAATTGGCTGGCGAAATGATGAGCCCGTCTACCTGATGCCGCATCAACACATTCACGTTCTCGATTTCGATGTGGGGGTCGTTCTGCGTTGTGATCACAATCAGCAGCGAGTCATTGGCCCGAGCAATCGCCTGCGCCGCTTCGGCACAGCTTGAGAAGAACGGGTCAGCAATGCTGGGAATCAGCAGTCCGATTGTGCGGGTTCTGGCCCCGCGCAGAATGCGTGCCGCCTGGTTCGGCATGTAGCCCAGCTTCTCAATTGCATCGGTCACACGCTCCAGCGTCTTAGGATCAACCCGTGTGCTGCCGTTGATCACGCGGGAAACAGTCGTGGTACCGACCCCAGCCAGCCTGGCAACTTCACTTACAGTTGGGCGTTTGCTGCGGGTCGTCATTGGGCGGCAAGTCGGAGCGATTTTCGCTTTGAATCCCCAGTCTATGCTCGGCCGCAGCGGGAAAACAACCGCAGCAGCTTGTCCTGCGGTGCCCCGGCCAGCCCGGCAAATATTCAACGGCGCGTCTTTATGGTATCGTTGCCATGAAGACGGCCTCGCTCCCGTTGTGGGACAGGAGTGACACGGCGATACGGCGCATTTTCAGCGATGTTCTTTCCCCTGTGACAGGCCGAGCGGCGATTCCCATGAGTTCTGACGATGAAGCGTTGACGATTGGTATCGATCTTGGAGCCACCAGCGTAAGAATCGCCGCGTATTCCCCTGCCGCGGGCCTGCTCGAGACGCTGGCTTTCCCCACACGGATCTCTTCCGGTCCGCTCGCCGTCGTGGACGATATCGCCGATGGCGTGCATCGCCTGCTCGACACTCACTGCGGCCCTCGTCGGTTCATCGGCATCGGTATCGGATCGCCCGGTCCGCTGGAACTGCCCGCAGGACGCCTCCACGCCCCGCCCAATCTCCCCGGCTGGGACAGATTCCCGTTGCTTGAGGAGATGCGGAATCGGCTTGCGCATTCCGTCTTCCTCGACGGAGACGCCAATGTCGCAGCTCTTGCCGAATATGTTCTCGGTTCGGGCAAGGAGCTGGAGGTTGATTCCCTGTGCATGCTCACTCTGGGTACCGGGGTCGGCAGCGGCATTATTCTGAAAGGGCGCATTTGGCATGGCGCCTTCGGCATGGCCGCCGAAGCTGGCCATCTGACCGTCGACCCAGGTGGCCCCCTCTGCGGATGCGGCAATTCGGGCTGTCTGGAGTCTTATGCGTCGGCCACGGCCATTGTCAAAGCCGCTGAGCATCTCCCCGCAGTCGGCCGGGGCTCTTCGACCAGTTACGACGGTATGCAAGTACGTACCGCCGGGGATCTTGCCGTTGCCGCCCATAACGGCAATGCGGAGGCCCGCAACGTCTACAGGGCGGCTGGCCGGGCCCTGGGAATCGCTCTTGCAGACCTCGTGAACCTGCTCAATTTACCGCTTTACGTTGTCGGCGGAGGCGTAGCGCAGTCCTGGGATCTCCTCTCCCCATCGATGTTCGAAGAACTGCACCGCCGCAGCTACGTATATCGTCTGACGGTCCCCGAGGGGGCTGCTCCTCAGGCCATACCCCGTGGCACGCGCGTCATGCAGTCGCGCCTGGGACCGGAGGCCGGCCTGCTGGGCGCCTGCATCCTGCCTCTGCAGGCTACACCGCACTGAGAGCGATTGGCCCTGGGATCGGCCGGCCGTATCCTTAACCAGATCCCGTGCCAGGTTCTGCCCTTTCACAGGATGCGGTGATCTGAGCGTAGGTCTTGTTCTGTTCTTTTGGCCCGTGGCTGGGAGCATCTCGCCGGAGAAGATGCGGCACAACCGGGGCATCAGCTGAATACCCCTGGCCGGTGCGGGAGCAGACCCAGAGAACAATTCCGCACACGCTCGCTGCTTAGCTCAGGGCTTTTGCGAGACGGTATGGTCGGCCGTCGCCTCTCCTTGCTCAGAGGCTGCGAGCGGTCTGCCCTCGCTTTTCGTGCAGGCGGCCCGTGCCTGCCCGAAGTGAGCGCGTAGCTCACTCGCTGGCCTGGCTCCGCGAATCCGGGTAGTCGACGCGGAGCGCGAGGATCTCGTACGGCCTGAACGGCACGCGCACTTCGTTGTCGCGAATGGACAGCGGGGCACCTTCGGGCGTCTCCATCAGGTTCGTCTCGACGGCGCCGGTGGCCCCGGGCGGAATGCGCAGGGAAAGCTCCCCGGACTTGCCCGCCCACTCGTAAAAGTGAAACTCGAGCGAGTGGGTGTCTTCGGCTTTCTTCATTGCGGTAAGGACGATGTCCGAAGGCGCGACCGAAACAAAGGAGTGCTCGGCAGGGAGCTCGCCGGTGTGCGGCTCGACCTGCATGGCGGGGAAGGGGAAATTGAAGTCGTAGCCGTGGCGGACGGTCATGGCCTGCCGCCAGGAGCCGGCGTGCGGGTAGAGCGCGAAGCTGAAGTGCTGATGGCCGCGGTCGGCGCTGGGGTCGGGCCAGACGGGCGAGCGCAGCAGCGTGAGGCGGAGCAGATTGCCGACCGCGTCGTAGCCGAATTTCGAGTCGTTGATGAGGCTGAAGCCGTGCTGCTCGTCGCCGAGGTCGGCCCAGCGCTGCGCGGAGACCTCGAAGCGGGCTTTTTCCCAGCTGTTGTTGCGGGTGGTCGGGCGCTGAATGGTGCCGAAGGGAATTTCAAAGGTGGCGAAGGGGCTGGTGGCGGACAGCGCGAAGGCCGCCTTGAGCAGGATGTGGGTCTCGTGCCAGTCGATGTCGTTGACGACGACGGCCTGGTCGGAGCCGGTTTCGAGCACGATATCCTGGACGAATTTCGACTGGTCCCAGTGGCGGGTGACGCGGACGACCGCGCGCATGGGATTGTTGTCGATCAGCTGGACGGAATCGGCCTGGGTGAGACGCACGGGCGGGTGGTCGTAGGCGTCGCGCTGGATGTTCCAGGCGTCGTAATTCTTCGGCAAATCGTGGAAAGCCTGGAGCTCGTTGCCGCAGCTGTTGGGGGCGAGGGTCTCGAAGCCGGCCGTCTTGTCGTAGAGGCTGGTGATGCAGCCGGTCCTGGGATCGATGGCGACGCGGAGCACAGCGTTTTCAAGCGTGAGGCCGTGGACGTGGAGGTCGCTCGGGAACGGCCGCGCGCCGGGAACAACGCGCAGGACCTCGTATCCGAGAGACGGCACGTTGTGCGCCTGCACAAGGAGATGGAAGGAGTTCGTCGAGGCATCCTTCGAGAGGATCTCCGAGGGAAGGACGGCGCCCCGGGCGTCCAGAACCGAGACGGTGCTGGTTGTCGAAGGCATCTGGACGTCGACCTTTACGTCGCCGGAGCGCGCCCAGGCGAGCGGATTGAAGACGAAAACGGGAACGCCGCTGGCGACCCGCGTATCGACGTGGGCGGCGATGGTGTTAAGCGCCGCCAGGGACATCAGCGTGTCGGCGCGATGCACCTGGCGGAACTGCCGGGCTGCGTCCCTGTAGATGACACCGATGCCGGAGCCGGCGGCGAGGTCGTGGAAATCGTTGAAAGTGATTTTCTTCCAGGCGTTGGTGAGCTCGGTGTCGGGGTAAGGACTGCCGTCGAGCCAGGCGAGCGAGGCGACTTTTTCCGCGTCCAGCGTCCACTCCGGCGCGTGACGGAGGTTCCACTTCATGAGGGCCTGGGTGGTGTACGTTCCGCGGTGGTACTCAAGGTACATCTCGTCGTCCCACGTTGGGATGGAGATCTTGCCGGCGACGGGCGTGGGCACCGCGTAGCCCTCGGCGATGGTGCGGTAGTCCCAGGTGCGGGATTCAGGGGCGATGTCTTTCCCGACGGAGGAGAAAAAGGTGCCCGCAGTGCCGAACTGCATTTTGGGGACGACCATATCGGGCTGCATCCAGTGGAGGCCCTGGTCCAGCATGGCGCGCGTGGGTCCGCCGCCGTGGTCGCCGACGCCGTAGAGATCCATCATCTCGGTCAGGCCGGGAGAGAACCTGCGGGCAATGGCGAGATCGGCAGCGAGACGGACGGGATTGAGGTTGGTGTTGGCGTAATCGTGCGGGAAATAGGTGAGAACCCTGCTTCCGTCGGGCGACTCCCACCAGAAGAGCTTGAAGGGCAGCTTGTTGGTGTCGTTCCAGGCCATCTTCTGGGTGACGAAGTAATCGATGCCGGTGCGCTTGTAAATCTGGGGGAGCTGCCAGTTATAGCCGAAGGAGTCCGGATTCCAGCCGATGCGAACATCGACGCCGTAATGTTTCTCATACCAGCGCTTGCCGATAAGGATGGAGCGGACGGTGGATTCGCCGTCGGGCAGGTTGAGATCGGGCTCAACCCACATGCCGCCGACGACCTCCCAGCGGCCCTGTTTGATGCGCTGAGCGATCTGAGCATTGAGGTCGGGATAGTCGTTCGCGAGCCAGCTGTTATAAGCCGCCGCGGACTGCGTGAAGGTGTAGGTGGGGTACTCGTTCATCAGCTGGATGGCAGTGCCGAACGTATCGCGGACGGTGTTGACGGTTTCGGTCCAGGGCCAGAGCCAGGCAGCGTCGATGTGGGAGTTGCCGGTGAGATGGAGGGTCGCGCGGTCCATCATAGGCTTGAGCGCCATCAGCGTGGACTGAGCGGTGCGCAGGGAAGCATCGAACTGCGCCTGATCGGCCTGGGACGGATCGGCGGCGTCGAGAGCGTGGAGGTCGACCTGGCCGATGGCTTTCGAGAGTGTAGCCTGGTCGGCGTGGATGTTCTTCGACAGGCTGGGAACGAGCAGCGCGGCGGTGAGGAATTCCTCGCGGAGGTCTTCGGGGCTGGGACGGTTCGCCGCAAAGTCAATCTGCATGGGCGTGCTGGCGAAGTGCTTGCGATCGACGGTGTTCAGCAGCTTGACGGCGACCAGGATGCGCTGGCCCGGCTGGGCCTGGTCGAAGAGAACGATGGGCGCCAGATCGTCGCCCATGGCCACGCGTCGGCCGTTAAAGTAGATGATTTCCGGCAGCGGCCCGTTCACCCAGGCGTTGAACTGGAACCAGATGCGCGTGCCGGTGAGGTCGTAGCCCTCGAGGGTTTTGGGGACGGTGATCCACTGCCGGAACCACATAGAGTCGGTGGAGTAGTCGGTGTTCGGAACGGCGACGGGCCAGAAAGAATCGTTCAGTGCCGGGTCCTCACCGTGCGCGAGCGTGCCCACGTGATATCGCCACTGGCCTTCAGGCAGATGGCTGAGCGAGCCAAGGCGGGTGATGACGTCAGACTGAGCGGAAGAGAGGTTCTTTTCCGCCGCGGCGACGTCCTCAGGCGACTGCGCAAGAGCCATACCAACGACGAGAAAAGCCAGAAGAGCTAAACCAAGAGCCTGTCGGAACACGGGGAATCCTCCGGAAATCATTCCCAATCTCCAATACCTATCAGCTGGTCATCGCGATTGTGGGCTACCTTCAGAAGCGAAGCCTGAAGAATACCACTTGCTCCCGAAATGCGGTGAATCACCCTCGCGTGATCACGCGCGATTACGGTCATGCCCGCGCACAACCGTCCGCCCAATGGCCGACGCCCTACCCGCGTACTGCCCAGAGCCCCTCCATTGGACATCTCAGCCGGAATTGCAAAGCTGGCGCCGATGAAATCCGCGACGGCCGCGGGTTCCATCTTTCCCGTCGAGGGACTGACCAGGGACAGCAGTTCTCAGAACAGCAACCGCAGCGCGATCTGCATGTTGCGCTGCGATCCGCCCGTCGGCTGATAAACATTGCTGATGCTCCCGAACGATCCGTCGTAAACCCCGGTGTCGATGCTGTTGGGAGCAGGGTGATTCAGCACATTGTAGGCTTCCGCGCGGAATTCGTACTTTACCCTCTCCGTTATAAAACGCCCCGACTTATGCACCCCGGCGTCCCAGATCCACATGCCCGGTCCGAAGAGGGTATTACGGCCGGAGTTTCCAAGTGTTCCTCTCGGTTCGAGGAAGCTGTTGCTGCCCGGTGCAGCCGGGGCCGTCGGATTGACGTAACACCCGATCTTAAACCAGTCGAGTTTCTTGTGTGGTCCGCTGTTGGGATTGCATCCCGGAACCAGTTCGGCGAGTTCGCCTTCGCCGCCATCCACTCCAAGGCCGGCCACGTCCTCACCATCGTCGTTGACCGTGTTGACTCCGCCGGTCTCGGCGGACAGAACGCCGCTGAGGCTCCATCCCCCCAAAACGGCGCCGCCGACGTTATGCAGTTCCTGAAAGAACGGGAGATTGTAGACATAGGTTCCCACAATCACATGATGGTGCAGCCAGTCCGGCTTGCCGGTGTTGTACAGGGGATCGTAGTGATCGACGATCGACGACTGCAGTTCCGATCCAATGTCCCTCGCATTCGCGTAGGTGTAGGCGATCGTGTACATCAGGTTATCCACCATGCGACGCTGCAAACTTACCTGCAGCGAATCGTAAGCTGAAGTGGCAAAGTCGCCCTGATAGGTAAAGCTGCTGTTGGAAAATCCCGGATAGGGAACAACTGCTGATACCGGCATCACTGGAGTCGTCGCATTCCCCACATCCGAGCTGTACCGATAGGGACAAGCAGCGAATTGCACGCCCTGTGCTCCCAGGCAGCTCCCGTACGATCCCGGCGTCATCTCGTTCAGGTTTTCGAGAATCGAAAGGTGCCGCGAGCGGTTGCCCACGTAGCCCACCTGCAACAGGGTGTCCTGGGGAAGCATATGCTGAATGCTCATCTGCCAGCCGTACACCACCGGCACGGGAGCGCTGAGCTGGGACCCCGTGATGGGCAGCGGCTGCTGCGGGTTCGTGGCACTCGCCACTACAGGACCCGGCGTGAACGCGCTGACCGCGCTGGTGCAACCGAAGGTAGTCGGCCCCTGGCTGACGTCGGGACAGTCCATATCGCCATTCGTGACGGTTGCCGCAGTCTGGAAGGGCACATTTCGGCCCATTTGAGTCTGATCGCTCAGCGTGTCGTGGTTATAGAAGACTCCCACGCTCCCGCGAAGGGAGGTTTGACGAAGCGCCGTTGGCGCCCAGGCAAAGCCGACGCGCGGCTGGAAGTTGCGATGGTGATTGTTCAGAATATCCGACGTGTAGCCGCGCATCATACCGCTGCCCACGAGGGACTGATTGATCGTCGCCGCGCTCGATGCGTTGTACCCCTCGCCGAACACCCCGAAATGTCCGTAACCGCTCGACGGGAGCGAATCGCAGGGAACGCTGACGCCGTTGTAGTAGTTGCCGCCGACGATTGCGCCGTAGTTGGCGCTGCTGGGGTCGGTGTCAATTACCTGCTGGCCGCCGGTAAAGGTGTCGTAGGCGAGCGGGTTAAACATGGAAAAGTTGCACCAGTGGCTGGAGTAGTTGGGAAAATAATCCCAGCGCAGCCCGCCCTGTAAAGTGAAGGTATCCGTAGCCCTCCAGGAATCCTGGGCGAAATAACCCTGCTGCCATGCGTACCATGGGGTGAGATTGCGATAACCAAGTTCGGTGTAATTGTCGAACACTCCGAGCAGGAGGTCGGCCACCGGAAGCCCGGTCGAGTGCGGGTCGGAACTGGCGGCGCCCACCGTGAAGGTCCCGTTCAGGTTCTGACCGCCGATCACAAGCTGATCGTCGTCGTTCTCCCCGTCCTGTTCAATCCACGCCCCGAACTTCATCACGTGGCGCCCCTTGACCTTGGTGATCACGTCGGAATACTGCCAGATCTTGCCGTCGCTATGCGACGGATACGCATCCGTATCCCCGTTAAAGGTATCGAAATTGCCATTGGGCCCGCTCCAGTCGAGCGTGGGGGTCTTTCCGGCTACATCCTTGCTGGCCGGGCCGAAGATATACGGGTAATCGATGCCGAAAGTCGTACGGTCCAGACCGTTGCCGAGCGGTCCCGGTGTCAGCACCACGTGAACGATATCTTCAGTCACTCCGAAGGTGAAGTCATTGACCAGCGTAGGCGAGAAAGTTGTCGCGAAATCGATGGTGGCACCGCGCTCCGGCTCCTGAATAGTCCAGTCCAGCAACTGCGGGCTGCCGCCGAAATCACCGGATGTCGAGTTATTTCTGTAGTGGCGCAGCGAAAAGGCCAGATGCGACTTCCAGGGATCGATCTGGTAATCCACCTTCAGGCTTTCGGTGTGGTTGTCATTCGGGCTGACCGAGCTGTAGTAATAGTTCGCCGGGGCCGTCACCGAGCCGCCATTCAGGTTGGGCTTGGGATAGACATTCATCATCGCCGAACCGTTGGCGCTCCAGAACTGTTTGGCGATGGTGTCATTCGGAAACGGCTGGCCCTGCACCAGCGTCTGGCCGGTATTCGGATCGGTCTTTCCGGCAAGAAATGCCGGGACCACCGGACATCCAATCCCCGCGTTACAGTAGTCGGTGAAATCGCCCGAATGAGCATTCGCCGAGGGAACGATCACGTTATTCGGGCTGGCGCCTGGGTTGCGCGTAATATCTTCCGAATAAAAGAAGAACATCTTCCTGTGCGTGCCGGGAATCGGGCCGCCGAAGGTTCCGCCGAAATTGTTCCAGTTATAGGGAGCGACCGGTGTTCCCGGATTGATGTAATTGACGGCGGAGTCGTAGTCGGTATTCTGGTTGTACTCGTAGAGGCTCCCGTGGTATTGATCCGTCCCGGATTTCAGCTGCACGATGATCTGAGCACCGGAGGCGCGTGAATACTCCGGCATATAGCCGGCGGCAACGATGTTGATTTCGCCGATGGCATCGAGAGCCGGCGCGGCGGTCGTCGCTGCGTTGTCGCGAGTGCGCTGGGAAGAGACGCCTTCGATCAGGATGTTGTTATCCTCATCCCGCTGGCCGTTGATCGCCACTCCCTGGGTCGCAAAGATGTTCATGCTGTTGTTGGCGTCGAAGCTGACACCCGCCACGCCAGGCTGAAGCGCGAGGAAGTTGGCAAAATTCCTTCCGTTGTCAGGGAGCTGGGAGATCTGCTGGGAATTGATGATGCTGTTCACCTGGGCAGATTGGGTCTGGATCTGCAGCTGCCCGGCCGTTACGGTCACAGTCTGGGCAACCTGGCCGACCCGGAGAGCGCATGAAAAGGTCCGCGTGTCCGCGGGCTGCAGCAGGACGTTCAGCGCCTGGCACGTCTTAAAGCCGCTCTTCTGCACGGTAATGACATAGGTGCCCGGATTGACATCGGTGAAATTGTAGACGCCGGCGCTGTCTGTCTGCGCGGAGGTCTTCACTCCTGTTGCTGAATCATCGATAACCACCATGGCGCCCGGGACCACGGCGCCGGAAGTATCGGTGACAGTGCCGGTAATGGTGCCGTTCACGTGATTCTGGCCATACGTCGACGGCGTCAGCAGGACCGCAACCAAAACCACAGCGGCGGCGATCCATCCACAGATCCCGTTCTTTCCAGATTCCATGTCCTGCCTCCATAAAACAGACGACCGGAGTCACACAGATCCCTGGATTCTTCGGTCGCACGTTCTCGCAGACAGCACCGCAACTTTGGAAACTGCGGCAGCCAGCGGCGAAAGACAGCTGAAAAGACCGCCGATAATCATCCGCAGCCGACGGCGGGCTGTTCAATGATCAGCTTCACAGATTTATCTGAACGATCTTCTGGGGGCCCGGATGAGTCGAGGTGGAATTTACCAGCCGCCGGATTCCAACCTTGCGTACGGTCACAAAGTATCGAACCGTGGGCATGGTATCGTTGCCACAGAGCAGCAACGTACACCTCGCCTTCTCCCATTGTCAAGGCCCCTGTCAACCGCCCCCTGTCAACAGCCCCCTGTGAACAGCCCCTGTGCAGCCCCTCTGCGTGGCCCCTCGGATTTCTCCGGAGTTTTTCGTCTCTCAGATCTCTGTCTCGCCGGGATTATCGGGGGCTTCTGCTCCCTGTCCGGCAGCCGATGCTCTCACGAGACCTCCTCCCCTCGGCGAAGGAACTGGCAGTGCCTTCGGAGCCCCGGACCGGAACTTTCCCGTTCGCCGGGGGGGCGTAGCATCAGCATATGCATGGCGTTCGCCCAGCAATCGGTCATCAGCGTCGGCATGTATGCGGCAGAGATCGGCATGTTTGCCTCCGCGCCTCTGTTCTTCTCCCCCTCCTGATCGCATCAGCGGCTTCCGCATTGGCGTTGGCTGCGCAGTCAGCACCGGACTCGCGTGCCGGCCAGTCCGCGACACCGCAGCAGATCCGGCAGGCTGCCGCCCAGTATAAGGCGCTGCTCGCGCATCCTGCGCCCGGAGTGACTCGCGCGGAACTCGACACAACACGCCTCCGACTCGGCACGGCCTGGTTCCTTCTGCAGCGCTACATCGATTCCCTTCACGCCCTGGCTCCGCTGGTTTCCGGTGACGCACCGAGCAGCGTCCGCCCCGGTCGACGCCCCGTGCTGGCTCAGGCGTGGCTCATCTGCGGTCTTGATGAGCTGGAGTTGAATCATCCGCGCGACGCCATTGCTCCGCTGCAGCACGCTCTGCAGTTCAATCCCCAAAGTGCCAATGCCCGACTCGCGCTCGGCGACGCTTTCGCCCGTACGGGACGCATGCAGGATGCCGAGCAGCAATACGAAGCACAGCTCCGCATCACGTCTTCGCTGCCCGACGCCTGGTACAAGCTGGGTATAGTTCACATCCAGCTCGCATCGGACTGGAAAAACCGTCTTGCGGCCGATCACACCAACGGCGTTCTCTCACAGGAGCTCGTCGCCCGGGACCTGCTCGCCGGTGAGGCTAACTGGGATGCGGCCCGACTGCTGCTCCGGCTCGCCAGCTCTGCGCCGCGCCAGCCGGGCGTTCACGCCGACCTCGGACGCGCCCTTTTTGCCCTTGGCTACGCAAAATCGGCGGCCGGCGAGTTTCACAAGGAACTTGCCTTCGATCCAGAAGATCCCTCGGCTATGCTCGGTCTCGCCGAGGCGAACGCGATGGCGGGGCACTGGACCGTGGCGGACGCGCAAATCGACGACCTCGCGCGCTCCCAGTCTCGCGCCCTGGTTCGTCTGGTGGAGTCCGCCCCTGCCGGACCTTTGCGCCAGGCATGGAACGACGGCTCCATCCGCCTGCCGCAGAACGTCGCCGCAACCCCCGAAGGTGCCTTCTGGAGGACCTGGCTGACCACGTCCTCTCTCACGCCGGATATGCTCTCCTCGCTCCCGCCTCCCGCCCGGGAGTGCGCGCGAATCACCCCCCAGTCGAGAGCGACGCCCGGTCTTTGGCTGTCTCAGGCATGCTATCGGCGGCTGCTCGCCCAGTTGCAGTCTCGTCCGCAGGTTTCTCCCGTGTCGCGCGCGAAGCTGATGGAGAGCCTGTTTCGACTCGGCGACTACGGCGAAGCCATGCGGCTGGCACGCGCCGTCCTCCATCTGGACCCCAACGACACCTGGGCCGCATACTGGCTCAGCCGGTCCCATTCCGAGCTTGCCGGGGACTGTTTCGTCAGGCTTGCCCTGCTGGACCCGGCTTCGCCGCGGGTACATCAGATGCTCGCGGAACGCTACCTCGGCTTTGGCCAGTTTACGAAAGCCGTTTCTGAGTATCAGACTGCCATTCGCCTGGCTCCGTCTCTGCCCGACCTGTATCTCGGTCTCGGCGACACCTACACCCGCATGATGGACTGGTCCCAGGCGCTGATGGAATTCAAAAAGGTTCTCGATCTGGCGCCGGGCTCTGTCGCCGCCCGCGCCGAGCTCGGCCACACCTACATCGAGCTGGGAGACTGGAAATCCGCCATCGCCCTGCTCCGCACCATCCCTGCGGAGAGTCCGGAGGCAGCCGCTGCGAGGCTGGATCTGGCGGATGCCGATAATCGGATGGGAAATCCTCGCCAGGCAATCGCCGATCTGCTCCCATTTGCGGATCAGGACAAAGACGGCGAAATCCATTTCCGTCTCGCCGCCTTCTATCGCAGAATCGGCGACCTCAGCGAGGCAAAACAGGCGATGCAGACCTTTCAGAGCCTTCGCGCCGCGCAGCTCGCCGTCAGCCACAGCGAAATCCAGGCCCTTGAGGCCGAGAAGGCGGCCAACAGCTCCGCCCCACGCGCTTCGGACTGACCTTATATCGGCGTGCCCATTCCTTCCTGCAGAGTGATATAGCGGTCCAGGGGCAGATTACCGAATCGTTCCATCAGACCGCTCGGCCGGGGCCACTGCACTTCCACCCAATCGATCCTGGTTCGCGCCCCCAGCCCCAGCACCACCCGCGGATCCTGCGAAGCCAGATAACTGCCCCCTCCCACCTTGAAGCGCGTCCGCTTCAGGTCACCGGACTGATAGGTAATCCTCGCCCCCACCGCATCGCGATTCGCCTTCCTGCCTGCCAGCCGAATTCCCAGCCAGTGATGGTCCGCGGCTGCCCTGTTCCGCAGCAGCAGTGGAGTGCCGTTGTTCACAGCAATCAGCACGTCCACCGCCCCGTCGTTGTTGAAGTCTCCCAGCGCCAAACCGCGCGCCGCGTACTTCTGGCGGAACGCCGGGCCGCCTTTCGCACTGACATCCTCGAACGCGTGCTGATACGGCCCACCCGTATTGCGAAACAGCAGCAGCGGTTCGTCATAGGTCACGTTGGCAAAGCGCTCATGGATGTGGTCATCGGGATGGCCGTTGGCGACAATCAAATCAAGATTTCCGTCATTATCGAAGTCGAAAAATTTCAGCCCCCAGCCGCTCATCAGAAACGTCTGCGCTCCGATCCCGTTCGAGTCCGCCACATTGTCGAATGTCCCATCGTGATCGTTGTGGTACAGCGCGTACTTCTGATGGTCGATATTGGCCACAAACAGGTCCATCCATCCGTCCTGGTCATAATCGGCCGAGTCGACCCCCATTCCCGACCTCGCCTCGCCCATCTCGTCGTAGGCCACGCCGGCCGCGAGCCCAGCTTCCTCAAAGCGGCCGCGTCCGCGATTGATGAACAGGAAGTTCGCCATCGTGTCGTTTGCCACGAACAGATCCATCCAACCATCGTTGTTCACATCCGTAGCCACCACACCCCACGCTTTGCCCAGATGCTCTGCTATTCCCGCCAGTCGGCTCACATCGGTAAACGTGCCGTCGCCGTTGTTATGGAACAGCCAGCTCGGCATTGGATCGTAGATCGTCGGAATGCAGTAATACCGTTCTCCAGTCTCGGGATTGCCGCAGAACTTGTTGTTCGCCTTCGTGAAATCTGCAAATTGGCAGACGAACAAATCCAGCCGTCCGTCATTGTCGTAGTCGAACCAAACAGCGCTCGAGGACCATCCAGGTGCCGCCACTCCGGCCTTTTCCGTTACGTCCGCGAACGTCCCGTCGCCGTTGTTGTGGTACAGAATGCTGCGCCCGTATTGCGTCACATACAGATCAGGAAATCCGTCGTTGTCGTAATCGCCGACTGCCGCTCCCATACCGTACCCGCCGCCGGCGACGCCGGCTTTTTCCGTTACATCGGTAAACGTGCCGTCGCGATTATTGCGATAGAGGGCGTTGCGCAGCGGAGGATTGGGGGTATAAAAATCGCAGCGCCCGCTGTTAACCAGGTAAATATCCATCCAGCCGTCATTGTCATAGTCGAAGAACGCACAGCCTGCGCCGGTCGTCTCCGGCTCATAGGCCTGGGGCGATCGTCCGCTTACGTGCCTCCAGGTAATTCGGCTCGCTGACGATGGCACCAGTTCAAAGTAGCTGCCCGAAGCGCCGGCGGAAAGCACGCTCAGGGCGCTCGCGTGGCGAGACAGCAGCCTGCTGGTTCCCACGCCGGCCAGCCCCAGCCGCCGGAGAAACTGGCGGCGCGAAATATGCCTTCCTCGGCTTTTTATCGACATCCGGGCTAACCTGCTCAGGAGATTAAATCATCTTTGCGCACGCTTCCCGGCTGCGCGTCGCTTCGCTCGGAAATTCCGAGCCCCTCCCGCGCCGCCCATCCGTGCCCATCGGCTTCAGCGGTCCGGGCCGGGAAGCGTTTCGACTCGCGCTTCCTGGGAATTACTGCAACTGCGCCAGATACGAGGATGGAACGATCCCGCGCAGCGCCGGATCCAGATGCAATCCCTCCATCAGTTCGGCGCGCGCCTCTGCAGAGAGCATTCCCTTCTCCGCGGCGAGGACCAGACCCAGTCCCACATGCGCGGAGGCCATGCCTGGATCCAGTGCGATGGCGTAACGAAACTCAGGTTCCGCAGCGGAGAATTCCCGCCCGGCGGCGAGCGCTTTAGCGAGATTCAGGTGAGCCAGAGCGAAACCGGGTTGCAGGTCGACAGCTGCGCGGAACTGCGCAATGGCGGCTGGGAGATCGTGACGGATCTCCAGCAGCGTCATGCCCAGATTGTTCCGCGCCGAGGCCAGCCGTGGATCGCAATGAACCGCCGCATTGAACTCGGGCATGGCTGCGTTTGGATTCTGCTCGATCCAGAGAACGGTGCCGAGATTATCGTGTGCCTCGCAAAAACCAGGGTCTTCCTGAATTGCGCGGCGAAATGCTGAAGCGGCGGCAGCGGACTGGCCTTTGGTCCGGAGCTCCACGCCCCAGTTATTGTCGCCTTCGGCGCGCAGCAGGATGAGCTGGCGGTCGGAAAGCTCGCCGGCCCTCGCCAGCTGTTTCTGCGCAGCGCTGCGGTCGCCGATTCTTTCCAGCGCCGTGCCCAGAGCAGCCGCGTCCGCCGCGGAGTCTGGTCGTGCCGCCAGAACGCGCTGGAGAACCTGTGCCGCGAGCGGCCATTTATGCTCCGCGGACAAAGCGTGAGCCAGCCCCTCCTCGGCGTCGATGTTGTCCGGCCGGATCGTGAGTGCCTGCCTGAAATCGGAAGCCGCGCCGGCAAAGTCTCCTTTCTCCAGCGCGACAAGTCCCTTCCCGCGCCACGCGCCGGAGTCTTGCGGGTCGAACTGCAGGACGGTCGCCAATTCGCGATCGGCTCCCGTAAAGTCACCGCCGCGCAGCAGCATGTCTCCCAGCCATAGATGCGCGGCCGAGGAACGCGGCGAGACGGCGATCGCGCGCCGGAATAACTGCGCGGCCTCGCTCCACTTCTCCTCGTCGGCGAGCAGCGATCCCTTCGCCACGAGAGCATCGGACATCTCGGGATCTCGCCGGAGGGCGTCATCGATGGCCTGCTCCGCCGCCGGCGAATTGCCAAGAGCATGCAGAGCCCGACCCAGCGAAAGCCAGGCTTGCGCGGAATCCGGGTCGGCGGCCACAGCCCGTCGATCCGGTCCAAGCTCGGCCAGCCATTGTTGCTGGCTCCTTTCCTGAACCGCGGATGAAGCCAGGTGCTGGTCTGACGGAATGGCCGTCACCTGTGCAGCGCAAACGACGCCGGACAGCAGGTTCACCAGAAATGCAAGCGCCACCGGAAGCACGCAGCCGCTCGCGGGCCGGGCCGACTGCCGGAAATCTCCCGAACTCACGTCTTCTCTCCCTGACGAATCGAATATTGCCGATTCGCTGCAAGGCTGGTGTGCTCCTCAATGCTGCCATCGGGCCATCGGATCTGTACCTGATCGACCGAATCTGCGTCGCCAAGGCCGAAATGCAGCCGCACATCGCTCGCTGAGACAAAGCTGCCGGCGCTGCGAACCTCGTCCATCTGCATGCGACCGTCCGCGAAGAGGGTAACTCGCGCGCCGATGGCATCGCGGTTGCAGGTAACGCCGGCGAGCAGGAATCGAATCCAGTTTCCTGTTTTTGCTCTCCCCGACTGGTACAGAAACGGATGGCTGTCGATGTTGTTGACCACGATATCGAGCCGGCCGTTTCCGCGCAGATCTCCAACCGCCGCGCCACGGCTGCTGCGAGCCGTTGTGAAGCCACTGTACCGCGAAGGTACGAGCGAGAATCGGCCATTGCGGTCGTTGCGCAAGAGCTGGTTGTGCTGAAAATAGTGGTTGCCCGCCTGGTCTGCCTGGGGATAGATGTGACCGTTTGCGACAAAGATCTCCTTCCATCCGTCGTTGTCGAAGTCGAAGAAACCTGTTCCCCAGCCCAGCTGACGATAACTGACCGTACCCAGCCCGGCCGCAAAGGTTACATCTTCAAACTGGCCGTGGCTGTTGTGGAAAAGGGTGTTATAGTCTTCCGAGAAATGGGTCACAAATAAGTCGAGCCAGCCGTCATTGTCGTAATCTCCGACTGCAATGCCCATGTTGGACTGCGATCGTCCATCCGCGCTGACCGCACAACCGGCATCCATGGCGACCTCCTCGAATGTGCCGTCGCGGTTGTTTCGCCAGAGATAGTTGGGCATCGAATCATTGGCGACGAAGATATCCGGCCAGCCGTCATTATCGAAATCGAGCCAAACTACTCCCAGCCCATAGCCGCGAATGGTATCCCGTACTCCGGTTTCCACGCTTACTTCGCGAAAGGTTCCATTGCCCTCGTTGTGGTAGAAGAGGTCGGCGAGGCCCGGAAGGCCGCGCGGCCCGCAGGCGACGGGGACGGATCGGTAGGTGCAGTAGGTGTTCGAACCGGGCGTAGGAATATCAGCCTTTTCAAAGTCGACGTAGCGGGCGACATACAGGTCGAGGCGGCCATCACGGTCGTAATCGCCCCAGGCGCACCCGGTGCTCCAGTTACCGCCCGTGAGTCCTGCCTCCACCGTGACATTGGTGAAGGTTCCGTTACCGTTGTTGTGAAAGAGGGCGTTCGATCCGTAGTTGGTGATGAAGACGTCCCGGTAACCGTCATTGTCGTAGTCGCCCACGGTCACGCCCACGCCCCAGCCGTCGTTGATGAGGCCACTGTCGGCCGTTACGTCCGTGAAGGTTCCGTCGCCATTGTTGCGAAACAGGCGACTGGAAGTGCGGGGCAGTGCCGGGTTGGCCAGCATCGCGAAGGTGGACCCGTTGACAAGGAGGATGTCGAGGAGACCGTCATTGTTGTAATCGAACAGAGCCACGCCGCTGCCGAGTGTTTCGAGCAGATAATCCTTGGCGGGATCACCACAGACGTCGCGAAAACTGTCCAGCTCCGCAGCCGCCGCGGATTCAATGAACCAGGGACTCGGCGCCAAAACCGGCTGTCCCAGCGTGCCGCCGCGAAAGAGCGGCACGGCGAAGCAGGGCACGGCGGCAAAGTGGCGAAGGAAGTTGCGGCGGGTGAACAGCCGAACTTGCCTGGAACCCCCTGGCGCCATTTTCTGCGACACTCCTCGGTGTTCCAGAGATGTTACAGGAGCCGAGCAGGCCTGCGACAGTCGCTGGTCGCCCTGGAAACTGAATCGCATGGGCTTTCCGGCTGTTCGTGGCTCCGAACAGGACAGGCTTCGCCCCCGGACAGGAATCCCTCTTTCTCAAACGGCGTGAAAGCATCGCATTGCACCAGCTCGCAATCGGGCGGATGTCCCTCCTGGGGCGTTTTTCAGGGAAGGGTCCGGATCATGATGTCCCGGAACCAGATTTTGTCTCCCGAGGCACCTTTGGGCTCGGTACCCTGAAGGGAAATATGCCCTGCGTGATATTTGCTGTATCCCGGCATATGCGCGAATTTGCTTCCTGCGATGAGCTGCTGCCAGTGCGCGTCCCAAAGGTGGGTGTCGATCACCTCGTGCCCGTTTTGGAAGAGCTGCAGATGGCCGCGGTCCGCGATAATCTCAAACAAATTCCATTCGCCTGCCGGCCTTACCCACTCCACCTTGTCTGAGATCATGTCGAAGATGTCCCCGCAGCGCTCCTTGAGGACGCGGCTGTCGGGCACCGTGCATGCCAGATCGGCAATCTGCATCTCCACTCCCGTGTCGTACGTGTCGCGGTACCGGGGCGATTCATGCACGTAGAACATGACGCCGCTGTCGATACAGGGCCGCGCTTTCCATTCCAGCTTCAGATCGAAATTCGCGTATTGCCTGTCGGTCACGAGGTCGGCGTAATCAGCCGGCGGATCCTCGTTCGTCTTGCTGAGCTGGATCGCCCCATCCGCCACGGACCAGTCCCTGCCGGCCTGCTTCTCCTGGTATGAGTGCCAGCCTTTCAGGTCCTGACCGTCAAAGAGCAGACTCCAGCCCTCCTGCTTCTCGCGCGGGGTAAGAGTGTTCGCGGGCCGGACCTGCGCCTGCGCCACGAAGGCGCAGGCCAGACAGGCGGCCAACATCATCCAGAGCGTTCTGCTCATCTTCATCGGCGATCCTCCTGAGCATTCTTGTCGCGCAGTTCTGCGCCCGTTTAAGAATAAATGCAGGAACAGCATCTCCGGTCGGGCGCAGTGCGGGGAGCCAGAGGCAATCCGGCACTTCTGGCGCCTTCGTGTCGCTGACCGCGCCTGGGACTCCAGCGGCCCATTCGCCGCGAAGTGGAGACAGGCGCGCGAGCTCGGCATGGCCTGGGCGCCACGCGCGACGAGACTTCCGCGCTCACCCTGCGCGGCTTCCTTGTCTCTCCGGACCCAGGGATTGTCGCCGGCCTGCTGCGCTCGATCACTGCAGAGCGCCTCCTTGCACCTGTCGCCTTCATGCACGTCGCCGACTGACCCGCCTGTTCGCTCTTCCCGTTCCAGCTCCCGCAGACGCGGATGAAGAAGGCGGAGTTCGACAATCAGGCGCATATCCTCCGGTTGCACATCCCGGACGAAGAGTCATACGGGATCATCGACGGTGGCCATACCGGCTTTGCTGTCAGGCAGACGGTAGCCAGGAGCAGGGCGTCCGGGATTGAGGAATCCCCGAGTAATATGCGCGGTTTCGCGCAGGTTTATCGCGCCTGCGATCCGGCGAAGATGGTGCAGCCCCTGAAAAGGTGTGCCACCGAAAGCAATTCGCTCCGGATCAGTTATGACTCAGAGATGCGGCAACATGTTCAAGACATTCAGGGTCGATCAGCCGGTAGAGAGTCTTTCGGCGGGAATGGACCCTCGCGTATGTGACGGTATCGCAGAACACCACATCGGCGCTGTCCAGGCGGATCGCGGCGACTCCGTCGGCGAGCACCTCGCTGATGGTATGTCGCACCCCGATGGCTGGCGCAAGAAGGCTCCGCGCTGTCCTCAGAAGGCTCTCGCTGACGGATACCACCGCGACAATCGAAGGGTTCTGCAGCTTGCGGATCAGATTGATGTGCTCGGCGGCTCGCGCATAAACCAGCCCGATGGCCGGCCGATTCCGCGGCACCAGCGGCCTGATCTCATCGATGAGGTGATTGGCAGCGACTACCTGGGCGCCGATGGCGAGCGCCGGTTCCCCGGCAAAGGCCTCGAACGAACAGTTTTCGACGGACCACCCAAGGTGCTCCCGGATTTCTGCCTGGATGATCTCGCGTAAACCCGGTTCGTCCTCGACCACCAGAAGATGGTCGGGCAGTTGCGCCATCAGGCGTTCGCGCACCGGTTGCCGCAGCGCCTGCAGAGAGTAGCCCAGTTCCCGCGCATGCTGAATCGTCTCATTGATCAGTTCATCCAGATCACGTGGGCTGGCCGAGGCTGCACCTGAACGCGTACCCACCAGCAGCCGACTCCCACGCCGGCGAGTGGCCCAGCCCCGGCGCACCAGATCCTGACAGGCTTCGCTCACAGTGTTGTGGTGCACCTTGCTCATGCGAGCCAGCGCCCGTACGCTGGGCAGTTCCTCGCCCGCCTGCAGCTGGCCCGTCGTAATCAGAAACACAATCTGCTCCGCGAGCTGTTGTCGCAGAGGCACATCGCTCGTCTTGCTCAGTGCAATCTGCATGGTTCACCCGATCTCCGTGCCTGGATTCCCCACCCGGGATGAACAGCCATCATCCCGCTCAAAGCGTACAACGCTCAGTTCTGCTGGTGTGACAGTTACCGGAACTGTCACCCCCCGCGTAGTTCCCGCCGAGGCCTCCACCTATTCTCACGGTGTCGCAGCTTTGCGACCCAGGAGCACACCATGAGCCGAGACAATCGAGTTGCCGAGTTCATCCAGAAATCGCTCGACGCCGGCATTCCGGTGCCGTCGTTGGTCGGCCTTTTAACCGCGCGCGTCTGGACGGAAAAGCAGGCCTACACCGCCCTCGCCGACCATTATCAACGCCAGGCCGGAATCGAGGTGCCACCACGTCCTGCCAGCAGCGCCTCAGCTCGCGACGCCTTCTTCTACCTGCTCATTTTCTCCACCCTCTCCGTCTGGACGCTCTCCCTCGGCTGCCTTGCGTTCTCGCTGATCGATCGCTGGCTCGCCGACCCGCTCTTCCCAGGCTACGGCGAGACCTTCAGTACCTACACCGTAACCACCTCGCTCGCCGCAATTGTCGTCGCCTTCCCGCTGTATCTGCTGGTCTCGCATGTCGTCCTCCGCGAGGCTGCAGCGGACCCGGACAAGCTCGACTCCGGCATTCGCAAATGGCTCACGTACATGGCTTTGGTCATCGCCGCATCGGTCTTCACGGGTGACCTCATCACCGCGCTCGCGTATCTGCTCCGTGGCGAACTTACCTCGATCTTCCTCGCCAGGAGCCTCGTCGTCCTCGTACTCTCCACCGGCGTCTTCTGGTATTACTTCGGCGGCCTGCGCAAAATCGAGGCCTCATCCTCTCGGTTCAGCCGCGACCAGGTCATGACTGGTGTCAGCGCCGCAGCCGTCGCCGTCATGATCACTCTCGGCTTCATGCAACTTGGCGCGCCCAGTACCCAGCGCAGGCTGGTCGCCGACAGTCAGCGCATTCAGCAGTTGTATACGTTGTCGAGCGCCATCCGGAACTACTGGCAGAATCACGCGTCGCAGCTTCCCGCCAGCCTCGGTGAAGTTCCGGGCACCTACGTCGACCCGGTCACCCACAGTGCCTTTGAATACTATCCCGCACAAGGGAGCCGGTACCAGCTCTGCGCCGTCTTCGCCGCGCGCAGCCGACGGGAGAATGACAACCAGCCGATTCGCGTCGACCCCAACGCCTGGACTCACCCTGCAGGCCACCACTGCTTCCTGCTCGACGCTTCCGCTGTTCCTCAGCAGCCAAGCTACAACTACTACACCTATTGAGGGCGACGATCCCGGCCAGCCTCAGGGCTTGAGCAGATCGTGCGGCTGGCCGAGCTTCGTGAGTTGGCTCTATAGCAGAATTTGTGGGTGAGAGCGGGCCGTGGAAGATGGCGCTCGGAGGAAAAGTTCCAAAGGGCGGAACTTTTCCACCGAGCTTGCAAATGCTGAAAGCAGCATTTGCACATCTCCC
>Ga0335075_10000677_pt1 | contig 58473 bp, 37 predicted proteins | sample Lox_Sample_24_FD_206723 | JGI IMG/M metagenome (GOLD analysis project Ga0335075, IMG submission 206723) | Soil microbial communities from Loxahatchee National Wildlife Refuge, Florida, United States - Lox_Sample_2.4 | ecosystem: Environmental > Terrestrial > Soil > Wetlands | place: USA...
CGCCGATTTCCGCGGGTTCCTCGAATATGACGATTGGGATGAAGCACTGGCCGGCATGCCGATGCGGATGGTTTCCAAGCGGGTCATCAACGACGAAGTTCTACGCGGACTGGACAACAACTCACCGCGATACCAGGACCTAGTCGCTCGCTATGTGCCGAAGTTCCTGCAATCCTTCGGCCGGCTGTTCGCTGGTTTGCCCGGCTCGCTGACGTACCGCCAACTGCAACGTGGACAGCTTTCCTACCGGATGTACCACTTCATCAAAGACTGAGGCGGGGTCGGTGCCCGCTCACGCGCCGTTCGCGGATCAGCACACCTCGCCATGGGCCTGGGCCCGTCGTGTCGCTCCACCACGGTCACCGAATACCTGCCATCTTCTTCGCCCGGCCGAACACGTCGTCGAGCATCTGCGTGGTCAGCTTGCCGGTGAAGGTGTTCTGCTGACTGGGGTGGTAGCAGCCCAGCAGGACCACCTCCCCGTGCGCGGCGTGCAAGGTCGCGGTGGCGCCATGCCCGAATTTCGGCTGCGGGCGGGGAACCTGACCACCGCTGGAACGGACCATCTCCAGCGCTGACCGCCAGCCGAATCCGCCCAGCGCGACGATGACCCGGACGTCGCCGCCGGTCAGCCGCCATTCGGCGGTCAACCACGGCGCGCAGGTCGCCCGCTCGGTAGGCGTCGGCGCGTTGTCCGGCGGCGCACAGCGCACCGCCGCCGCCACCCGGGTGCCGTTCAGCGTCAGGCCGTCGGCGGCGTCCACGCTGATCGGCGAATTCGCCAACCCGGCCCGGTACATGGCGGCATACAGCACATCCCCGGACCGGTCTCCGGTGAACACCCGACCGGTCCGATTGGCGCCGTTGGCGGCCGGGGCCAGCCCGACGATCATCAGCCGTGGACGCTCAGCCCCCCAGCCAGGCACCGGCCGGCCCCAGTACGGCTGGTCGGCGAACGACCGCCGTTTGGTCAGCGCAACGTGCTCGCGCCACTCGACCAATCGCGGACAGGCACGGCACACCGACACCTCGGCGTCGAGCTGTGCGGGCGATTCGGCGGCCAGAGCCATCGCGGCGACCTGCGCTTGCGCCGACGCCACCGCGGTGCGGGCGGTCGCCAGATCGCCGGGCCAGCCGGTGCCGGGCTTGACCGGCGAATCGAAGAAAGCACCGGTCCGTGGGTGGGCGAGTTGGGCGAGCCTCACCGCTCTACTGTGCATGACCGGTGAGCAGCGGTGTTTCGCCGGACCCGCTGGGGGCTAGTCATCGACGATGCGGTCGAAGAGGATTGATCCATGAACGCACTTCGCTCCCCCGGTCGGTCAGCCACCACCCGCGACGTCAGTCACGTGCTCGAGTCGTTGGCCAAACGGGTCGACGCCGCCGACCGGACTCGACACCGGCAGATCACCAACGCGATGACCGGCGAGCCGCTGGGCCAGGTGCCGCACTGCTCGGCGCCCGATGTGGCGGCCGCGGCCGGACGCGCCCGCGCCGTCCAGGCCGCGTGGGCGGCACGCCCGATCGCCGAGCGGGCTGCGGTGCTGCTGCGCTTCCATGACCTGGTGTTGCGGCGCCAGGACGAAGTGCTCGATCTCATCCAGCTGGAGAACGGTAAGGCGCGCCGCCACGCGTTCGAGGAAGTGCTCGACGTCTGTATCACCGCGCGTTATTACGCCCACACCGCGCAGCATTACCTGCGTCCCAAGCGCCGTCAGGGTGTGCAACTGGTGCTCACCGAAGTCTGGGAGCACCACCATCCCAAAGGGTTGGTCGGCATCATCTCGCCGTGGAACTATCCGTTGACGCTAGGCATCAGCGACGCAATCCCGGCCATCGTCGCCGGTAATGCCGTTGTAACCAAACCCGATGACCGAACACCGTTTTCGGCACTCTGGGCGGTCCAGCTGCTCGAGGAGGCCGGGATGCCGGCAGGATTGATCCAAGTGGTCACCGGCCCCGGATCAGAGCTCGGCACGCCCATCATCGAGCAGTCTGACTTCTTGATGTTCACCGGTTCCACCAGCGTGGGCCGCAATGTGGCCAAGCAAGCGGCCGAGCGACTGATCGACTGCTCGATGGAGCTGGGCGGCAAGAACGCGCTGCTGGTTCTCGATGACGCCGACCCCGCCAAAGCCGCGTCGGGCGCAGTGCGGGCAGCCTTCTCCAATGCCGGGCAGTTGTGCATTTCCGTCGAGCGCATCTACGTCGCGAAGTCGTTGTGGGATGGGTTCGTCGAGCAGTTCGTCGCGGCCACCAAATCGCTGACACTGTCGGGGGCGTTGGATTACTCGGCGGGCATGGGCTCACTGATCAGTGAGAAGCAGCTGCGAACGGTCACCGAGCATGTCGACGACGCGGTGGGCAAGGGCGCCACAGTGCTGGCCGGTGGACGGGCGCGCCCGGACATCGGGCCGTACTTCTACGAGCCGACGATCCTCACCGACGTGCGCGACGGCATGACCGCGTTCGCCGACGAAACGTTCGGACCGGTGGTGTCGCTCTACCCCGTCGACAATGAGCACGAGGCCATCGCGAAAGCCAACGACAGCTCCTACGGCTTGAACTTCGCGGTCTGGACCGGCGACCCGGCCCGCGGGCGACGAGTGGCCGCACAACTGCAAGCAGGCACCGTCAACGTCAACGGCGCCTACGCCGCGGCCTGGGCCTCCGTCGACGCGCCGATGGGCGGCATGAAGGATTCCGGCGTGGGCCGACGCCACGGCGAGCACGGCATCCTCAAATACACCGAGTCGCAGACGATTGCGACCGAACGCCTGGTGCCGGTCGGAGCGCCCAACGGTGTTCGCGCCGACGTGTACGCCCGCCTGATGACCAACGGCCTGCGGATGTTGCGCCGGCTGCCGGGAGTCAAATAGGACGCGGCCGCTACGTAGGATCGCGTCATGGGCGCCGATGTGCTGGCCGGCCTGATTGCCGAGCTGCCGGAGGGGATGGTGGTCACCGACCCCGCGGTGACCGAGTCCTATCGACAAGACCGTGCCTTCGACCCGTCGGCGGGAAAGCCGATGGCCGTCGTGCGTCCGCGGCGCACCGAAGAGGTGCAGACCATCCTGCGCTGGGCCAGCGCTCATCACGTTCCGGTGGTGACGCGCGGCGCGGGCACCGGCCTGTCCGGCGGCGCCACCGCCGTGGACGGCGGGATTGTGCTGGCATGCGAGAAAATGCGCGACATCGAGGTCGATCGGGTCACCCGCACCGCGGTGTGCCAGCCCGGGCTGCTCAACGCCGAGGTGAAGAAGACCGTCGCCGAGTACGGGCTCTGGTACCCGCCCGACCCATCGTCGTATGAGATCTGCAGTATCGGCGGCAACATCGCGACCAACGCAGGCGGGCTGTGCTGTGTGAAATACGGGGTCACCACCGACTACGTTCTGGGTGTGCAGGTGGTGCTGGCCGACGGCACCGCGGTCCGACTGGGCGGCCCGCGACTCAAGGACGTCGCCGGCTTGAGCCTGACCAAGCTGTTCGTCGGCAGCGAAGGCGCGCTGGGCGTGATCACCGAGGTCACGCTGCGGCTGGTACCGCCGCAGCAACCGTTGAGCACGGTGGTCGGCAACTTCGCATCGGTGGAAGCCGCCGCCGAGGCGGTGCTCGCGGTGACCGCGCGGCTGCGGCCGGCGATGTTGGAGTTCATGGACTCGGTCGCGATCAACGCGGTGGAAGACAAGCTGCGGATGGGCCTGGACCGCGGCGCCGCCGCACTGCTGCTAGGGGCATCCGACGAACGCGGCAACGGCGGGGCCGAAGACGCCGAATTCATGGCCGGGATCTTCAGTAAATACGGTGCAACCGAAGTGTTTTCGACCGACGATCCGGAGGAGGGCGAGGCGTTCGTCGCCGCTCGCCGGTTCGCCATTCCGGCGGTCGAGGAGAAGGGTCCGCTACTGCTCGAAGACGTCGGGGTGCCGCTGCCCGCGCTGGCCGACCTGGTCGGCGGGATCGCGCGTATCGCCGCCGAGCACGAGCTGATGATCTCGGTGATCGCCCACGCCGGCGACGGCAACACCCATCCGCTGATCGTGTACGACCCCGCCGACGCTGCCATGGCGGAGCGAGCCGAGCTGGCATACGGCGAGATCATGGACCTTGCCTTGCACCTCGGCGGCACGATCACCGGCGAACACGGAGTTGGGCGGTTGAAGCGTCCCTGGCTGGCCGGCTATCTCGGACCCGACGCGATGGCGCTGAATCAACGAATCAAAGATGCATTGGACCCGCTCGGCATTCTGAACCCCGGCGTCGGCGTCTGACACTCACTCACCGACGTGCCTCGGCGAATTCAGGCGCCACACTGCCCGGTTGCTTCTGCGGTGCTGTCGCAGAAAGGTAATTGCTGCATGCCGCCGACAGTGATCTGAAGGAGTTGGCCCGGCGAGCCGGCGGTGAGCGTCGCGGTCACCGGGTCACCGACGCCGTGATTACCTGGATCGGAACTGGCCGTGACGCTTCCGATGGCCACGCCGTCCGCGACGGATATCAACGTGAAGGTGAGGGTACCGCGCGGCGCATCGCCTTCCGAGCAACTCGGACAGACCCCGATGTCCGGGTAGGTATCGACGCCGGTGCCAGTGTTGTCGATCACGAGCCTCGCATCGTGCTGTTGCCAGGTTCCGACAAAGGGGCCAAGGCCGGGAACGTCGGCACGGGCTGATGGCACGAAAACCAATGCGGCGCTTGCCAATCCTGCGAGTACGGTCTTCATTTTGTCCTTTCTCAGAAGCCAGAAGGCGTGTACCGCGGTCTGGATTTCACCCATCGGTCCCCTAGCGCCGAGAACGGCCAGGGCCATGCCGTGGCCAGTCGTGTCGTTCGTGACGATGGTGCCGTCATTGTCATTCCGCTGAATTGCCCCCTCCCGATGCTGAATGCCTGCTCAGTATGAAGGAGGCTTGGTGGAGGAGTTCGGGTCAGGCTTCTCTTTGCGCCGACTACTTGACACATCCGGCCGTGTGTCGTACCAATAAGACATGACGACGACTTTGTCTCACGAGCCTCGGTTCCAGTTGGCAACCGCGGAAACCTGGCCCAACCCGTGGCCGATGTACCGTGCGCTACGCGATCACGACCCGGTGCACCACGTCGTCCCACCGAAACACCCCGAGGACGACTATTACGTGCTGTCTCGGCACGCCGACGTCTGGTCCGCGGCCCGTGACCACGAAACGTTCTCCTCTGCCCAGGGACTGACGGTCAACTACAACGATCTGGAGTTAATTGGGCTGAAGGACAATCCACCGTTTGTGATGCAAGATCCGCCGGTGCACACCGAGTTCCGCAAATTGGTGTCACGCGGATTCACGCCGCGCCAGGTCGAGGCGGTGGAGCCCAAGGTCCGCGAGTTCGTTGTGGAGCGCATCGAGCAGCTGCGCGCCAACGGCGGCGGCGACATCGTCACCGAGCTGTTCAAGCCGCTGCCATCGATGGTCGTCGCACATTATCTCGGTGTGCCCGAGAAGGATTGGACGCAGTTCGACGGCTGGACGCAGGCGATCGTGGCGGCCAATACGACCGAGGGCGGCGTTGCCGGCGCGCTGGAGACCGTCGGCGACGCGGTCGGATCGATGATGGGCTACTTCACCGAGCTGATCGAGTGGCGCCGGCAGGAACCCGAGGATGACACGATCTCCCACCTGGTCGCCGCCGGGGTCGGCGCCGACGGCGACATCGCCGGCACGCTGTCGATGCTCGCGTTCACGTTCACGATGGTCACCGGCGGCAACGACACCGTGACCGGCATGCTGGGCGGCTCGATGCCGTTGCTGCATCAGCGACCCGACCAGCGAGAGCTGTTGGCGGCCAACCCCGAACGTATCCCGGACGCCGTGGAGGAATTGCTACGGATGACCACCCCGGCGCAGGGCCTGGCGCGCACCGTCACCCACGACGTGACGATCGGTGACGTCACTATGCCGGCCGGTCGGCGGGTATTGCTGCTGTACGGATCGGCCAACCGCGACCAGCGTGTGTACGGACCCGACGCCGACGAGCTCGACGTCACGCGCTGCCCGCGCAACATCCTGACGTTCAGCCACGGCGCGCACCATTGTCTGGGCGCAGCCGCGGCCCGGATGCAGTCGCGGGTCGCGCTGACCGAATTGCTCTCCCGCTGCCCAGATTTCGAGGTCGACGAGGCCGGCATCGTCTGGGCCGGCGGAAGCTACGTGCGGCGTCCGCTGTCGGTCCCGATTCGGGTGGCGTCCTGATGGCGGCCAACGACTGGCTCTCGGAGCGCCGCACCGAGGTGGCCGCCGATCGCATTCTCGACGCCGCCGAGGAGCTTTTCACCCGCCACGATCCCGGCTCGGTGGGAATGAACGAGATCGCCAAGGCCGCAGGATGTTCCCGCGCGACCCTCTACCGCTACTTCGAAAACCGCGAAGCGTTGCGAACCGGGTATGTCAACCGTGAGACGTATCGGCTCTTCGACGCGATCAAGGAGAAGATCAGCGGTATTACCGACCCGCGTGAACGCCTGAGTGCGGGCATCACCACCACACTTCGCCTGGTCCGGGAAAGCCCGGCGCTGTCGTCGTGGTTCGCCACCACGCAGCCGCCGATCGGCGGCGAATTGGCCGAGCAATCCGACGTGATCACCGCACTGGCAGCCGCGTTCGTCAACTCGCTCGGCGCCGACGACCCGGCGGTCATCGAAAGCCGGGCTCGCTGGCTGGTCCGGGTCATCACGTCGCTGTTGATTTTTCCGGGCCGCGACGCGGCCGATGAGCAGGCGATGGTCGAGGAGTTCGTCGTCCCGATCGTGATGCCGGTGGAGCAGACGGCTTAAGTGCGCACGCGGGTGAAGCGGTGCAGCAGCCAGGCCAGCGGGATGGTCAAGACCAAGGTCGCCACGAAAAGGTTCACCATCGAACCGGTGTAAACGTGGTAGCGCACTACGTCGACCATCGCGATTTCCATCGTCACCAGATGGATCAGGAAGATCTCGTAGGAGATCTCGCCGAGCCACACCATCGGTCGGGTGGCGAGAAACCGGGAGTACCAGCCCTGGTTGCCCAGCGCCAGCGGGGCCACCGCCAGTGCGGCGATCGCCGCGTAGAACACCGCTTTGTACAGCGCTTGCGACAGTCCGAGCGGCGACGTCGTCGGCGCTCCGGCGATCGGCGTGGAAGCGATGAAATAGCAGATGACGGCGAGCGGTAACGCGATGAACGCGTAACATCGCACCCCCATCGCCTGCAGCACCGTGAGGCTCATGCCGGCGAGAAACCAGATCAGGTAGGTAGGGAGCCACATCCGCATCCCGTTCGGCACCGAGGTGGTCAGGTGCACCAAAACCAGCCATGCCGGAGAGATCAGCGCGAGCCCGGCAAGGCCCGCGAGCATCAGCCTCGGCCGCCATTGCCGTCGGCACAGCACCACCAGCAGCAGGTAGGCCAGCAGCGGTAGCACTACGTAGAAGGCGGCTTCCACTGCCAGGCTCCACATCTGGGTCAGGCCCTGATGCAAGTACCCGTGTGACAAGTAGTTGCTGGTGTAGATCTGCGTCAGAGTCAGGTTGCGCAGCAACCCGATCCAGGTGTGCCCGGGGTTGGGCTTCGCAACCCGGAAATGGTAAATCAGGTAGGCCGACAGCACGGTGACGACATAAGCCGGCATGATGCGCCGAACCCGGTGCCAGGCGTAGCGGCGCAGCGATGGCTCCGGGCCGCCGGTAACCACCGATTTGACCCATGGCCGAAACAACAAATAGCCGGACAGCACAAAGAAGATCGGGACGCCCATCTCCAGTCGGGCACACACCAGGCCGAAATACCCTTCGATGTATTTACCGGTGGTATAGGCCGCGTGGGTCGCGACGACGAGAAGGGCAGCGACCGCCCGGATCCCGGTCAGCGACGCGACCCGGTCGGGTCCGGAAACCTGTTCGAGCCCGCCCTGGTCGGCCGTGGCGTCGGCTCGGGTCATCCGGTACGTTCCCGCCGCTTCGCGCCGCGGTCACCACGCTTGGAATTGTCCCGCCCCCGGTCTGGCTGCAGGTTGATCAGCACTCCGGAAATACGCGTCCGCTCAAGGGCTTTGAGCGTTTCCGGGGATAATTTGGCCGGCAACTCAACCAGCGAGAAATCGGGCTTGATGGTGATGTGGCCGAAATCGCTGCGGTGCAAGCCGCCTTCGTTGGCGATAGCTCCCACGATCGCTCCCGGCCCGATCTTGTGTCGTTTCCCGACCGCGATGCGGTAAGTGGCAAAACCCTTGTTGGGGCCCTCGCCGGATTTGCGGTTGGGCTTGGTGGGCCGATCCTCGCGCTGCCTGGGGCGGCGGTCGGGCGGTGGCTCCGGTGACATGAGAAAGGCTTCGCCATCGCGCGCCTGCAGCGCCAGAGCCGCCGCGATGTCGGCCATCGGAACGTCGTGTTCGCGCTCGTAGTCCTCGACCAGGCGGCGGAACAACTCGATGCCCGGTGCGCCAAGCGTGTCGGTGATGGAATCGGAGAACTTCGCAACCCGTTGCGCGTTGACGTCTTCGACGCTGGGCAGTTCGGCCTCGGTGAGCTTTTGCCGGGTTGCCTTCTCGATCGACTTGAGCAGGTGACGTTCTCGCGGCGAAACGAAGAGCAGCGCGGCACCCGACCGCCCGGCCCTGCCGGTGCGCCCGATCCGGTGCACATACGACTCGGTGTCGTGCGGAATGTCGTAGTTGAGCACATGCGATATCCGCTCGACGTCCAATCCGCGGGCCGCGACATCGGTGGCAACCAGGATGTCCAGTCCTTTTGCGCCGCCCTCCTTCAGCGCGGCGATGGTGCGCTCGCGCTGGCTCTGCGGGATGTCGCCGTTGATGGCCGCCGCGGAAAACCCTCGGGCGCGCAGCCTTTCGGCGACCTCTTCGGTGGCTTGCTTGGTCCGGACGAAGACGATCATCGCCTCGAACGGCTCGACCTCCAGCACGCGGGTTAGCGCGTCCATCTTGCGCGGACCGGCGACCTGGATGTACCGCTGCGAAATGTTGTCGGCGGTAGCCGTTTTCGCCTCGACCTTGACTTCGGTCGGGTCGTGCAGATATTTGGCCGTGAGTTTGCGGATCGCGGGCGGCATCGTCGCGGAGAACAACGCGACTTGTTTGTACTCGGGGGTCTCGGACAGGATCCGTTCGACGTCCTCGGCGAAGCCCATGGTGAGCATCTCGTCGGCCTCGTCGAGCACCAGGTAGTCGATACGGGAGAGATCCAGTGTTCCGCGTTCGAGATGGTCGATGACCCGGCCGGGAGTCCCGACCACCACCTGGGCGCCACGTTTCAGCCCGGACAGTTGCACCGCGTAGGACGACCCGCCGTAGATCGGCAGCACATTGATCTGGGGCAAATGGGCGCCGTAGCGGCTGAACGCCTCGGCCACCTGCAACGCCAGCTCGCGCGTCGGCGCCAGCACCAGCGCTTGAGTCGCTTTGCTGCTGGTATCGATCTTGGACAGGATCGGGATCGCGAAAGCGGCGGTCTTACCCGTGCCGGTCTGGGCCAGCCCCACCACGTCCGACCCGGCCATCAACGCCGGAATCGTGGCCGCCTGAATCGCCGACGGTGACTCGTAGCCGACGTCAGCGACGGCCTGCAAGACCGAAGGGTGGATTTGCAGGTCGGCAAAGGTTGCGGGGGCCAGGGGGGCGGTGTCCGGTGAGGCCATTTGAAAACAAAGTTTAGTGGGCAAACGACGCTCGGCCACGCCTGCCACGTCATTCAGACCGGTCAGGGTACGGTGCGACCTTGTGTGGAGACGACACTGCGGTGTCCTGCGGCTGACTGGGTTCGCCGCTGCCGCACTGATCGCCGCGAGCCTCAGCGGCTGCGGATCAGGCGACTCGACCGTCGCCAAGACGCCGCAAGCGACAACGGCCGCCCCGACCTCGGCGCCCCGAGCACCGGGCCCGCCGGTCGCGAATGCGACTCCAACCACCTCCGCGGCAGCCGACCCTTGCGCGGTCAACCTCGGCGCACCCGCGATCGCCAGGGCGGTGTCGGAACTCCCCCGCGACCCCCGTAGCCAGCAGCCGTGGAACCCCGAACCATTGGCCGGCAACTACAACGAATGCGCCCAGCTGTCAGCGGTCATCGTCCGGGCCAACACCAACGCCGCGAGCCCCAACACCAGGGCGGTCATGTTTCACCTCGGCAAATTGATACCGCCGCAGGGAGCGCCCGACGCCTACGGATTCAACGGGATCGACACCTCGCAGTGCACCGGCGACACCGTGGCCTTGGTGTACTCCGGCGGTATCGGTCTGCCCAGCGTGGTGAAGTTCCGGTGGAACGGCAACGGGGTGGAACTGATCGCCAACGCCGGCCGCTGACTACCCGATCCTGTCGGTATGTCGGCCTACAGTTGCTGCTGTGTTCCTAGCAGGCGACAGGATTATCTACAGCGCGTCGGATCTCGCCGCCGCCGCTCGCTGTGAATACGCCCTGCTGCGTGATTTCGATGCAAAGCTCGGCCGGGGCCCCGGCATCCACGTCGAGGACGAATTACTCGCCCGCACCGCCGCTCTCGGTGACGAGCACGAGCGACGCCGACTCGAACAGCTGCGTGCGGAATTCGGCGACGGAGTGGTTGTGATCGGCCGGCCGACCTACACCGTCGACGCGCTCAACGCCGCCGCCGCAGCGACCCAGCGGGCCATCGCGAACAACGCGGCGGTGGTGTATCAGGCCACGATGTTCGATGGCCGTTTCGTCGGGTTCGCCGACTTCGTGGTGCGTGATGGAGATCGGTACCAGGTGTCCGACACCAAATTGGCGCGCTCGGCAAAGGTCACCGCACTGCTGCAGATCGCGGCCTACGCCGATACCTTGAGCCGCTCGGGTATCCCGGTGGCGCCAGAGGCCGAATTGGTGCTCGGCGACGGTAAGGCGGTGCGCTACCGCATCGACGAGCTGACCCCGGTTTACACCGAGCAGCGCGCGAGATTGCAGCGACTGCTCGATGAGCACTATGCCGAGGGCACACCGGTGCGCTGGGAAGACGACCGGGTGCACGCATGTTTCCGATGCCCGGTCTGTGAAGAGCAGGTGCACGCAACCGACGACCTGCTGCTCGTCGCGGGCATGCGGATCACTCAGCGCGCCAAGCTGCTTGACGCGGGCATCACCACGCTCACCGCGCTGGCCGACCACACCGGTCCGGTTGCCGAGTTACCGGCCCGCACGGTGGACAGGTTGGTGGCTCAGGCGAAACTGCAAGTGCGCCAGCGTGATACAGGCACACCCCAGTTCGAGGTAGCCGACCCGCAGCCGTTAGCACTGCTGCCAGATCCTGACGACGGCGATCTGTTCTTCGACTTCGAAGGTGACCCGCTTTGGACGGCCGACGGCGTTGACTGGGGTCTGGAATACCTCTTCGGCGTGCTGGAAGGTGGGCGATCGAGGGCTTTCCATGCGCTGTGGGCACATGACCGCCGAGGCGAGCGCAAGGCATTGATCGACTTCCTCGCGCTGGTGGCCAAGCGACGCAAGCGCTTCCCGAACATGCACATCTACCACTACGCCTCGTACGAGAAGACCGCGCTGCTGCGCCTCGCGGGACGCCACGGCGTCGGGGAAGATGAAGTCGACGAGCTGCTGCGCAGCGGGACCCTGGTCGACTTGTATCCGATTGTGCGCAAAGGCATTCGCGTCGGCGCCGAATCTGTCAGCCTAAAGGCCCTGGAGCCGCTGTATATGGGGTCGCAACTGCGCTCCGGCGACGTGACAACGGCCGCCGACTCTATCACCCAGTACGCGCGCTACTGCCAGCTGCGCAGCAACGGCCAGTCCGACGAGGCCGCGACCGCGCTGAAGGAAATCGAGGACTACAACCATTACGACTGCGAATCCACCCGCTTTCTGCGCGACTGGCTGCTGATCCGAGCATTCGAATCCGGCATCACACCGATTGGCGCCCAAGCTGTTTCCGATAGCGAAACCATCGACGACCATGACCCGCTGGCGTCCGTTCTGCGGGATTACACCGGAGATGCTGACGTCGGCACCCGTACTCCCGAGCAGACGGCGGTTGCGCTGGTGGCCGCGGCACGCGGTTACCACCGCCGCGAGGACAAGCCATTCTGGTGGGCGCACTTCGACCGGCTCAACTACCCGGCCGATGAATGGGCCGATGACACAGACGTCTTCATAGTCAGCGACCCAGCGATCGCCGTCGATTGGGACAAGCCGCCACGTGCGCAGAAATTGCAGCGACGGGTACTGCTGACCGGCGAATTGGCGCGTGGCGCACTCAACCGCGACGTCTTCGCGCTCTACGAGCCGCCGGCCCCGCCGGGCCTGACCGATAACGCCGATCGACGGGCGGCTGGCCGCGCCACCGTCGTCGAGGCCGACGATTGGACCGCACCGACCGAGGTGATCGCACTCGAACGAGTACCGAAGGATGGCAATACTTTCCATCAGCTGCCGTTCGCGCTCACCCCTGGTCCGCCCATTCCGACGACACCGCTTCGGGACTCGATCGAATCGACCGCGGCCGGCGTCGCTGCCGGACTGCCGCAACTGCCCCGCACCGCACTGCTCGACATTCTGCTACGACTCCCGCCTCGCACCCGCAGCGGCGCGGCCCTGCCCCGGACCAGCGACGTCATCGACGACATCGTCACTGCCCTCATCGACTTGGACTCGTCGTACGTGGCAGTACACGGACCGCCGGGAACCGGCAAGACGCACACCGGCGCGCGGGCCATCGTGCGACTGGTCGCCGACCACGGTTGGCGCATCGGTGTCGTCGCGCAATCTCACGCCGTGGTGGAGAACCTGCTCGATTGTGCGATCGATGCGGGTGTCGATCCGCAGCGCGTTGCAAAGAAGCGATCTGATGGCGACGCGGTCCGCTGGCAACAGATCGGCGAGCAGGAGTACGCCGGATTCATCACCGGCACAGCCGGATGCGTGATCGGAGGTACCGCATGGGACTTCGCCAACCCGACCCGCGTTCCGCCCGGCAGCCTGGATCTGCTGGTGATCGACGAGGCCGGCCAGTTCTGTTTGGCCAACACCATCGCTGTGGCATCGGCTTCGGCGAACCTGCTGCTGTTGGGCGACCCACAACAATTGCCTCAAGTCAGCCAGGGCACCCATCCCGAGCCGGTTGACGGATCTGCGTTGGGTTGGCTGGTCGAAAACCACCGCACATTGCCCGCTGAGCGTGGCTACTTCCTGGACCGCACACACCGCATGCATCCGGCAGTCTGCGCCCCGGTGTCGGTGCTGGCGTACGAGGGCCGATTGCAGTCGAACGACGACATCACCGCGGCGCGCCGCCTCGACGGATATCCGCCCGGGGTGCATGTCCTTCCGGTCCGTCACGAGAGCAACTCAACCGAAAGTCCCGAGGAAGCCGAGGCCATCGCGACACAGATCACGCTGCTGCTCGGGTCGACGTGGACCGATGAGCACGGCGCCCGGCCGTTGGCAGCCACGGATGTGCTTGTGCTGGCGCCCTACAACGCGCAGGTGGTCCTGCTACGCCGGCGACTGGCAGCCGCTGGACTCGGCCAGGTGAAAGTCGGGACCGTCGACAAGTTTCAGGGCGCCCAAGCACCGGTGGTGCTCATCTCGATGACGGCCTCGTCGGTCGCAGACATTCCACGAGGAATTCCGTTCCTGCTCAACCGAAACCGGCTGAATGTCGCGATCAGCCGCGCACAGTATGCGGCAGTGATCGTCCGCGCCGAGGCGCTGACCGATTACCTGCCCACCGCGCCCTCGGGACTTGTGGAACTGGGCGCATTCCTGGCATTGACGGCCGCCGATACCCCGATCGGCGTCGCTGCGCCAACCGGCTAGGACGAATGCCGCCCCTGGCCGGCCGAGTCGTCCGGATCCGCGCGGTAGTGCCGGTTGCGTGGCCGAGACGGCTTGGGCGGCGGCGAGAATTCCTCGATCGGCCGGAAGCGCGGCTCGTCGTCGACATGAAAACCATTGTGGGCGAACCCGATCGGATCGTCGTCTGACGCCGACACCGGGTCATCGTCGAGCAGGCTGCGCCACGATTCGATAGGTCCGGTGTGCCAGGTATCGGCGGGCGCCGGCCGCGGGTGCTCGGCGTGTACCGGCAGCGGTTCGGTATTGCCCTCGTCAACACGGGCGCGGGCGGGCGTCAACGTGTATTCGACGTAGTCGTCGTCATCGTCGAAGCCATCCCGGAAGCCGTGGAAGTCATCGTCGTCTCCGGTCGGATAACCGCTGCGGCAGTCCTCTGAAGTGTGAGGTGAAGTGCTGGGCCGCACCCGAATTCGGCGAGTCTGCGCCTCGGACCCACCCTGATGGCCGGCGCTGTCATCGCCCGCACCGGTACCTGCGCGCTGGCCTGAGCCGGCGAAGCCGACCATGAACAGCGCCGCCGCTATGCCGAACAGCGCAATGAATGCCGGCAGCAGCATCGACTGCGACATCGCCGCCGAGAACGGCTCGCGGAGAAACTCCGGCAGCTGCAAGGCGGCGCCCTTGGCGCCCCGCGCTCCGAACGCGTCGCCGTCGGGCATCGGCGGCATCTGCGAAGTGATCCTCGACGTCATGAAGGCGGCCATGCCGGCGCTGCCCAAGACGGCGCCGACCGTACGGGTCGCGTTGTACACGCCGGACCCGGCACCGGCCAGCCGCGGCGGCAGATTGCGAGTTGCGGTGGCCGCCAACGGCGCCCAGATGAACGCCATCCCAACACCCAACGCGATGAACGGCAAAACCAACTGCCAGATGTGGGCAGACGGCGCCATGACGATCGACAGCCAGGTGAGGCCGATCGCCAAAACCGAAAAGCCGAAACCAACCACCGACCGGGGGTGGGAACGGTCGACGAGGTTGCCGACGAACGGCGCAAGCAGACCACTGGTGATCGCCATCGGCGCGATCAGCAGCGCCGAGCGGGTGGGCGACAGTCCGCACACCGCCTGCGTGTAGAACATCAGCGGCAGCATCATCGCCGTGGACGCGAACCCGATGACCGTGCCGGCGAGATTGGCCAGGCTGTAGTCGCGGTCGCGGAAGATGTCCAGCGGGATCAGCGGCTCTTGGGTGCTGATCGACTGCCAATAGACGAAGCCGGTCATGAACCCGACGCCGGCGACGAACACCGCCCAGATCCACGGTGCCCAGCCGCCGGCCTGCCCCTCCTGCAGGGCGAAGACGATCAGGAACATCCCCAGCCCGGACAGTGCCACGCCAACCAGATCGAATCGGTGTTTGTGGATGGGCAGGACCGGCATCAGCCAGAAAGCCAGCCCCAGACCGATGATGCCGATCGGGACGTTGACGAAGAAGATCCAGGCCCAGCCCAGCGCGTCGACCAGCACACCACCGGCCAACGGTCCGACCAATGTGGCGACGCCGGCGGTAGCACCCCACACGCTCATCGCCATCCCGCGGCGTTCCGGCGGGAAGATCCGGGTGATGACCGACAGCGTCTGGGGGGTGAGAACCCCGGCGCCGATGCCCTGCACCACCCTGGCGGCGATCAGCATCCCGATGGTCCCCGACAGGCCGCACCATAGTGAGGCGGCGGTGAAGATGGCGAGACCGAGCAGATAGAGGTTCTTCGGACCGAACCGGTCACCGAGTCGGCCGGCCACCAGCAACGGAACCGCATAGGCGAGCAGGTAGGCGCTCGTCACCCAGATCACCGTGTCGTAGCCGGTGCCGAGCTTGGTCATGATGCTGGGATTGGCGACCGCGACGATTGTCGAGTCGAGCAGGATCATGAAGAAGCCGACCATCATGGCCCATAGCGCGTCCCAGGGACTGGCGGCTCGCCCGGGCTGCCCGCGCTTCTGCGGCCTGGTCGGCATCCCGCCGCCAGCCCGTCGAGGGCCGCCGCCCGTTCGCCCGCGAGCCGTAGCCGTGGTCATCTCCCCACCTCGTCCTGGCTCCGCACCTTGCTGTCGGAGACCGCCTGCCGCCACTCCAGCTGACCGGATCGCAGCGCACTGGCAAACTCGCGCAGCCACGAGAGCTCGGCCTGCATCGTTGCCAGCAAGTAGTCCAGCGCCACCAGATAGCCACCTGGTGTGATACCGGAGTCGCGAAGCGCCATGATCTCGGCGGCCCGGGCCTCCATTGCCCCGACGCGGTCACCGACCGCGCTCGCCGCGGCATCACTACCCAGGGTATCGACCTCGGCAAGTGCGACGACGAACTGTGGGAACTCGTGGACCGGTGTCGCGATCAATTGGCCCACCCGCTCAGCAAGCGACTCAACGCCGGCGTCGGTGATCTCATAGATGGCACGCTCGGGCCGTTCGGTAAGCCGGTCAACGACGTGATACCGCGACCCCGGCCGCACCTTCACGATGCGATCCGCATGACGTTGGGCGAGGCTCTGGAGCATCTCGTAGCCGTGCATCGGACGGTACCGCAGCAGCGCCAACACCGAGATACCCAACGACGTCAGCTGGTAGGCCATCGACAGCGGATTATTCCCAACGGAGCAATCGCACCGACTCGTGCCCCACGCTTCGGGGCACCGGCGCTAGCCTGAAGGAAAATCCACACCGCACGCGCCGGACGACGATGCGGGCCGACTAACGACCCGCTGAGGAGCCGGTAATCACTCGGAGGCACCTAATGAGCGCCCGACGGACGCACCCAGCGGACGAGTCGCTACCCGCCACCACCAACGGCAAGCCCAAGGCGTCTGCGCGCGCGTTGGCGCACGTCATCGAGCGCAGTTCACGGATTCAGGGCCCCGCGGCCACGGCGTATGTGGACCGGCTGCGCCGCGCGAACCCGGACGCCGCTCCGTCCGTGATCATCACGAAGCTGGAGAGGCGGTTCGTGGCCGCCGTGACGGCCAGCGGCGCGGCGGTGGGGTCGGCGGCGGTGCTGCCGGGGTTCGGCACGCTGGCCGCGCTGTCCGCCGCCGCCGGCGAGACGGCGGTATTCCTCGAGGCCACCGCGTTTTTTGCGCTGGCGATCGCAGCAGTGCACGGCGTCCCGGCCGAGAACCGGGAGCGGCGCCGCGCGCTGGTGCTGGCCGTGTTGGTCGGCGACGACAGCAAGCACGCCATCGCCGAGTTGATCGGCCCGGGCCGCACTAGCGGCGCATGGCTTTCGGAGGGCGTGGCGTCGGTGCCGATGCCCGCGCTGGCACAGTTGAATTCGCGACTGCTCAAGCGTGCCGTCCGGCGATACACGCTGCGGCGCAGTGCGCTGCTCTTCGGCAAGATGCTGCCGATCGGAATCGGCGCCATCATCGGCGCGATCGGTAACCGGCTGGTGGGCAAGAAGATCGTGCGTAACACCCGCAAGGCGTTCGGTACACCCCCGGCCCGGTGGCCGGTCACCCTGCACCTGCTGCCCACGATTCACGACGGCGGCTAGACCTGCCGCCGCCCTGTGCGGGGCTGGTCAACACACGTGGCGGATTGTCGGCAAAGGGTTAGCCTTTATGGGGCGGAAACTTGTCGGGGCCGCCGCAGGTGAGGTGCGCCGACACCATGTGCAGGATGTGGCAAGCGTCACGTAGCGAGCTTGCCGGACAGAGGAATCGAGGCGAGCAGCTGCCGTGAGCAGTACGAGTTCACCATTCGGGCAGAACGAATGGCTGGTCGAGGAGATGTACCGCAAGTTCCGCGAAGACCCCTCCTCGGTCGACCCGAGCTGGCATGAGTTCCTGGTCGACTACAACCCCGAACCGACCGGCGACGGTTCGACCAGAGTTGACGCGGCTCCGGCCGTCGCAGCCGTGCCCGCGCGCTCACCCGCGCCGACACCTCCGCCGGCTCCCTCTGCCACCGTCGGCAACGGCGTGACCAGCGCCCCGGTGTCCCCGGCGGCTGCGCGGCCTGTCGGGCCGACACCGGGCGAAGGTGATGAAGTCCAGGTGCTGCGCGGCGCGGCCGCCGCCGTGGTGAAGAACATGTCCCAGTCGCTGGATCTGCCGACGGCCACCAGCGTTCGCGCCATCCCTGCCAAGCTGATGATCGATAACCGCATCGTCATCAACAACCAGCTCAAGCGCACCCGCGGCGGCAAAATCTCTTTCACCCATCTGTTGGGTTACGCGTTGGTGCAGGCGCTCAAGGCATTCCCGAACATGAACCGGCACTACGCCGAGGTGGACGGCAAGCCCACCGCAGTCACGCCGGCTCACATCAATCTCGGCTTGGCGATCGACCTGCAAGGCAAAGACGGCAAGCGCTCGTTGGTGGTGGCGGGCATAAAGCGTTGCGAAAGCATGCGATTCGGGCAGTTCGTCACCGCATATGAAGACATCGTTCGCCGTGCCCGAGACGGCAAGCTCACCGCCGAAGACTTTGGCGGCGTAACGATTTCGTTGACCAACCCCGGTACCATCGGCACCGTGCACTCGGTGCCGCGGCTGATGGCAGGCCAAGGCGCCATCATCGGCGTGGGCGCGATGGAGTACCCGGCCGAATTCCAGGGCGCCAGTGAGCAACGCATCGCCGATCTCGGTATCGGCAAGTTGATCACGCTGACGTCGACGTACGACCATCGCATCATCCAGGGCGCGGAATCGGGCGACTTCCTGCGCACCATTCACGAGATGCTGCTCTCCGACGGTTTCTGGGACGACATCTTCCGCGAGATGGGCGTCCCCTATCTGCCGATCCGGTGGAGCACTGACAACCCGGACTCGATCGTCGACAAGAACGCCCGCGTGATGGAGTTGATCAGCGCGTACCGGAACCGCGGGCATCTGATGGCCGACATCGACCCGCTGCGCCTGGACAACACCCGCTTCCGTAGCCACCCCGATCTCGAAGTACTGACCCACGGCCTGACACTGTGGGACCTCGACCGGGTGTTCAAAGTCAACGGTTTCGCCGGTTCCGAGTACAAGAAGCTGCGCGACATTCTGGGTCTGCTGCGCGACGCTTACTGCCGCCACATCGGCGTGGAGTACACCCACATCCTCGACCCCGAACAGCTGGAGTGGCTGGAAGAGCGCGTCGAGACCAAACACGTCAAACCGACTGTGGCCCAACAGAAATACATCCTGAGCAAGCTCAACGCAGCGGAGGCATTCGAGACGTTCCTGCAGACCAAGTACGTCGGGCAGAAGCGGTTCTCGCTGGAAGGCGCCGAGAGCACCATCCCGCTGATGGACGCGGCCATCGACCAGTGCGCCGAACACGGGCTCGACGAGGTGGTCATCGGAATGCCGCACCGCGGCCGGCTCAACGTGCTGGCCAACATCGTCGGCAAGCCGTACTCGCAGATCTTCAGCGAGTTCGAAGGCAACCTGAACCCGGCGCAGGCACACGGCTCCGGTGACGTCAAATACCACCTCGGCGCCACCGGGGTGTATCTACAAATGTTCGGCGACAACGACATTCAAGTGTCGCTGACCGCGAACCCGTCGCACCTGGAGGCGGTCGACCCGGTGCTGGAGGGCCTGTGTCGGGCCAAGCAGGACCTGCTCGACCGTGGGGATACCGACACCGATACCGAAAAAGCCTTCTCGGTGATGCCGCTGATGCTGCACGGTGACGCGGCGTTCGCCGGCCAGGGCATCGTCGCCGAGACGCTGAACCTGGCGAAGCTGCCCGGCTACCGCGTCGGCGGCACGATCCACATCATCGTCAACAACCAGATCGGGTTTACCACCTCGCCGGAATACTCCAAGTCCAGCGAATACTGCACCGACGTCGCAAAGATGATCGGAGCGCCCATCTTTCACGTGAACGGTGACGACCCCGAGGCGTGCGTGTGGGTGGCGCGCCTGGCGGTGGACTTCCGGCAGAAGTTCAAGAAAGACGTCGTCATCGATATGCTCTGCTACCGACGGCGTGGGCATAACGAGGGCGACGACCCGTCGATGACGAACCCGGCCATGTACGACGTCGTCGACACCAAGCGTGGGGTCCGGAAGACCTACACCGAAGCGCTGATCGGCCGCGGCGACATCTCGATGAAAGAAGCCGAGGACGCGCTGCGCGACTACCAGGGCCAGCTGGAGCGGGTCTTCAACGACGTACGCGAACTGGAGAAGCACGGTGTCCAGCCGAGCGCATCGGTGGAGTCCAACCAGATGCTCGCCGCCGGCCTCGACACCGCGGTGGACAAGGCGTTGCTGGCCCGCGTCGGCGACGCGTTCCTGGCCCTGCCCGACGGGTTCACCGCGCATCCGCGCGTGACGCCGGTGCTGGAGAAGCGCCGCGAGATGGCCTACGAGGGCAAGATCGACTGGGCCTTCGGCGAGCTGCTGGCGTTGGGTTCGCTGGTGGCGGAAGGCAAGTTGGTGCGGCTGTCCGGGCAAGACACTCGTCGGGGCACTTTCTCCCAGCGGCACTCGGTGATCATCGATCGCCACACCGGCGAAGAGTTCACCCCGCTGCGGCTGTTGACCACCGACCGCGACGGCAACCCGACCGGCGGCAAGTTCATGGTGTACGACTCGCCGCTGTCGGAGTACGCCGCCGTCGGCTTCGAGTACGGCTATACGGTCGGCAATCCGGACGCACTTGTGCTGTGGGAAGGCCAGTTCGGCGATTTCGTCAACGGTGCCCAATCGATCATCGACGAGTTCATCAGCTCGGGCGAGGCGAAATGGGGTCAACTGTCCAGTGTCGTGCTGCTGCTGCCGCACGGCCACGAAGGCCAGGGTCCCGACCACACCTCCGGCCGCATCGAACGCTTCTTGCAGTTGTGGGCGGAGGGTTCGATGACGATTGCGATGCCGTCGACCCCGGCCAACTACTTCCACTTGTTGCGTCGGCATGCTCTCGACGGTGTGCAGCGGCCGCTGATCGTCTTCACGCCAAAGTCCATGCTGCGCAACAAAGCCGCGGTCAGCGACATCAAAGAGTTCACGGAGACCAAATTCCACTCGGTGCTCGAGGAACCCACCTACGAGGAAGGCGTCGGAGACCGCAGCAAGGCGACCCGCATGCTGCTGACCAGTGGGAAGCTCTACTACGAGCTGGCCGCCCGCAAGTCCAAGGACAACCGGGACGACGTCGCGATCGTGCGCATCGAACAGCTCGCGCCGCTGCCGCGGACGCGACTGGGCGCAACGCTGGACCACTATCCGAACGTCAGCGAATATTTCTGGGTGCAGGAGGAGCCTGCCAACCAGGGCGCGTGGCCCCGATTCGGCCTGGAGCTTCCCGAGCTGTTCCCGGGCAAACTGACTGGGATTAAACGTATTTCGCGCCGTGCTATGTCGGCACCGTCGTCGGGCTCGTCGAAGGTGCACGCCGTCGAACAGCAGGAGATCATGGACTTGGCGTTCGGTTGAGGCGCTAAGCCCGTTTCGCCCGGTCGGCTGTCAGGCTACCGGTGGTAGAGGTGCGCTGAACCGTTGCCCTTCAGTACGCCATTACCGTTCAGTGCGCCATTGCTGTTGCCGTTGCCTTTGCCGTGCGCGACGGCTGCCGGGACCTCGATTTCCGCCGTATCGTCCACAGCAACATGGTCACCGACGCGGGGCGGGCGCACACGAACGTTCATTGGCCACCAGAACCAACGTCCTAGCAGCGCCGCGATCGACGGCGTCATGAAGGAGCGAACGATCAGCGTGTCGAACAGCAGACCGAGACCAATAGTGGTGCCGACCTGGCCGACGACACGCACATCGCTCACGATCATCGCGGCCATCGTGAAGGCAAACACCAGACCCGCGGTCGTCACAATCTTGCCGGTACCGCCCATCGCACGAATGATCCCCGTCTTCAGCCCTGCGCCTATTTCCTCTCTGAACCGTGCGACCAGTAGCAGGTTGTAGTCGGCTCCCACCGCCAAAAGGATGATGATTGACATCAGCAGAACCATCCAGTGCAGGTTCAAGCCGACAAAGTACTGCCAGACCAGTACGGACAACCCGAAGGAAGCCCCCAACGAAAGCGCCACCGTGCCCACGATCACCATAGCTGCAATGACGCTTTGCGTGATGAGCAGCATGATGCTGAAGATGATGCACAGCGATGCGGTCCCGGCGATCAACAGGTCGTACTGCGAACCCTCTTGCAGGTCTTTCAAGACCGTCGCGGTGCCAGCCAGGTAGATCTTGGCGTTCGCCAGCGGCGTCCCCTTGAGGGCTTCTTCGGCAGCCGTCTTGATCGGGTTGATCCGCGCGATGCCCTCTTCCGACGCTGGATTCCCCCTATGCGTAATGATGAAGCGGGCCGCCTTCCCGTCCGGCGAGAGGAAAAGCTTGACGACACGCTGGAAATCTGGGTTGTCGAATACCTCTCGAGGCAGATAGAAAGAATCGTCGCTTTGGGCGGCGTCGAAATCCTGCCCCATGGCAGCTGCATCGCCGCCCAGTTTCTCCATCTGGTCAATGATGCCGGACATGGTGCTGTGCATGGTCAGCGTCATGGTCCGCAGACTTTTCATCGCGGCGATCTGCGGCGGCAACAGCTCGAGCAATTGCGGCATGATCGTGTCGACGTTGTTTAGATCCGGCCCGAGCTCGTCCAGCTTTTGGCTGATCTTGTCGACGCCATCCAATGACTCATACGCAGATCTCATCGCCCAGCAGACGGGGATGTTATAGCAATTCTTCTCCGCATAGAAGTAACTGCGGTACGGTCTGAAGGTGTCATCAAAGTTTGCGATATTATCGCGTATCTCTTTGGTGATTATTGTTGTTTCTTTTGTGACGCCGACCACATGGTGACTAGTGTTGGCAAGCCGTTGCATAAGCGCATATCCGCGCTCCATCGTCGCGATGGTTCCCGTAAGCTTGTCGGCCTCCGTACTCATCTCAGCGACACGGTCTTTCACGAATTTTAAGTTTTGCAGTTGGCTGGCGTTTTGCATGCCCAGCAAAAATGGCAACGACGTATGCTGGAGAGGCGTGCCCTCGGGTCGGGTCACCCCTTGCACCAGGGCAATGCCTTGGACGCCGAAGAGAGCTTTGGCCAACTTGTTCAACACGAGAAAGTCCGCCGAATTACGCATATCATGATCGGATTCGATCATCAGGACTTCAGGCCTCATCCTCGCCTCGGAGAAATGGCGGTCAGCGGCTGCCCAGCCAATGTTGGCGGGAGTGTTCTGAGGCATGTACGGCCGGTCTTCGTAGGCGACCCGGTATCCCGGGAGGGCCAGCAGGCCAACCAGAGCGACCGCGATCGAAGCCACAAAAACCGGTGCGGGCCAGCGCACGATCACGGTTCCCACCCGTCGCCAGCCGCGAACCGACATCGTGCGCTTGGGTTCGAGCAGACCGAAGCGGCTGGCCACGGTAAGAACGGCGGGAATCAGGGTGAGCGCGACCGCAACCGCGATGAGCATCCCCACTGCGCAGGGGGCGCCCATGGTTTGGAAAATCGGCAACCGGGCGAAACTGAGGCAATACGTCGCCCCGGCGATGGTCAAGCCGGAGGCCAAGATCACGTGCGCGACCCCACGGTAAGCGGTGTAGTACGCCGCCGCCCGATCTTCGCCGGCCTGCCGCGCCTCGTGATAGCGTCCGATCAGAAATATCGCATAGTCCGTTCCCGCGGCAATCGCCAGGCATACGAGGATGCTGATAGCAAATGCCGAAACTCTAATTAAACCGATATCGGCTAAAAATGCGACAATTCCCCGGACCAGCGTCAATTCGACACCCACCGTGGCCAGCACGAGCAGCACACTCGCGACCGATCGGTACACCAGCAGCAGCATGATCGAGATCACCACCACGGTGGCCACTGTGATTTTAAAGACGGCGTGGTCACCGCTGTCGTTGAGATCCGCTGAGAGCGGCGTCGGGCCGGTGACATAGACCTTGACACCAGGCGGCGGGGGCGTCCGCTGCACGATATTCCGAACAGCCTGAACGGATTCGTGGGATAACGCTTCGCCCTGGTTGCCGGCGAGATTCAACTGAACATACGCGGCCTTGCCATCCGGGCTCTGCACCCCCGGCGCAGTCAGCGAATCCCCCCAAAAGTCCTGGATGTGTTGCACATGCGTCGTGTCGGCGCTCAACTGACGGATCAAGTCGTCGTAATACCGGTGGGCTTCGTCACCAAGGGGTTGCTTGCCCTCCAAGACGATCATCGCGACACCGTCAGTATTGGATTCCTTGAATACTTCACCGATGTGCCTCATCGCCCGTATCGACGGCGCATCTTGGGCACTGAGCGATACGGCATGCTCTTTCGCGACCTGCTCAAGCGGTGGAACGCCGATACTCACCAAGAAAGTGATCGCTAACCATCCAAGAATGATCGGAAGCGAGAATCTACGGATCATTTCCGCTAGGAATGGTCGTTTGGCCAGGTCGGTGCTCGGTCGGCTGCTCATGCGCTCTTCACCAGGCCAACATTGCCCGCGAGCGCGGCCGAGGTCGTCGTGATCCTGAACGACCATAGCAACCGTGCCGCATCGACTTGCTGCAGCTCAGAATTGCGAGCGCGATAACCGATGTCTGCGGTGACAATCCGCATCCCCTTCACCGCCCCACAACGGATCTGCACGCCACACTCGACGAGAGCTCGACCAATATTGGCGAAGTAAACCATGTCGCGGTCAAGAATGTACCTGCTTCTTCCCATTAAGTAGCTGAGAAATTAAGTAACTCAGCGATCAGTACATTGCCACCAAGCGCGCCACCTGCACTCATGCCGGTACCCCAACAGTCGATAACCCGCTGCTCCCCGAATCTCATCGCCTGGACTGCTTCCGGCCTCAGGCGATCGCGTAGTCCGACAACGGGAATCGGTCTTGCTCCTTGACGGCGGTATGCACCGAAGTCGGCCGAAAAAGCGGCGCCTCCCCGGTGTGGGGGTTGAACCAATACGACCGGGAGGTTGCGCAGTCGCCGAGGCGAAACACCGAATTGTCGAGCAACGCGTTCATCCGTTCCAGGAACCGGGCGTTGGCCTGTTCGGTGACCTCGAACCTTCGGCCGCCGCGCCGCTGGAGTTCGCCGAACAACCGATCCATGTGCCGCATCTGATATTCCACGGTGTTGAACCACGACAACCCTACCCACGCGAACGGACTGGCCATGGTCAAAAAGTTCGGGAAGTGAGGCACAGAAAGGCCTTGGTATGCCTGGAAGCTGTTCTCTCGCCACCACTTTCCGAGATTCCGGCCCTCCCGGCCAATCACCTCGATCGCCGGCAGGTTGGCGTCCCACACGTCGAACCCAGTGGCCAGGACCAGGGTATCGATAAACCGTTTGGTGCCGTCGTTCGCGACGATGCCGTCGGGCTCGATCCTATCGATACCACTGGTTTCCAGATGCACATGCGGCTTGGTGAACGTCGGGTAGTAGGAATTGGATATCGTCGGCCGCTTGCAGCCGAAGTCGAAATCCGGCTCCAGTTGGCGCGAGATTTCTTTGTCGCGCACCGAAAGCAGTCGATGGAGTCTAGACAGTCCCGACATGGCCTTGTTGACCAATTTGAAACGCCGATATTTCCACATCGTGATAACCATCATGAAGTCCGTGCCCGTGTCGGTGAACCAACGCACAATGCGCTGGGTAAACGGCACCGTGGCGAAGATCCGTTGCACCGCCGGAGGGAACACGACATCGGACTTGGGCAGCACCAGGATCGGCGTGCGCTGATACACCGTCAGCTCGGAGACTTGCTTGGCCAGTTCGGGAATGACCTGTATTCCGGTTGAGCCGGTTCCGATGACCGCGGCCCGACGTCCCGCCAACGAGTAGCTGTCATCCCAGGCGGCGGTATGGATGATGCGGCCGCCGAATGTGTCAATACCGGGAATATCAGGGGTACGCGGCTGGCAGAGGAACCCGGTCGCGGCGATGAGGAACTGCGCGCTCAGCGTTTCACCACCGGCAAGTGCGATCCGCCAGACTTGAGCGTCGTCGTCCCACCGGGCGCCTTCGACCGTGGTGTTGAATCGCATGTAGCGGCGCACGTTGTACTTGCCGGCAACATGCTCGGCATAGCGCTTTACTTCGGCGCCCGGGGCAAACAGGCGCGACCAGTAGGGATTCGGCTCAAACCAGTAGGAATACGTGGTCGACGGCTGATCGACGGAAAGGCCCGGATAGTGGTTGACGTGCCACGTTCCCCCGAGATCGTCCTCGCGATCGACGATCAGGATGTTGTCGTAGCCCAAGCGGTTGAGTTGAATCGCCGCGCCGATTCCACCGAACCCCGCCCCCACGATGACGGCGTTGAACTGCTGGGTGTCCATAAGCAGTAGACGCTACCTTCTGCGTCAGCGGCGCGAACAGTTGCTCCCTGATTACACATCGGCCGTCCGCGCGCGGAAAGGCACGCGGCTCTAGCAAATACATCCATCTGTAGCAAGCTCGGCACTCTTCGGAAATCAGCTCTTGAAGGCCGTGGACCCGTTCGTGGCCGGCAACCTTCTGCATGCAATCGTTGATCCCATCCCGACGACCTGGCGCGGTCCAGTTCGCGGCAGCGTTGGGTGCGGGTCTACCCAGCCTGAGGGCGCCGGAGCACCCTGCTCAATCTCATAGGGCTGATTTGGTGAACCCACGGCAACAGAGTCCCAGATCGGTAGTGGGCCGTGCTACAACTTTGGCCTTTGCCTCGGTAGACTGAACTGCCATCTGTGCCATCATGCGCATGTGCCCCACAAAGCGCACGCATGTAAGCAGCTGAGGGGAGGGTTAGGATGCCGGTCGCGCTGGGCGACATCAGCCGGCTGCTGGGGGTCGTCCTGCTAGCCATCGGGCTGGCAGCGTTGGTCGGGTCGCGCTTGGTCAAGCGGTGGAAACGCAGTATGGATGTCAGCGATGACGCCGGGTACGCGGCAACCCTCGCGACGCTGTCCGAGGCTTCGGTGCGCCGTCACTTCAATCCCTACACCGACATCGACTGGGAAGCGAACGAATTCGCCGTGACGCAGCACGACCCACGCTGGGTGCTGTCGGCAACCGATCCGTTCGGAAGCCACCGGTGGTATCGGGGGCAACCGCTGGAGAAGCAGATCGCCATCGGAATGTGGCGTCAGGCCAACCTCGCGAAGGTTTGTGCGCATTTCGAGAGCATCCTGATCCGCGGTCTGATGCAGTATGCGTTCTGGGCACCTAACGGGTCACCCGAATACCGCTACTGCCTGCACGAAGCCATCGAGGAGTGCAACCACATCCTGATGTTTCAGGAAATGGTGAACCGCATCGGGGTGGACGTTCCGGGTATGCGGCGTTGGCTGCGTTGGCTGTCGCCGCTGGCCCCGCTGGCGGCTGGGCCATTGCCGAACACGTTCTTCTTCGGGGTACTAGCCGGTGAGGTGCCATTCGACCACATACAGACGAAGGTCTTGCGCGAGGACACGTCGGTGCATCCGATCGTGCGCAAAGTGGTAGCGATCCATCTCGCCGAAGAGGCTCGCCACATCTCCTTCGCCCACGAATACCTGCGCAAACGTGTCCCGCAGCTGCTATGGGGCAGCCGGTTGTGGCTCTCGCTATACGTGCCAGTCGTCATGCGAGTGCTGGGCCAGGCGATGGTGGTGCCGCCGCGCAGCTTCTTCACCGAGTTCGGCATCCCGCGGTCGGTGCGCAGGCACTTGAATTTCAGTGCACCCGACTCGCGCCAGGCGATGCGTGACATGTTCGCCGACATCCGGATGCTGTGCCACGAGCTAGGGTTGATGAACCCCTTGGCCCTGCTGGTTTGGCGCCTGTGCCGAATCGACGGTCGCCCGTCGCGGCATCGCAGCGAGCCGCAGCGCATGCACCAGCCGACCTCGGTGTGATGCCCACAACGCCTGCCTGCCATACTTTCCCGCATGACTCGTACCCCCACTCGGCCTAAAGCCCTGGACCGCATCGGCGTTGGCCTGGTCTACCGGATCGGATCCACCCCGCTCTACAAGCGGGTCTTCAAGTATTGGTATCCGTACATGACCCGCCATCTCGTGCAGCAGGAGGATGTTGTCTTCCTGAACTGGGGCTACGAGGAAGACCCGCCGATGGCCATTCCGCTTGAGGAGGCCGACGAACCCAACCGGTATTCCATTCAGCTCTACCACCAAACCGCGACCCAGGTCGATCTCAGCGGCAAGAAGGTGCTGGAAGTCAGCAGCGGCCACGGCGGCGGGGCGTCTTATCTCACCCGCACGCTGCATCCCGCCTCCTACACCGGACTGGACTTCAACGCCGAGGGCGTCGCCTTCTGCCAAAAGCGCCATAATCTGCCAGGCCTGGAATTCGTGCAGGGCGACGCCCTAAAACTGCCCTTTCCCGACGAATCTTTCGACGTGGTGATCAACATCGAGGCCTCTCACATCTACCCTGACTTCGAGCGATTCGTCGGCGAAGTCGCGCGTGTGCTGCGCCCCGGAGGCCACTTTCTGCACGCCGACTTCCGCAACCGCGACAGCTTTGCCGAATGGGAGACAGCACTCGGCAAACCCCGCATGCGGATCGTCTCCGAAAAGAACATCAGCGAACCGGTCCTGCGGGGCCTGCACCTGAATTCACCGCGGTCGACAGAGCTGATCAACCGCTACCTGCCCGCCTTCTTGCGCCGCTTCGGCCGCGAATTCGCCGTGGTCGACGGCTCCTGGTTCTACAACGACCTTGAACGCGGCGAAATCGAATACCGCACTTACTGTTTGATCAAGGATTGAGGCGATAGTCGCGTTGTCGCGCTAGGCTTTTGGACTGCAGGCTGTAGAGCGGAGGTCTCAGATCAACCCGGGCGACGGACGAAACGGCCCATCCACCGGGGATTCCACCGCTGATAGTTCGACCCGGTGATGCGCAGGAACACTTCGATGGTCTTCGTGTCGGATCCGATCAGAACACGGGCCCGGTTCTTGCGGACCCCGCTGAGGATGACTTGGGCGGCTTTCTGCGGCGAAGTGGTCAATATCCGGGGGGATTTGTAGGTTTTCGCCAAGTCGACGTCACCGTGTCTCTCGGCCGCGGTCATGTTGCGGACGAACGAGGTAGCGGTAGCGCCGGGGTACACCGCAGTCACCTTCACCGGGTGCCCGGCCAACACCATCTCTTGGTAGAGCGCCTCGGTGAAACCGCGCACAGCAAACTTCGCCGCGTTGTAGGCGGCTTGGGTGGGTACTGCGAACAGCCCGAATGCGCTGGAGACGTTGATGATGTGACCGTCGCCGGACGCTATCAGGTGCGGCAAGAAGGCCTTGGTGCCGTTCACCACACCCCAAAAGTCGACGTCCATCACCCGTTCGATCTCTTTGAACTGACTGATTTCGATGTCCCCGATGAACGCGACACCGGCGTTGTTATAGATCTGGTTGACCTTGCCGAAGTGGCCGTTGACCTGCTCGGCGTAGGCGATGAACGCGTCTCGCTCGGCGACGTCGAGTCGGTCGGCCTTGACCGGGGCGCCGATAGCCTTGAGCCGTTCCTCGGTCTGCGCCAACCCGTCGGTGTCGACGTCACTGATCGCAACCTTGGCCCCTGAGTGGGCCAGTTCGACGGCCAGCGCCTGGCCGATACCCGACGCGGCGCCGGTGACGACGGCGACTTTCCCGGCGAACCCTTGCATGCGTGCACTCCCGTAAGTTGGCTGTGTCGAGCGTAGCCGTTAGCCGCCGCTGAGCTTCTTATAGGTTCTGCCCACAATCGGTGCGATGATGCTCCGCGGCAGATACTGGTTGGCCGCCGACATCGCCTTCGCGGGGAAGCCGGGGACAACGCGCATTTTGTTGCGGCCCAAGGCATTCACCGATACCTTCGCGGCGTACTCTGGGGAGACCCACATGAAATCCGGTACCAACTTGTTGGCCGCCGACGCATCAAGGGATTCCGGCATTGTAGTGCGCACCGGACCGGGCGCCAACAGCGTCACATGCACACCGGAGCGCCGCAGTTCTCCCCGCAACGATTCGCTGAAAGTGTTCAGGAATGCTTTGGTGGAGGCATAGGTCGCGTTGTTGGGTATCGGCGAATTCCCCGCGGCCGAACCAGAAATCAGAATGCCGCCGGCTCGCCGCTGAATCATTCCCGGCAACACGGCCAACGTCAGGTCATGCACGCCGACAGCATTGAGCTGCACCAGAGCCCGTTCGTCCGCAGGATCCAGCCCCGCGACCGGACCGAGCGTGGCGCGGCCGGCGTTGGCGCACAGAATCGAGATGTTGCGGGTCGCCAATTCGTCCGCCAGCTTTGCCCTTTGGGTCGGGTCAACCAGATCGGCCGGTCTCACCTCCACGGCGACATGGTATTTGTCGGTCAGCCGTGCGGCCACGTCGTTGAGCACCTCTTCGCGACGTGCGGTGATGATCAGGCTGTGGCCGCGCGCAGCCAACTCGGTGGCCAGTGCTTCGCCGATGCCTTGGGAAGCGCCGGTGACCACGGCGCGGGCGTCGAGGCTGGGAGCAGGCAGCGGCATGCGGGAATCGTACAGCGCGGAGCATGAGAAGCCCGGTGTTGGTGTTCCCGGACCGCCGGGAGCTCCGAGGCGGCAGGTCACGAGCAGGGACCCGCGTCAACCTAGCGACCGCGGGTTACGGTATGGTGCCGTAACCCGCGGTCGGTCGAGGCGCATGCTCAAAGGATCTTCAGGAGGGGGTTTGTCGGCATGGGATTCGCTCGCCGGCTTCGATTTCGCGCCAGACTTATGAAGATCGGTGTAGACGGAGTGGCCGGGGTTGCGCGAGACAAAGCCACCGCCTACGCCTACACCCTGACTGGCAAGAAAACCGCACCCGTCACTGATTTCGACCCCTTCGCAGCGGACACGATGCGCGATCCCTACCCGGGATACCGTGCGCTGCTAACCGGGCCAAAAGTGTGGTACAGCCGCAAACGCGGGATCTGGATTATTCCGGGCTACGACGAGGTGTGGAAGGCGTTGCGCGACCACGAGGCGTTGTCGTCGGCGGAGAGCCAAGCCCGGTTTCGCGTCCATTTGGCAACGATGAACGCCGTCGACCCGCCCGAGCACACCCGGCTTCGCCGATCGGTCTCTCGGGCTTTCACTCCGCGTGCGATGAGGTCATGGGAAGCGGCCATCAACGAGGTCGCCGACGAACTGGTTGACGCCATGATTGCGCGCGGAAGAACCGAAGTGGTGGGCGATCTGGCCAAACCTCTCCCGAACCGACTGATCGCCATGATGTTGGGAATCCCGCAGCAAGACCACGCCAGGTTCCTGGCATGGGCCGATACGATCAACGACGGTGCCTTCGTGCCGTTTACCCCGCGCGGGGCCGTCCTCAGCGCCCGCTCCGGCACTGCCACAATGGCGATGTACCGTGGCCTCGATCCCCTCATCAAACACCGCCGCCGCCATCCCGGTGACGATCTGATCTCGATGCTCGCCGATCCGAGCGCCGACGATGTGCTAACCGACGACGAGGTCTTTTGGAGCGCTTCCATGCTCGTCGGCGCCGGCAGTGAGACGACGACGAACTTGTTGTCGGGGCTGTTTTTGACCCTCGCGCAGCGACCAGACGTGTACACGCAGCTGCGCGCGCACCCCGAACTGATTCCCGCCGCTGTCGAAGAACAGCTGCGCTTCGTCTCACCGGTTCAAGGGTTCTACCGAACCGCCACGCGCGACTACTCCATCGGTGCGGACACGATCCCCGCCGGCGCACGCGTGCTGCTGCTGTACGCCGCGGCCAACCGCGATCCGCGGCGCTACGACGACCCGGACACTTTCGACCTGAACCGCAACCCGACTGACCACCTCGCATTTGGCGGCGGGGCGCACTACTGCCTCGGCACACATCTGACCCGTTTGGAAGCCAGCCGAGTTTTGACGCAACTGCTCCCGCGAATCGGTGCAATGCATTTCGATGGGAACTACCGTTATCTGAACAATCCGACGATGCGCGGGCTGGAGCATCTGCCGCTCAAATTAATGCCCGCCAAATCGTAGGCGCGACCGGCACCGACAGGACCAGTCCTTAGCGCCCGAAGGTGCCGGGTCGGGGCACGATGAAACCGCCCACCGAACGATGACCACGGGTCTGCCGCGGAAGCAGGAAAGATCAGTCGCCATGATCGCCTAACACGCTGGGCCAGCGATGTGACCGACTGGCCGTTGTGCCGGCGCCTTCGGCGGGTCAGCCTGGTTACGGCCGCTACAGCCCGCGAGTGCCCAGCCAACTGTGGATACGTTCGGCGACGGCATCCCACCCAGGCTCGAGCATCATGTTGTGACCCATGTTGGGGAAGAATTCTGCTTCGGTGTGATACGCGCGTGCCGTTGCACATACCTCTTTGCGGGTATGCGCACCGTCATCGCAGGCCCCCAAGATCAGCAGCGGCGTGGTCACGCGGTTAGGACGGGGCAAGCGCAACGCCAGGCAGTCGATGCTGACTCGTACGCTCTCTTCTTGAAGCCGCCTCGCGTAATCCAAGACTTGGTCGTCCGGCATCTGCGCAGAAAAAAATTTCTCCCGCGCAAGCTCCAGAGTGCTGATATATGGCAGCGCCTTACCGGTGATCGACATTTTGATGAAATGCCAGGGGTGCGCCCTTATCCACCGCAGACCATTGCCGAGATTTCCCCGCGGAGGAATGGATGCCATCAACACGCCGGCGGGAGAGTCGTGCAACTCCAGATACTTCTGCACGATAAGGCCGCCCATTGAGTGACCGATTATCACCGGTCTGGTAGGCAGACTCTCGGCAACCGACCAGACATCCTCGACGTAGTCGTTGACCGTACAGCTGCGCAGAGGCTTGGAAGTGGGGCTGCCTCCATGACCGCGAAAGCTTACCGCCACAGCGCGATACCCCTTATCGGCGAAGAAGCCTAGGAAATTTTCATCCCAACACCATGCTGCATGCCAGGCCCCGTGGACAAAGAGCAGCGGAACGGGATGACCCTCACTGACGTACCCCTTGTCGATCACCTCGAGCACCGCGTTAGCCTATCTTGTGCGCGATCGAACCGTGCCCTTGCCCGGAATCCGGATGTCGCCGCCAGCCAGCCGGACAATGGCTTTAGTTGTGATTGATCACCGAGGCGCGTCGTGCGAACAACCGCGCCAGCGGCTCATGCGGCGCGACTCGACAGAACCTCGCGGCGAGACCATTCACCCGACCCGGTACGACGAGGCCCTTGTCGGCGGCCAGACCGTCGATCCCAGCGCGCGCGACCTCGTCGGCGGACTTCCACATCACGCTGGGCAACGAGGCTTCACGTTCCCCTTTGCTGAATCCGGCCGCCTCGCCGAACCCGGTGGCGACCGGTCCCGGGCACAAAACAGTGGCTGTGACACCGGTGCCGCGCAACTCGCTGCGCAGGCTTTCGGTGTAAGACAGCACGAATGCCTTGGCAGCGCCGTACGCCGCTTGCCCGGGTAGGGGGCCGAAACCGGCCAACGATGACACGTTCAGCACAGCGCCACGGCTGCGCTCTACCATTCCCGGCAGGAATCTGCTGCACAAATCGACCACAGCGGCAACGTCAACCTCAACGAGGTTAAGTTGTTCCTCCGGCACCGATTCCGCGACGGGCGCGACAACCGAAATGCCTGCGTTGTTGATCAGCACGTCTGGCGTCAGGCCCAGGGCCGCGACCCGGTCCGGTAACGCTGCGCGGTCAGTTCGGCGGGATAAGTCGGCGGACAGAACGTGCGCTCGAGGATTCAGGTGCCCGGCGAGCGCGTGAAGGCGCTCAGTGGTTCGGGCGACCAACACCAGCTGATAGCCGCGCCTTCCAAGCTCCAGTGCCAGCGCCTGCCCGATGCCCCCTGATGCCCCGGTGACAATGGCCCCGCGGTCGTTTCCGGGTATTGGAATCCCCACGCGCTGAGGTTACTAGCTTGCCTCCGTGATGAGCACGAACCGACTGACCTTTGTGAAATTTCTGCCTGATCTTCAGCTAAGGCCGAAGCTCGCCGTCGCGTTCGCTTCTCCAAGGGCGCTCCTAGCCCAAGGCCGCAGGTACCTGTGAGTCGATTTCACCGAGGCCCTCTACCGGCAGCGCGCGATCCGCGGCTCGGCTCGCTGGCACCGGTCGCTGACTGCGGCGATCGCGACGAGGAAATCTCGCGAAGTCCGCACGCGACCGCGCGCGGGAATGCAAGATGTAAATCAGTCTCGGCGGTGAGGCTAACGGGGGTCTTCGGACGGCTCTGCGGCATTTTGCACGCTCAGCACGATCGTGCCGTGATGTGAATTGAGGTTCGATGAATCACAATAGGTTCCGTTGGCTGAGTGTCGGGCTGTTGACCAGCGGCTGTGCCGGTCTTTTGGGGCTGACCTCAATCCTCAACGCTCCGTTCGCTTTCGGGGACGGCGATACCGCATTGATCATGGGCTACGCCGGCACGCCCGACCCGGACCAAAGCTATGTCAACGAAGTCGTGAGCCTTTTCCTACCTGCGACCCCTAATTTCCCGGGGCAACCGGTGTTCCCGGACTACAACCCCGTGGTACAGGTCACGACCGAGGATAACGACTACTATCAGGGGGTCACCTCGGGGGTTGCTGAGCTCAACCAGGGGATCACGCAGCAACTCGCCGACGGAAACGTCGTCGTTTTCGGCTACTCGGAAAGCAGCGCGGTCGCAACTCAGGAGATGATCAACCTCGACGCCTTACCGGCGGACCAACAACCCAATCCAGCGGATTTGAGCTTCGTCATCGCGGAAGATCTCAACAATCCCAACGGCGGGATCTTCACCCGCTTCCCGATCGCTGGCCTGCCGGCAACTCCCGCGGACAGTCCCTACCCCACCGACATCTACACCCTCGAGTACAGCGGAGTCGCCGACTTCCCCAACGACCCGCTGGACCCATTCGCGTTGGCTAACGCTATGGCCGGCTACGTCTACCTGCACCCCTTATTGCTGCCCGGCTGGCCGACGACTTTCGACACGTCAGCGCTCGCCGACGCCGTGCAAGAGCCGACGTCCGCGGGGTACAACGGCGCCACCGAGTACTTCCTGATTCCCACCCAGGACCTGCCGCTGTTGGCGCCGCTGCGCGTCATCCCCGGCGTGGGGCCGGCGATGGCCGACCTGATTCAACCCGACCTGCGGGTGCTGGTGGACTTGGGCTACGACCGGAGCGACCCGGCAGATGTGGCCACCCCGGCCGACCTGTCGTTCCCGTCCATCGATTGGACCACGGTCATGCAAAACCTAGAACTCGGGGCTCAGCAAGGATGGACAGCCGCCGAGGTCGACCTGGGATTACTGCCACAGTCCGATTTGCCGGACATCTATCCGTACGTGCCGGATCTGTCGGGACTGATGTCAGACCCCGGCATGACGGGATTGACGACAGATTCTTCCGCCGCGGCGGACGTGCCGGCGCTCAGCGCGCTACTCGCGGACTTGGGCGGAAACCTCGATATCAGCCCACTGCTGTCGGAACTCGCCACGCTGTTCTGACATCCTGTTGGGCGGATTGCGGTTTGCCGTTTCAAAGGAGCCCTTCGGATGACAAAGGAACACGTTGCGCTGGTCACTGGCGCGACCAGCGGCATCGGGGAGGCCACCGCCCATCGGCTGCACGCTCGGGGTTATCGGGTGTTTGCGGTCGGCCGTAACCGCGAGGCTCTCGACGCGCTGCGGTCGCGGGGCCTGCAGGCTCGCGCCCTCGATGTCACCGACGAGGCCGCCGTGGCCCAGCTCGTCGAGGAGATCCACGCCGACCACGAGGCCGTAGACGTCCTCGTCAACAGCGCCGGATTCCCGCTTCCCTGTCCGCTTGAGCAGGTAGCGTTGAGCGACCTCCGCAACCTCTTTGAAACCAATGTGGTTGCGACACTTCACCTGTCACAGGCGGTGTTACCCGGCATGCGCAGTCGTGGAGCGGGCAGCATTGTCAACATCGGCAGCACCGGCGGAAGATTCACCAGTCCAGGCGCCGGGGCCTACCACATCGTCAAGTACGGCGTCGAGGCCCTCTCACTGGCTCTGCGGGCCGAAGTGGCGCAGTTCGGTGTCCACGTGGTGTTGATTGACCCGACCGGGGTACGGACCAGGTTCGTCGAATCCCAGCTCGAAGTAACGCATTCGTACGCCGACGACGATCCCTACGGTGAGTTCAAGCGCCGCTATGCCGACACCACGCGGGCGCTGACCAAGACACCCGGCGTGATGATCGACGCTGACACCGTCGCGCGCGCGGTGGCGCGCGCAGTCGAGGCCAAAAGCCCCAAACCCCGCTACATTGTGGGGCTTTCGGGGAAGGCCTCGGTGCTGGCCCGACACCTGCTGACCGACCGGATGTGGGACCGGGTCATGATGAGGGGCCTCAGCGGGTAGCCCTGAGACACGCTGCGCTGCAAGGATTTACCGCGCTCCAGTGCAGTTGTCGGACCCCAAACGTACATGGGCGGTACGACAACGCGCCGGCTCGGTTCAGGGCTTAGAACACGCTCAGCAGGTCGGCCGACAGTTGGCTCCCCAACAGTTGGGGCAGTTCCGCCGACAGTTCATTAGCCAGCGTCTGAGCGAGGTCCGTCGACGCTCCGCTGCCGAGCAGCTGGCTGAGGTCCGTCGCCAGCTGGCTGGGATCGAAGGCGTCTGACGGGACGGCAGTGGAAGCTGTAGCGGCAGCTGGGGACAAGAGCACGTCGGGGTTGCTCCAGTCGATCGGTGTGTAACCGGAGGCGTCCGCCCACTGCTGGATGAGGCCCTGAATTCCGCTCGTCTGCATAAAATTGGTGAGTTCCTGGATAGCCGGATTGACACCGAAGCTGATGGGTGTCTCGACGCTGGGTGGCGGGTCGGTCGGAGAAGGATTGCCGAAATCGAACATCGATTGATCTGAAGAATTGACCAGGTTGTCGTAATTGATATCCTCTTGCGTCGGGTCATTGGTCGAGCCGTACGGGTTGAGTAGGTCGCCCGGGCCGTAGGATTGCGTGTTGTACAGGGAGAGCCACTCGTCGATATCGGGGTTTCCCGGATCCCAGTTGCTGATGTCCTGGACGATCGCCGGCATTTCCAGAGCGGCAGGCAGATCGCAGGTTGGATTGCAGACCGGGCTGCCGTCAACAAACGGGTCGAAAGAGATGACCTCGCCCGCGGCGAAGGTCTGCAGGGCGTAGGCGAGGTCCTGGAAGCTGGGTAAATCGAAGCCGCTGAGGTAACTGCTGGGGTCGACCGGAGCCTCCAAGCTGTTGTAGAAGTTCTCGAAGGGATACGCCAGATTCAACGTGAAACTCTCGTTGGACCACGGCATCAGGTTGATTGGGTTGCCGTTCGCGTTGAGTTCCTGCAGTCCGGTGGTGGGGTCGATAAGCGGCTTCGTGCCGGCGAAACCGAAAACGTCGTTGGCGGGTACCGACCCGTCCGGGCCTACGCCCGCGGACGGGTCGACGACGGTGCCGAAGTTGTAGGTCCCGGACGTCAGCTCAGACAACGGCACCTGAAACCAGTTGTCGGTCAACGGAAACGGCGTTTGGTCGCTGAACACCGCCCCTTCCCAAATCAGCCGGTCGATCCCCGTGAGGCCAGTGATGGGGGCGACCGGGTCCAGCGGACCGCTGAAGGTGGCGTCACTGGATGCGCTGGCGGGAAGCTCAGCGTCCAGGACCAAGCTGATCTGCTGGCTCAAACCCAACTGGCCGGATGCCGCGTCAGCCCAATTGAAATCGCCGAAACCGGGTTCGGGGCTACCTTGCCCGGAGATCGCTGTGAACGGCACCAACATGTCGAGCCCCGCGATGAAACGCCCCGGGTCGCCGGGGTCCTCACCCCAAAGGTTCGTGGCGTCCGAGGTGAACCAGGTTCCGCCGTCCATCAGCGAGACACCAAACTGGTTTAACGCCTCGACTTCGTTGTCGGGAATGTTGACGATGTCCTGGAATAGGTTGAATGGAATAGCACCCAGGCCGCTGATGTCGGCGTCGACGAGACGGGTGTCCATCCTGCGGATGGGGAGCTGGGGTTGGCGCGCCACGAACGGCAAGGCCGTGACCATGCTCGTCGCCAACAGTGCCGCACTTGCCAAGACGTACGGTCGCGCTGCTGCAGCATGCATGGCGCCCCCTTCCCCGTTCGCTGTAGGTCCCGAACGCTGAACCTACACTAAGAGAATCTAAGACCGAAACGGAACCGGCGAATTCCCACCAAGGATTTAAGCGTTCAAGCCCATAATTAGCGTGCTGTGTAATAAATCGACGAATTGTCCGAAATATTGGACACAGCGACTTCATAGTTGACCACCAGGTGCCCAAACACGCGCGGCCGTCGAAACGCAGGACCGGAGGCTAGCCTCGAACGCCTGTCGACGCGCTCGCCGATACGCCCGCCCGCAAAAACTTGCCGGTGCGTTTGGTGCCGAGCGTTGCGCTCGGCCGACCGTCCTGTATGACCTTGTGGCCGCCGATAAAGACCGCCGGCACGGCTGCGTCGTTGCGGTTGACCATGCGCGACATGCCGCCGAATTGCTCCACTGGCGCCTCCGCGTAGTCGTCCAGCGTGCTGTCGAGGCGCGCCGGGTCGATGATCACGAGGTCCGCGCGGTCGCCCTCCCGCAATGTGCCTGCGTCAAGGCCGAACCACTCCCCAAGCTCACCGGTAAGCCGGTGCACCGCTTGCTCAAGCGACAGGAACGGGTGCCCCGCTTGCTCCTGGTGATATACATGCCGCAACAACCGCAGGCCGGAGTTGTAGAACGCCATGTTGCGCAGATGCGCGCCCGCGTCAGAGAAACCGATCTGCACACCAGGGTCAGCCGCGAGTTTGCGTAAGTACTTGGGGCGGTGATTCAAGATGGTGGTGCGCCACCGCACTGCTGAGCCGTGCTCGATCACGAGGTCAAGGAAGGCGTCAACCGGGTGCACACCGCGGGCGACGCCGACCTGGCCGAACGACTGGCCGACCACCGCGTGGTCGGGGCAGGCGACAATCTCGGCATCGAAGAAGTCGCGCTGCCAAACCCGCCGGGAGATCTTGTTCTCATACTCCTTGCGAAACTGTCGCCGGTAGTCCTCTTGGCGCAGGAGTTCGTTGCGGGCGATCTCGTCCTTGAGGTGTATCGCGGCGCCGCCGGCGCGCAATTCCTCGAAAACCACAAGGTCGATGCCGTCTGCGTACACCTCGAATGGCACTGGAAGGTGCTGCCAGCGAAAGTCACCCCCGAGCCGGTTTACCAGCCGTGCGCTGGGACCCACAATGTGCACGACACCTTTATTGATCTTGGGGTCGGCTGCGGAAAGTAGGCTCGTCTTGAGGGCGCCTCCAGGCCCGGCCGAGCCGAATAGCAACGAAAGTACGCTCCTCGGGTTGACGACATCCGCGGCCGCCTGCAACACGCGACCACGGTCCCGCAGAATCGCGTTGAGGCGATGGCGTTCTTCACGACGCGCAAAGGTCGACGGCAGCGTCCGAGAGCGGCACACCTCGCCGTCGAGCTTGTCAAATTGCAGCTGCGACGTCGACATGCCGAGGAACCCTGCGTCGAGCGCGTTCGTTAGTAGCTCCTCCATTTGCTGCAGCTCAGTCTCGGCCGGCCTGACCTCCTTACGCGTCGCCCGATCGAGCCCCATCTGGGCGGCACGCAAGTCCGAGTGCCCGATGAACGCCGCCAGGTTCGGGCCAAGCGCTAGCTCCTCTAGCGCCTCGACATACTCGGCCGGGCACGTCCAAGTCTTCCCCGCGTCGAGTGTCGCGACGACGTGCTGCCGCGGCATCGCCTCGACCCGGCTGAACAGGTCACCGGCGTCGGACGGCGTTACGTACACGGTCGACAGCGAGCATGAGCCTATGAGGGTTGTCGTGACCCCGTGCCGAACGGACTCAGGTAGCCCGGGACCGCCCAACACCTCGATGTCGTAGTGAGTGTGGATATCCACCATGCCGGGGATTACCCACCGCCCCGCCGCATCGATGACCTCGCCACCGCCAGCAACGTCGAGAGGAGTCGCGGACACCACAGCCACGCGACCGTCCCGAAGTCCCAGGTGCCGGACGGCAGACGGCCCACCCGTTCCGTCGAACCAGCGGCCGTTGGCGACTACGGTATCGAAGCTCACGTTGTCGATGGAATCTGACCGGTTGCAATTTGTCAATCACGCTTCGGCAACCGCATCCGACCAGCACCGATCCCTTATCTAGGGGGGCTAGAATGCGATCTGCCGTAGACGAATTCGGTAGGTCATGAAGGGGGTCCAGACTCCACAGCAGGAGGTCTGACGGGTCTACTTCGGTTCTACTGAGGAGCGTTGTTCAAAACAGGGAGGACTCTGGGACCCGGAAAACTGTTCATCCGAGCGCGGCCTTCGCGCCGGCGAGGTCGTCGGCGGCGAGCATCAGACGTGTATTCGACGCCAGACAAACCGTGACCAGCTTGACGCTCGCTAGACCCGGCCTGTGATGGCCTCGGCCACCGCGCCGGGACGGTCCCGCTCCTGAACCACCCACCGGTGCGGGTGTACACCGCCCGCGGGCTCAGCCTTCCACCGATGCACCCGACACCGCCGCAACGGCCCCACCAGTGCCCGCACCAGCGACGCCTTGCGGATGGGCCATGTCATCACGCCGCGCTGACACCGCGTCGGTGAGTATGGTTTTCGGGCATGAACTCCCATGACAGATGGACCATGACCCGCGTGCCGGATCAGACCGGGCGCGTCGCCGTCGTCACCGGCTCCAACACCGGAATCGGCTACCAGGCGGCCGCGGCGCTGGCCGACCACGGCGCGCATGTCGTGCTGGCGGTGCGCAACCTCGACAAGGGCAAGGACGCGGTTGCGCGCATCCTGGCCGCCAGCCGAAGTGCCGACGTTACTGTACAGCGGCTCGACCTGAGCTCGCTGGACTCGGTGCGTGACGCTGCCGAAGCGCTGAGCTCGGCCTACCCGCGCATCGACCTGCTGATCAACAACGCTGGGGTGATGTACACGCCCAAGCAGACCACCGCTGACGGCTTCGAGCTGCAGTTCGGCACCAACCATTTGGGCCACTTCGCGCTGACCGGGCTGCTGCTCGACCGCATATTCGTCGATGGAGCACGGGTAGTAACCGTCAGCAGCAATGCACACCGGTTCATGGCGGCCATCCATTTCGACGATTTGCAATGGGAGCGACGTTACAACCGGTTCGCCGCCTACGGGCAGGCCAAGCTGGCCAACCTGTTGTTCACCTACGAGTTGCAGCGCCGGCTCGCGGAGCACAGCAGGCCGACGATCGCGGTGGCCGCGCACCCCGGGGCCTCTAACACCGAGCTCACCCGTAACCTGCCGGCGATCGTGCGTCCCGCCGAGCGGCTGATCGCACCGCTAATCTCGCAGAGCCCCGAGATGGGTGCGCTACCGACATTACGTGCCGCCACCGATCCGACGGTGGCAGGCGGCCAGTACTACGGCCCCGACGGTTTCGGCCAGCAGCGCGGGCACCCCACATTGGTGGACTCCAGCAAGCAGTCGCATAACGCGGAGCTGCAACACCGCCTGTGGCAGGTATCTGAAGAGCTGACCGGCGTCAGTTTCCCGGCCTGAAACCACGGGAGCACCCAATATGGCATGCCATTTCGCTTGTCAGCGTCGTGCCCTGGTCGATCTGGGGAGTGTCGACCGTTATGTCGGTGTGCCGACTGTGGCCGCTGTCGGCGATTGGCGCCCTGTTGGCAGTGACTCAGATGATGAGCCCATCGTTTGCTACGTGGCCGAAACGGTAGTGCAGAAGCGGCGTTGTTGGCCGACGAAAGCGCACTGGTTGTAGGTATTGATCAGCACCGGAGCAAATCTCAAAGCTTACTGATAAAGCCTCAACGCGCATGATCTTCAAGCGTGTCGAGCCACGCGCGGTTGCCGTAGGCGTCGAGGTGCGTGACCTGCTCAACCGGTTTGCGGGTGGTCGGGCCGTAGCGCCCGCGCGGCCAACCGAGTGGCACGATGCAGCACGGAGTTATCGACATCGGCAAGCCCAGGAGTCTCCGCGCCGAAGTTCGACTCCACAGCGGCAAGGTGATCAGCGACGCACCCAGGCCCATCGCACGCGCGGCCAATAACAGGTTCTGCACACTGGGATAAATCGATCCCCAATACGCCGATTCGGCCGCATGAGGCATCCGTACCAGCGGCAGCCGCCCTTCGCGGGCGCCAAGCCGCAGACAGGCCACCACCAGCACCGGGATCTCGGTGAAGTGGTCGACTTGCCACTGCACCGCACGTGCGATCTTGGCCATCGACTCGTCGCGGGCAATGGCGCGCCGGATCACCACGTCGGATTGCAGCTTCCACGCCTGGCGGTAGCGCTTGGCGAGTTTCTCCTTGACGCGACGGTCTTTCACGACGATGAACTCCCAGTTCTGGCCGTCGTTACCAGTCGGTGCGCGCTGCGCGAGCTCGATGCACTTCAACACCACCGCGTCATCCACCGGGTGGAAAAGAACTCGGCGCACCGCGCGCTGGGTCATCATCGCGTCGAGCAGCGGCATGTCCAGACGAGCCAGGGCTTCGGCTGTGGTTGGCGCAATCCCGTTGGGAGAACGGGAGTCCGACGCGTCAGTCACGTTCGCTGATCCAAGTTGTGGTGAAGCGCTGAATTTCTGGGATCCCTCGGGCGAACTCGCGCGCAAGGTAGCTTTCGATCGTTCCGCCTACCAACGGGACTTTGAATTCCACAGTTGCGTTGAGTTTCAGCCGCGAACCGTTCCCCAGTGGTGCCAGCACAGCAGCAGCGCGGCCCGATCCCGGCGCGCCGGTCACCGCGACGCTGATCTCCCCGTTCACCTGTCGCGCGCCTGCCGGTCTCCACTTCTCGGTGCTGCGGATGTTCAGGTCACCGCGATACACCTTGGCTAGGAGGCCCGGCAGCATGCCGTGGCGCAAGTCCTCGGTGATGGTCACGGTCACCGTGCCGTCGGAGTCGGTGATCAGCGAGTCCAGTGTCTTGCTGCCGCCGAGGGCAGCGTTTCGGGCCAGCCAATAATTTTCGTCGCCGTAGGCCGAGTGGACTTGTTCAACGCTGGCTGGAGAGTCAGACGACACGTCAAAGGAACGGGGCATAGGCAGCCAGGCTACCGCTACGTTGCGAATAACCGATCCGCGAGGCTCGCCGCGAAGGTCCGAGTCTGCTCCAGCTGTTCGGGCTGGACGTTGGTGCTCGGAATGCGCACGCCCAAATACTTCTTTCGGTACTCTCCCGATCCCAGGTAGCTGGTCAGCGACAACATGGAGCGAAGCGGATCGCCGGGATACGTGAAATGAATCTCGTCGACATACTGGCCGCCCTGCTGCTCGGCGAGTTCGCGCACCGCCGTTAGGTTTTCGCGCCAGAACTGACGGCACACAACGAACACGGCAAACCGCGTGCCGGTGAGCAGCTTTTGTGCCTCGTCTGACTTCAGGAAGGAGCGCATGGGCATGCTCACGGTCTGCCACCAGGTCGGCGAGCCGATACAAATCAGGTCGTAGTCGCCGTCTCGCACCGTGTCCGGGGTGCGGATCTCCCCCGTCGCGCCGCGTTTCTGCGGCCTCAGCACGCTGAGCATGTCGGGCCACACCCGGCGCATCGGGAAACGCGAGAACCGCTCGGCATACCGCGGGTCGGTGAACTCGATTTGGGCCTTGCGTACCTCACACCCTCGCTCGCTCAACACCTTTCCCGCAGCCTCCAACACCCGCAGCGACTGTCCCGTGTACGTGTAGTACAGCAACAAAACCCGTGGTCGCCTTTCGCTGCCTTCGGCGCCCGTCGTATCCGTCATCGCATCTCCTTATCAGGTTTGCACGCATTAGGCTCTGGTTCGTGACCGACAAAGTTTCCGTCGACCTCAGTGGCGCCGCGCAGACCATGCTGACGACCCTGTATCTCAAGGCTCTGGACGCCGATTTCGAGCGCCCAGTCCTGGGCGATGGATTCGCCAAGGAGGCTGTCGGCCGCCTCGATTACGACTGGCGCGGCCTCGGGGAAACCGGCACGTGGGCGCCGCTGGTGACAGTTCGCACCGCGCAGTACGACATCTGGGCGCATCAGTTCTTGGCCGTGCACCAGCACGCCAGCGTGGTCCATCTCGGGTGCGGTCTGGACAGCAGGGTGTTCCGGTTGGCCCCCGGGCCGGGCGTGGAATGGTACGACGTCGACTACCCCGCCGTAATAGCGCTGCGCGAGAAGATCTTCGCCACCCCCCCGCGATACCACCTGATCGCCACTTCGGCGACCGACCCATCCTGGCTCGACCAGATTCCCACCGACCGACCAGTGCTGCTGTTGGCCGAGGGCATCAGCATGTACCTGACCGAGCACGACGGCATCGCGCTGCTGCAGCGGGTCGTCGACCGTTTCCCCTCCGGAGAGCTGCAGATCGACTTCTACAACTGGCTCGGAATCCGGTCGCAGAAGGCGCATCGGCTGCAGCGGCAGTCCGGCTCGACGCTGTATTGGGCGGTCAACACTCCGGCGGACATCGTGGAACGAGTCGCCGGGGTTCGGTTGCTGGCCGCCGCGACGCTGTTCGATGCCAGCACGTTCAGCCGGGTGCCGACTGGGTTCCGGCTGGCCGGGCGTCTGGCACGCGCGGTACCACCCCTGCGCCAAATGCTGCAATACCACCGCTACGCCTTTGGCCCCGTTAACTGACACCGCTTGCGGCGTACTGCTCGGCGACGGTGCAAAGCAGCGAATGTATTGCCTCGATCGACTTTTCCGGCGCCGGGCCATGGGAATGATATTCAACGTTCAGCTGTTGGGCGTAGATCTGGGTGAAGTAGATTTCGATTCCGGCGCTGACAGCGAAGTACAACTCGCCATGCGTGGCCGTCACCTCCACTCCGGGAGGTGTGCGGACCGGGGGTACCAGACCGTTGTCGGACAACAAGACCACGTCGGGCATCCCTGGTGCGTTGCCGACATATTGCGGGCTGAAATGCAACCGAGACTGCTGGATCACACCGTCGTCGAGGTCTGCTCGGAACGTCTCGGCGATATCGCGGGCAAGGTCGATCACCGTGGTCTTATGGTCGATCTCGGCCAGATAGGTACCCAGCCCCACCGGGTTCGTGCACCCGGTCGCAGACACCGGCGGTGAGAGAAAGTACCGCAGATCGACGGTGTAGATGAAGGGAACCGGGATGTTCAGCCTGCCCCGAAGCTGCCATTCCGCTATGAGAATCACGGCAGAGAGCACGGCGTGCAGGCCGATCTTGTGTGAACGGCACAGCTCGACGACGGCGTGCGTCTGGCTCTCGTTGAGCCGACACGACACCATCGGAACACGCACCGGCGAACCAGGTTTGACACCGGTGTCAGCTCGCCTGGACGGTGGCAGATCGTAGGCGAAAAGCGCCGGCATGAACCGCTCGATGCCCGAGCGCGGCCCCTTCTGGATACCTCGGTCGGCGAGCACCGCCTCGATGGATTCCGGCGCCGGCTGAGCGATCACCGGACCGGTATGTCCGTTGCAGACCAGGTCGGTGTAAAAGGACAGCAGTTCCTCGATGAGGCCGTACATGTGATGACCGTCGGCGAGGGCGTGATGGACGTATAGGGTTGGCTGCGGCTGTCCGTCGCGGATGGTCAGCCGAAGGTGGACCAGCGACTCGCTCTGGTCGAAATGCGGTGCAGGGGCTTCAGTGTCCGGCCCGTGGACTTCCACCACCTCAATTCCCGAGTGAAGAAGGTCATCGGTCACCAGCTCATGCCGACCCTCGGGGCCCCGCTCGAGGCGGGCCGTGAGGACCGGGTGCGCTTCGAGCAGCGTGTCGAAAGCTTCCGATAAGGCGTCGATTTCGATCGGACCCTCGACGTGTGCGGCAAGGCCCACGAAATTGTGTGTCTCGGCGAGCATTTCCTCGCTAAGCGCAAGCTTGCGAATGACCGACGATGGAAACACGTTCTGCCTTTCCTATTTTTCCTGGATCCGACGTCTCGGTCTACGACAAGTCCACCAGTTCCATTTCTTCGCTGCCGGAGTCCAATTGGTCCTCCGCGAGCGCCTCCCGGATCAGGTCCATCAACGCTTTGGCGAACCCGTCGGCTAACGATTGCGCGGTGGCCGGCTCGACCCTGCGGGTGTCATACCACCAGTCCAGGTTCAGCACGCCACCGCTGCGATACACCCGAAGCTCGATGGCGTGACCGAGGCCGGGAATCGCCTCGCGCACCGGCAACGCACTGTCGGTGTCGAATTGGACAGCCACATCGTCACCCAGCGCCGGCAGATCGGGAATGGTGCCGATGTAGTTGAAGAAGATGTCGGCCGGTCGGGTGGCGCCGAGCAGTCTCGCTGTGGGCGCAAAGAGGTAACGCAGCAGTCCGTAGCCGATTCCGTAGTGCGGGACGGCATTCAGCGTGTTGTGCACATCGTCGAGCACTTGCCTGGCGCTGGCATCGTCACCCTTGGCGCAGCTGAGTGCGACCGGGTACACGGTGGTCAACCAGCCGACCGTGCGGCGAAGGTCGATGTCGGGTTTGAGCACCGACCGACCCTCCCCGCTGAGGTCGACGGCGACTGACCCGTCGCCGACCGCAGTCGCGATCGTCCGGCTCAGCGCGGCCAACAGCATGTCCTCGATCGGCACCCGGAGTCGCCGTCGCACGTCATCGATCTCTGTCGTTTCGGCAACAGTCAGTGCCGAAGGCAATTTCACCAGATCGGCGATGGCCGGTGCCTCGGTGTTTTTCTGACCGGCGACTCGCAGATTCGCTGTTGTCGCGGTCGTCAGCCAGAAATCGCGGCTTTCGACCACGGCCGGATGGACGGCAAGTGCCGCGCAGCGCTGGGACCACTCGGTCCACGGCGTGGTGATCGGTTGCAGCGCGATCTCTTCGCCAGCCAGTCGTTGCCCGAACGCCGTGAAGATGTCGGTGAGCAATATGTCGCGGGACGCGTTGTCGGCTGCGATGGCGGGCACGCTGATAACGAGGTAGCACGAGCCGCCCGGCACGCCACGGACATAGTTGGCGACTAGCGGCGAGCTGGACGGATCTTGTTCGTGGATCTGCTTTTTGAGAAGTCCCAGCAGCGCTTTCCGTTCCTGCGGACTTCCCGGCTCGACATCGTCTGGAAGTGCATACGTGGCCAGTTGGGCTAATTCCTCCGGTTCGCCGACAACCTGCTCCCAGGTGCCAGCGCGTTCCACGAGGCGCAGACGTAGCGCTTCGTGGTGGTTGGCGAGCGCGGTGAGCACCGCGCGAATGTCCTCCACCTGCACATCCGGCCGAAGCTGCAGGATCAGCGGAACACGCCACTGTCCATGTTCTGCAACCCCATGCTCGAGGAAGTAGGAGATGTTCGGCGGAACCGGCGGGTGCGCGACGTCGCTCAGCGACTGGCGTGCCAGACCGCCCGCCGCGTACCGGGCGGTCAAGGCCTTGGCGAGCGCGGCGACGGTCTGATTGTCGTACAGGTCTTGTGGTGTGAGGTCGAGCCCTTCGTTGCTGGCGGTCATCGCGACGCTGATCGCGATCAGCGAATCGCCACCCAGCTCAAAGAAGTTCGCCTTGCGGTCGACAGTGCCAAGGCCCAGGCACTGTCCCCAGATGCGCTGCAGCGTGGCTTCCATCGGCGGCTGGCCCTTATTGGCGGCTTGACTAGCCTCAACGGCCCCCGCCGGGGCAGCCGTACCGTTGGTTACCGCGGCCTCGCTCAACCACCCGCTGGTGCCGCGGTGCTCTATCCAATGCCGTTGGCGCCCAAAGGGATAGCCGGGCAGCGTGACCAGCTGCGCCGGCTGGCCACCGCGAAGCGGCGCCCAGTCCACCTCAACCCCGGCCGACCAAAGCTGTCCCAGCGACAGCAGGAATGCATTCCGATCGTCGCGGTTCTGGGCGTGGTGGCGCATCAGCCGCACGGCGCGGTGACCGCTCGACCAATTAGGGTGCCGAGTCGCCGATGCGGTCAGCGTGCCGCCGGGGCCGACCTCCACCAAGATGCGGTTCGGGTTGCTGAGTAACACGTCGACTTCGTCGGAGAAACGGACCGTCGAGCGCACCTGGCGGGCCCACGTTGCCGGGTTGGTCGCCTCGCTCGCGGCCAGCCAGGTCCCGGTCACGTTGGAAAGCAACGGGATTTGCGGCTCGCGAAGTGTTTGCCGGGACAGGAAGCCGGTGAATTCCGGAATCATCGAATCCATCAGGCGCGAGTGGAACGCGTGCGACGTGCGGACCCGGCGCGCCACGATGCCTTTTTCGGTGAGGCGGTCGCTGAACTGGCGAATGCTCTCCTCGGATCCGGCGACGACGCAGCCACCGGGTTCGTTGATCGCGGCGATGTCGACATCACCGCCGAGATGTTCGGCCAGAGCATCGGGGCTCAGCGCCACGGCGACCATGACTCCGCGTGGTGCGGCGTGCATCAGCCGGGCCCGCATCGACACCACCTTGATGGCCGTCTCGATGTCGAAGACGCCGGCGATGGTGCCCGCGACGTACTCACCGATGCTGTGCCCCGCCAGCGCCGCGGGCCGAACACCGTAGGTCTCGATCAGCTTCGCCAGCGCATACTCGACGGTGAACAATGCGGGCTGGGTGCGATCGGTGCGCTCCAGGTTGCGGGCTGTGCCCTCGAAGATCTCCGCGCGCAAGTCCACACCGAGCTCATCGCCGAACCCTGCCGCACACTGGTCGAAGTGCTCGGCGAATACCGGCTCGGAGTCGTAGAGGCCGCGAGCCATCCCGATATGCTGGGCGCCCTGGCCCGGGAACAGGAAGACGACGCGCTCGGAATCCGCTGCGCTCGGCGATGATTCGTCGATGAACACATTGTCGTGCTCGTCGGCCCCCAGCACCGTGACGGCGTCCTGCTGGTCTTTGACGACCGCGGCCATCCGGACGCTGTCCTTACGGCGCCGCGTAAGCGTGTACGCCACGTCGCCCATGCCGACTTCGGCGCCGGACAATTCGTCGGCCAGGGCCGAGCGCGACTGCCGCAGCGCCTCGGTACTGGGAGCCGACATCAACAGCACTTGCGGACCAGACTGGGGCAATGAAGCCGCCGGTACGGTCGGCGCTTCTTCCAGCACCACGTGCGCGTTGGTGCCACCGACGCCGAACGAGCTAACGCCAGCGCGCAGAACGCCGTCCCATTCCCACGGCCCGTATTCGCTGCGCACCTTGAACGGTCCACGGTCCAGGTGCAATTCGGGGTTCGGGCTGGTGTAGTGCAGCGTCGCCGGGATGGCCCGATGCTTGAGGCACAGGATCGCTTTGATCAGGCTAGCGATCCCGGCGGCCGACTCCAGGTGGCCGATGTTGGATTTCACCGAGCCAATGAAACATGGAGCAGCACGGTCCGTTTCGGAAACAGCAAATGCTTGCCGCAGGCCCTCGATTTCGATCGGGTCGCCCAGTGGCGTTCCGGTCCCGTGCGTCTCGATGTAGCTCACTGTCGACGAGTCGACGTCCGCGATCGCCTGCGCCTCGGCGATGACGTCGGCCTGACCGGCCGCATTGGGAGCGGCGTACGTCATCTTCGTCGCACCGTCGTTGTTCAGCGCCGATCCGCGGATTACGGCGTGGATCCGGTCGCCGTCGTCAACGGCGTCCTGCAGCCCCTTCAGTACCACCACCCCCACGCCGCTGCCGAAAATCGTGCCGTCGGAGCGGACGTCGAACGGCCGGCAATGGCCGGTCGGCGACACCATCGATCCCGGGGCGTACCAATACCCGACGTGATGCGGGATGCGCAGCGATGCACCGCCGGCAAGTGCCATCTCGCATTCGCCGTTCAAGATGCTCTGGCACGCTAGGTGCACAGCAACCAACGCCGACGAACAAGCCGTCTGCACGGAAAGCGCCGGCCCGCGCAGGTTGAACGCGTGCGCCACCTTGGTGGCCAGGTAGTCCTTGTCGTTCTGCAGCGACAGGTTGACCATATCGAAGGTAATACCTTGTCCCATAACCACATTAGGGTCGTGGTTGGACATGATGTTGTGCAGCAGGTACCCGCTGGTGGTGCTCGTCGCATACACACCAACCGACCCCTCGATATCGGCGGGGTCGTAGCCTGCGTCTTCGAACGCGTGCCACGAGGTCTGCAGGAACAGCCGATGCTGCGGATCGGTAGAGCGCGCGACCTGCGGAGTGAAGCCGAAGAAGTCGGCGTCGAATTCGTCGATCCCGTCCACCAATGCGGCGCGCCGCACGTAGGCGTGATTCGCCAGTGCCTTCTCGGGGATGCCCTCGGCCAGCAGGTCGTCTTCGGCCAGCGTGACGATCGACTCCTCGCCGCGGCGCAGGTTGTCCCAGAATGCCGACAGCGTGTTGGCGCCGGGAAACCTGGCCGCCATGCCGACGACCGCAATCGCGTTGGGCGGCAGTTCGCTGTTGCTGGTCACACTCGATCTCCTACCTTTCGCCGAGCCGCGGCGCGTTGCCGGGCTGCGGCGCGCTGCTTGGCTCTGTCGCGAACCGCGTTGCCGCTGTCGGCCTTAGCCTCGGTCTCCAGGCCCAGCTGACGGATCAGGTCGGTTGTCAGCGCAGCCAGCGAAGCACCCTGCAACAACAGGGCCACCGGCGGTTCCACACCGAAGTCGCCGCGAACAGTGTTGCGGATTCGCACCGCCATCAGCGAATCCATGCCCAACTCGGTCAGCGGCTGATCGACATCGATCGTGCTGCCTTTCGGGTAGCCCATGATGGCCAGGACACGACCGCCCAGTCGCGCGACGACGACCCGGTTGACCTCGGCGGCGTCCAGCTCGCGCAACGCGTCGGGGCCCGCCCAATCGTCGTCGTCGCTATCGATGTCGAGTTCCTCCGCCAACGTGGCGAAATAGCCGAGTTGCTGGATCTCCGGGAATGCGGCCGCGACCCTGTCCAGCCGCAGCCGAGCCACCCCGATGCGCGTGGGGTGGTTGGCAAGGATGGCTTCGAGCGCCTCAATGCCTTCGGCCGGAGCAATGGGATCCAGCGCGCTGAACGTCAACGAACGGGCCACGCCGATGTCGGACCACTGGCCCCAGTTGATCGTGGTGGCGGGCAAACCCGACGCCCGTCGCCACTCGACCAGGCCGTCGAGCCAGGCGCTCGCGGCGGCATAAGCGCCCTGCCCGGGCGCACCCAGCAGTGACGAGGTCGACGAGAAGCCGACCCACCAGTCGAGCTCGCGGTCGGCCGTTGCGGTGGTGGCAATGTGCAGCCGCAGCGCACCACTGGCTTTCGACGCCCATACCCGTTCCAGGCTGTCCCGGCTGAGTCCGGTGACGATCTGGTCGTCGAGCACGACGGCGCTGTGCATGAGACCACGCAACGCGAGCCCGGTCTCTTCGGCCGCGCTCACTAGCCGCTCGGCGACTCCAGGTGCGGCGATATCGCCGGGCACGACTACGATTTGGGCGCGCTGCTCGAGCTCGTCGAGCAGCGCTTGCGCCTCGACGGACGGCTTGGATCGCCCGTTGAGGACGACGCGTCCGGCGCCGCTGTCGACCAGCCAGCGAGCCATGGCCAAACCGATCCCGCCGAGACCGCCAGTGAGGATGTAGGAACCGTCCCGGCGAACGACCGTCTCGGGCTTGGCCGTACCCAGCGTCGCGCGGGAAAGCCGCTTCACATAGCGGTTTTCGCCACGCCAGGCGACCACATCGTCGCCGGAGGCCAGCCCGAGTTCGGTGGTCAGCGGTGCCACGGTGTCGCCCGTCAGATCCACCAAGGTGGTGCGCAGATCCGGGTGCTCGTAGCCAAGAACCCGGACCAGCCCGGTCAGGGCGCTGATCGCCGGGTCGCCGCGTTCGCCATCGTTGACGACTAGGCCATCGCGCGAAACCACCCACAGTCGCGGCGATTTGCCGTGCCACCCGCTGAGGATCGTGCGCACCGTCGATGCGACCCCCCATGTCAGGTCGCGGCCGCGCGCCGACGCGTCACCGGCATCGGTCCCGTCGAACGTCTGCCGGCCCGCGAAGATGACCACGCCAACCGGTGGAAGCTCGGCGTCTCCCGCGGCTTGCGCGAAGCACTCCAAGACCGCCGACTCTTGCGAAAGGTCGGCGCTGACCACCCGTCGAGTTGGTGAGACGAATCCGGCGACGAATTCCTTTGCGACCTCCTCGGTCTCGGCGCCATCGGTTAGCACCAACCAGCTACCCTCTAGTGGCGCGATCGCCACCGAGTCCACCGGAATCTCGACCCAATCGGTGTCAAAGATCTTCTGCCTCAACGGCATTGGTACTGTGCGGCGTTGGACGCGTTGTAGGTAGATACCGCTGATCTCGGCGGTGGGCGTGCCCGTCTCGTCCGTAATGAGGACGCGGCCCATGATGCCGGCGCCCTCTGAATCTTTGCCGTCTGGGTTCATCAACTCTGCGCGGCACCGCGCGCGTCGCCCGACGTCGCCGAACACCTGGATCTTCTCGAACGACACCGGCAGATAGGTTGCCTCGCTGGAGTCGGCCAACGATTCGCTCGACAGCGCGGCGGCCAGGCCCTGCAAAGCTGCGTCGAGCAGCACCGGGTGGATGCGGTAACCGCGATGCCCCGTCGCCTCGTCCGGCAGGACGATCTCGGTCTCCGATGTTCCGTTAGACCGGCGGACGATGCGGGTCAACGCGGCGAAGGCCTGCCCGTGGTGCAGACCGGTGTTGCGCAATGCGGAGTAAAGATCCGCGGGCGAGACCACGGTGCCGGGTTCTGCCGAGGCGGTCGGCACGGTCGGTGCTTCAGATTGCCCCACTTCGACTTTCGCCACCGCGTGGCGGATCCAAGCGCCGGTGGCCGAGCGCGAATGGATTTCGACGCGAATCTCGTCGCCGTCCTTTTCGCCCCTGGTGAGCTGCGTGGTGAGCTGGGTAGTGTCGGCCAGTGGCAGCATCTGCTCGACTTCAACTCCTACTGTCACCGACTGCGCCGGCAAGCCAAGGGCTTCGCTGGCGGCGGCCAATGCGATCTCGCCGAAACCGGTGCCGGGCATAACCGGCTGGCCATGCACCTTGTGGTCGGCCAGATAGGGAACGAGATCGGTCCCGACATCGGCCTGCCATACGTGATCGCGACCGGACGGCATCTCGACGTGGGTGCCCAGCAGCGGATGTGTGTTCGCAGACTGCCGGGTCGCCGAGGAAGGCGCCGCCCAGTATCGGGAATGTAGCCACGGCGTCGGCGGAAGGTCGATAAGTCTCTTTGTGCCAGCGACAATTTGCGCTGTGGCCGCCGACGGCGGCCGAACCGTCGCCAGCTGGGTGTGAAAGGCCAGGGTCTCCGGATTGTCCCGGGTGAGCGTTCCCGCCACCTGGGCACCACCGCGCGGCCGGGCCGACTCCAACGTACCGGTGATGGCGTGGCTGAGTAGTGGATGCGGGCTGACTTCGACGAAGGTGGTGTGGCTTTCGGCCGCCGTGGCCACCGCCTGGCTGAACCGCACCGGCTCACGCAGATTGACCACCCAATAGTCAGCGTCGAATGCCGGCGCCGCGCCGTTGGTGTGGCCGACCGTGCTGATCAACGGGATCTTTGGCAGCGTCGGCGCCAAACCTGCCAGGGCAGTGCGTAACTCAGGCAGGATCGGATCCACCGTCGGATGGTGCGAGGCCACGTCCACTTCGATGCGACGTGCCAACCGTCCTTGCGTATCCACCACTGCGATCACCGCGTCGACCTGCTCAGGCGGACCGGCTATCACCGTCTGTTGCGGCGCGGCGTACACCGCCACCGTGATGTTCGAGTAGTCGGCGATCAACTTCTCGACCGCCTCGGCTTCCAGCTCGAGCAGCGCCATCGCGCCCTGGCCAGACAGCCGCGACATCAACTTCGATCGGGTCGCGATCACCTTCAAACCATCGGCCGGGCTCAGCGCCCCGGCCACGACGGCCGCGGTCACCTCCCCCATCGAATGCCCGATCACCGCATCGGGTTCCACGCCGTACGAGCGCCACAATGCGGTCAACGCCAACTGCATACCTACCAACACCGGCTGGATACGCTCGATACCCACCACCGGCTCGCCGGCAGCCAGCACGTCGCGCAGCGAGAACCCAACCTGCTCAACGAAAGTCGGCTCCAACTCGTTGATCGCCGCAGCGAATGCCGGCTCATCGGCGAGCAACTGCCGGCCCATTCCGGCCCATTGCGAGCCCTGGCCGGAATACAGGAACACCGTGCCCGATCCGCGCGGCGCCTCACGTACGCCGACCACGCCCGGCGTCGGCTGCCCGGCGGCCAAGGCGCGAAGCCCTGCCACCGCCTGGCCGCGGTCACGCGCGGACACTGTGGCGAATTTGTTGTGGCGGCTGCGGTCGTGGTTGACGGTATGTGCGATGTCTGCCAGCGGCACGCCAGCGCCGTCGCCGTCCATCCAGTCCGCCAGCGCGGCCGCCCACGAGGCTATCCGTTGATCGGTCTTGCCGGAGACCGTCAACGTCGTCACCGGCGACGCGTCAGGATCCGACACCGCCGCCAGTTCCGGCCCCTGCTCGATCACCACGTGCGCGTTCGTTCCGCCGATGCCGAACGACGACACGGCGGCCCGCCGCGGACCTTCGTCCGCGGGCCACGGGCTGAGCTCAGTCGGAACGAACAGTCGCGTGGGTGATGGGTCGATCGCCGGATTCCACTGCGAGAAGTGGAGGTTCGGCGGTATCTGCGCCCGTTGCACGGACAACGCGGCCTTGATGAAGCCGGCGATGCCGGCCGCGGCCTCCAGGTGGCCGAAGTTGCTTTTCACCGCGCCCAGCGCGCAGCGGCTCTCGCCGCGCCCGTACTGATCGGCCAACGCTTCGAACTCGATCGGGTCACCCAATGCGGTGCCGGTGCCGTGCGCCTCGATGAAGTTGACCGAGCCCGCGGTCACGTCCGCGCTCCGCAACGCGCGGGCGATGACGTCGGACTGTGCGATGGTGTTGGGCGCGGTCAGGCCGTTGGAGCGGCCATCCTGGTTGACCGCGGAACCCCGCACAACGGCTAATACCCTGTCCCCGTCGCGCACAGCGTCGGTGAGCCGCTTGAGCACGACCACTCCACAACCCTCGCCGCGGACGAACCCGTCGGCGCGCGCGTCGAAGGAATGGCACCGGCCGCGCGGGGACAGCATTCCCCACTTGGCCATGGCGATCTGAGTCTCCGGGCGCAGGATCAGGCTGACCCCGCCGGCCAAAGCCAGGTCGCTCTCCCGCAGCCGCAGGCTCTGGCAGGCCAGGTGAATGGTGACCAGCGACGACGAACACGCGGAATCGATCGCCACCGCCGGACCACGCAGCCCTAATAGATAAGCGATGCGTCCGACAGCGACCGCGTGGGCGTTGCCAGTCGCGGAATAGGCGTCAATGTTGTCCGGGTTGGCTGCCGAAATCGTCTGGTATTCACCGTAATACACGCCCATCATCACGGCGGCGCGCACACCGGACAGATCCTCTGTCGCGATCCCGGCATGCTCGAGCGCTTCGAAAGCCACCTCGAGCATCAGCCGCTGCTGTGGATCCATGGCCTCGGCTTCACGCGGAGAAATCCCGAAGTAGTCGGCGTCGAAGCCGGCCACGTCGGGCAGGAAGCCGCCCCATTTCGAAGACATCCGGCCGGGCGCAAATTGGTCGGGATCGTAGTATTCGTCGGCATTCCAGCGGTCAGAAGGGATTTCGCTGATCCCGTCCCCGCCGTTAGCCAAGAAGTTCCAGTAACCTTCCGGGCCGACCGCGCCGCCGGGGAAACGGCAGCCGATGCCCACGAGCGCCACTGGTTCGGCCGCTGCGATCCGCGAAGCCTTTTCGAACTGCTGCGTCAGCGCCGCCCGCTTGTCGGCGGGCATCGCCGAAACTCTGTCGAAAATCGTTCCCATTACAGGATTGTTCGCCATTAAAAGATACCGCTCTCGCTGCCCGCCGAAGCTGATTCCACCTGATCGAACAACTCATCCAACACGCCGCTCCCCGAGTCGAGTTCACGATCGGCAGCATCTTCCTGCGGCACTTCTTTGGGTGCAAGCAGATCCGCCACATACGTCGCCAGCGACGAGATGGTGGGGTGGTTGAACAACATATTCGCCGACAGGTCGATACCTACCAGCTTCTGCGTCTGTCGCAGTACCGTCATCGCCATCATCGAGTCGAGGCCCAGCTCCGGGAACGGCTGATCCACGTTGATCGCTGATGCCCGCATGCGCAGTTCGCGCGCCAATATAGCCTGGAGCCCGGATTCAAGTTCTCTGCGCCTGCCCTCGGCCGACAATTGCGACCAGTCCGGGACGGAACCTTCCGACCGTTGCGCGTCCTGCACGGCCGATGGGTGGTTGATGCTCGGTGCATCGGGCTTGTCGAATTCTGAGACCAGGTTTTCGAAGTAAGCGAGGTCACGGAACTCGGGGGTCGCGGCGACGGCGCGATCAAGGCGCAGTCGTCCGACGCCCACCCGAGCCAGCGCCCCGCCCACCAGCGACTGTAGCGCTTCGACGCCCTCCCCAGGGGTGATCGGGTCTAGCACGCTGAGCGTCAACGAACGACCGATTCCGACATCCGACCACTGGCCCCAGTCGATCGCGGTTGCAGGCAGACCCGATGCGCGTCGCCAGGCCACCAAAGCATCGAGCCACGCGTTGGCGGTGGCGTACGCCACTTGACCCGGCAAACCCAGAAGCGAAGCCATCGACGAGAAGCCAACCCACCAGTCGAGCTGACGGCTGGCCGTCGCTGCGTGAAGCCGCAGTGCACCTATCGCCTTAGCCGACCACACCCGTTCTAGGTTTTCCCGGGTAAGAGCCGCGACGAGACCGTCACCGATCACGCCGGCCGCATGCACGACTCCCCGCAACTCTCGTCCAGTCTCCTCGGCAGCTGCCAGCAGCCGCCCCGCGACTCCCGGTGAGGCGATATCGCCGGGAACGAACACGATTTCGGTGCCGGTTGCCAAATCCGCAAGGACTTTCCGCTGATCATCAGAGGGGTTGGTCCGACCGTTGAGGATAAGCCGGCCAGCACCACGATCGACGAGCCACCGCACGACGACCATGCCCAAGCCGCCCAGTCCGCCGGTGATGATGTATGAACCATCGACGCGCACAATTGCGGCGAGCTCACTCGCACCGAGGGCGGCACGCGAGAGCCGTTCAGCATATCGGCGGCCTTCGCGCCAAGCGACCACGTCATCGCTTGCCGATGAACCCAGCTCCGTCATCAACGCCGCAACTAGTTTCTTTCGGTCGCCCGCTCCGTCCAGATCTACGAGAGAGGCGTCTAGATCCGGCTCGTCGGCGAGAACGCGAGCCAATTCCCCGGGGAACCGCCAGGTTCGGACGAGGCCTTTGAGGGCGCCGATCGCTGGATCGCCCGGCTCAGCACCGTCAACGGTAAGGCCGTTACGGGTCGCCACCCACAGCCGCGGGGAGTGACCTTTCCATGCGTCGACAGCAGCGCGCGCCGCCGCGGAAATCGACCAGATCAGATCGCGCGCACGGCAAAGCATGCCGTCGGAGTCGGTGCCGTCGAACGAAGAATTTCCGACGAATACGATCATGCCGACTGGCGGAAGCTCCGGATCAGCCGCGGTTCTCGCGACGGACTCCATTACTGCCGGCCCGTCGGACAGCTCTTGGCTGATCACTCGGTGGGTCGGTGAGCTGAGCCGGCTAGTGAATTCCGCCACCAGCGCCTTTGTCTCGGTATCGGAATCGGCCAACAGCAGCCAGCTGCCGGCGGGCGCCGCTGAATCGATCTCCGGCATCGCCCTCTGCACCCAGACAGTGTCGAAGATCTTCTGATCCAACGGTAAAGGCACCGTCCTGGGATCTACCGGCCGCAACTCGATGCCGGTGAGCTCCGCGGTCGGGGTCCCATTGTCGTCGGTGAGGACGACTCGGCCCCGGTAGCCGCCGGCCTCTTGCTCAACCAGATCGGCGTGGCACCGGGCTCGGTGTCGAACCGGACCGAACACCCGGATCGTCGCCACCGACACCGGCAGATACTGTTTGTCCGCCCAACCGTCCGTCGACGCGTCCGGCGATTGCGCCGGGATTTCTGCAGCCAGTTGTCGTAGCGCCGCCTCGAGCAGCACTGGGTGGATGCAGTACTTGGGATGGTCGGCGACCTCGTCGGGCAGCACGATCTCAGTGCTCGCTGCGACGTCACACTGCTCAGCCGGAGCATCCTGGTGGGTTACCTTGATACTGGCTACCGCGTATCGAGACCAGTTGCCGCTACCCGAACTGGCATGAATCTCAACGTGATTCCCATCGACACCTCCAGCAAGCTGGGTCGTGACTCGCGTCTGGCCATCCAAGGCAAGCATCTGCTCGACTTCGAGATCGTTGACCTGTAAGAGCTCAACAGGCAGGTTAAACGCTTGGCAGCCGGCGGCCAACGCCATCTCTGCGAAAGCCGCTGTCGGCATGGCGGTCTGGCTGTTCACCTTTTGAACGGTCGGCCACGGCATCGTGTCCGTTCCGATGTCTGCCTGCCACACATGGTCGCGGCCGGACGGCATCTCAATGTGCACCCCAAGCAATGGGTGCGTGCCTGTCGACTGCCCGAGCGGCCGACTCTCGATCCAATACTTCGAATGCAGCCACGGCGACGGCGGAACATCTGCGAGCCGGCCCCCATCGGCCTCTTTGGTCGTAACGTCAAGTGCGGCGAGTTGCGTGTGGAAGAAAACGGTTTCGTCTTCCCCACGCTTCATCGCCGAGATTACGTTTAGGTGCTCGGACGACGATGTGGATTCCAGTGTGTCGGCGACTGCGTGGGTGAGCAGGGGATGTGGGCTGATTTCGATGAAGGTGCCGTGGTTTTCACCGGCCGCCGCGACGGCTTGGGTGAACCGGACAGGCTGCCTGACATTGG
>Ga0335075_10000678_pt1 | contig 58428 bp, 47 predicted proteins | sample Lox_Sample_24_FD_206723 | JGI IMG/M metagenome (GOLD analysis project Ga0335075, IMG submission 206723) | Soil microbial communities from Loxahatchee National Wildlife Refuge, Florida, United States - Lox_Sample_2.4 | ecosystem: Environmental > Terrestrial > Soil > Wetlands | place: USA...
CGATCAACAAGGACCCCGAGGCCCCCATCTTCGAGATCGCCGACTACGGCGTCATCGGCGACCTGTTCACCGTCGTCCCCCAGCTCATCAACGAAATCAGCCAGCACAAGGCGCAGTAAGGAGTTACGGCTCTCCCGTGGGCCGGACGGCAGCAGCTGCCGCCCGGCCCACGGGTGCGTAAGCTGAGTCAACTATGAATGAGAGCCCGGTCGTATACCTTGACCACGCAGCGACGGCTCCGATGCTTCCCGAGGCCATCGAGGCGATGACCTCCGAGCTCGCTCAGCTGGGCAATCCCTCGTCGCTGCACAATGCCGGCCGCCGCGCTCGTCGAGTCGTGGAGGAATCGCGCGAGCAGATAGCCGGGGTCTTCGGCGCGCGGGCCAGCGAGGTCATCTTCACCAGCGGCGGCACCGAGGCGGACAACCTCGCCGTGAAGGGCTTGTTCTGGGCACGCCGGTCATCGGCTGCCCGTCACGACCGCGTGCTCACCACGGCTATTGAGCATCATGCCGTGCTCGACTCGGTGCGCTGGCTGGCCGACTCCGAGGGCGCGGTGGTGGACTGGCTGCCGGTCGACTCGACCGGCGTGGTCACGCCGTCCGTGCTTGAGGAAGCGCTTGCGGCCGCCGCGGATAGTGCCGCGGTGGCCAGCGTCATGTGGGCCAACAACGAGGTCGGCACGGTCCAGCCGGTCGCCGAGCTGGCGGCGGTTGCCCATTCGTTCGGCGTGCCCTTCCACAGCGACGCGGTGCAGGCCGCCGCGCAGATCCCGGTGGACTTCGCCGGCTCGGGAGTGGACGCCCTTTCCGTCACCGCGCACAAGTTCGGCGGCCCGGTGGGCGCCGGGGCGCTCATCCTCGGCCGGACAGTGGCGCCCGTGCCGGTGATGCACGGTGGCGGCCAGGAACGCGACATTCGCTCAGGGACCCTGGACGCTCCCGCGATCCGCGCGTTCGCGGTAGCCGCGGTGGTGACCGCGAGCCGCCTCGAAGCGGAGGCCGCACGGCTGTCCGCCCTGCGCGACGACCTGATCAGGCAGGTGCTTGCGGCCGTTCCCGATGCCGTGCTGAACGGCGCTCCGCCGGGAGCGGGCCGGCTGCCTGGCAACGCGCACTTCTCCTTCCCCGGGTGCGAGGGAGACGCGCTGCTGCTGCTCCTCGACGCGAAGGGCATTGCCTGCTCGACCGGCTCGGCCTGCACCGCCGGGGTGGCCGAGCCAAGTCATGTCCTGCTCGCGATGGGTGCCTCACCGGCCCTGGCCCGCAGCACACTGCGCTTCTCCCTGGGCCACACCACCACGCAGGCCGATGTGGATGTGCTGGGTGCCGTCATCGGCGAGGCCGTCTCCCGCGCCCGCCGCGCCGGCTCCAGGTAGCCCGCGCCAGCCGGCTGCCGCCTGTCGCGACGCCGTCCCGCGAGTAGGTACCCTCAAAGGGTTATGGGACTTCGGGTACTTGCTGCCATGTCGGGCGGAGTGGACTCCGCCACCGCGGCGGCGCGGGCGGTCGACGCCGGTCATGAGGTGACCGGGGTGCATCTCGCGCTGTCGCAGAACCCGCAGTCCTACCGGACCGGGGCGCGTGGCTGCTGCACGATCGAGGACGCCCGCGACGCGCGGCGGGCGGCCGACGTGATCGGCATCCCCTTCTACGTCTGGGACATGGCCGAGCGATTCAAGGCCGACGTGGTGGACGACTTCGTCGCCGAGTACGCCGCGGGCCGGACCCCGAACCCGTGCCTGCGCTGCAACGAGAAGATCAAGTTCGCGGCGGTGCTTGACCGGGCGCTGGCACTGGGCTTCGATGCCGTCTGCACCGGGCACTATGCCCGGATCGACCCGCTGAGCGGCGTGCTGCGCCGGGCCGCGGATGACGGCAAGGACCAGTCGTACGTGCTCGCCGTGCTCAATAGCGAGCAGATCGCCCATGCGATGTTCCCGCTGGGCGACACGCCCAAGGCGCAGGTCCGGGAGGAAGCAAGGCGGCGCGGGCTGCTGGTCGCGGACAAGCCTGACAGCCATGATGTGTGCTTCATCGCCGATGGCGACACCCGCGGCTTCCTCGCTCGCCAGCTTGGTGATGCTCCAGGCAGCATCGTGGACACCGAGGGAACCGTGCTCGGAGAGCACGACGGCGCCTTCGGCTTCACCATCGGGCAGCGCAAGGGCTTGCGCGTGGACCGGCCCGCGCCCGACGGCCGTCCACGGTACGTGCTGTCCATCGAGCCGGTCACCCGCAGGGTCACGGTTGGCTCCGCCAGCCAGCTCGACGTCGCGGAGATCACCGTCGAGCGCCCCGTCTGGACCGGATGCACCGCCCCGGCCGAGCCGATCGACTGCCTCGTCCAGCTCCGCGCCCACGGCGAGGTCCACCCCTGCCGCACCTGGCAGGAAGGTGGCACGCTCAAGGTCAGCCTGCTCGAGCCTGCCCGCGGCGTGGCCACTGGCCAGGCGGCCGTCCTCTACGACGGCGACACCGTCCTTGGCAGCGGCACGATCGCCAGCACCACCGCTCTCACCGGCAGCGCCGCCTGAACCGAGCGCCATCCCTCAGCCGGTGCTCTCCTCCTCACACCTCAGCCCGGGAACGGTACCCGCCGCCGTAGAGGTGGCGGTTTAGCTCCTGCGGGCGGGTCGACTCAGGAGAGGACTCGGTGTAGTAGTTCATGGCCGCAAGTACGCGGATGTCCGTATCAGCAATCAGTGGCCGGGCGTAATGCGGGTGCGTCCGGCCGTCGAAGAAGACCAGGTGGCCTGTCTGCGGGCGGATGACCGAGCAGTCCTCGTCGATTCCGGACATGCCCGACGCGGCTAGGCGGCGGGCGAAGCAGAGCTCGCCGCCTTGCGGGTGATCGGTGAAGAAGAGCAAGCCGCTGAGCGGGTTGGAGTCGACGTGGCACTCGAACCGCATCGACCGGCCGCGCTGGACGTTGAGGACCACGCCGTAGCGATCGTCAGTCGCCGCTACGACCGGTTCGGCCCAGGCCTCGTTTATCAGTCGGGCAAACGGGTTTCGGTAAAGATCGAGCAGCCACGGCAGGTGCTGGCGTACCTGATGAGAGTGGACGCGCCCCCGGGGAATGGACTGGACCTCGGGTGCTTCCCGTGACAAGAGGGGGGTACGCGGAAAGTCTCGGCAATCGGCCTCACGTGATGCAGCGGTGACATCTTGCCGCCAGTGGTGAGGGAGAAGATCATTTACATCAAAGGTGAGCCAGCGAAATCCCGGCATCATCGGCATTCAATCCCAACCTGCAGCCGTCAAGCTGTCGGGCGACGCGGATGGTGCCCGCATATGCTGCGCGCTGGCCGGAACACAGTCGCGGGCTATGCGATGGCACCATCGGTCACCGGCCCACTAGAAGCGGGGGTCGTAGTGCTCGTAGCGGTACTGCAGCGAAGGGCGAGCGTGCAACTTGGCCATGGCATTCACCTCCGAATCAGATGTTGTCCGGCAGTCTGGACCGGGCGAAGGGACGCCGATCCAGGCCCTGGTCACAACACCGGATTTGGGATGTGGTCGGGGTAGGGTCCGCCGTTCCTTCGTACATCCGATTATGAGTTACAACTGCGTTACTGTCACCAGTTCGTTTCTACCGAAAATCAACAAAAGCAATCGTTTTGGTAATGGGCGAGACTAGAGTGACATGAGTTGTAACAAGGTACGTGCATCTCGCACATGTCATTGGGAAGATCCAGTGGCAAGTGCCGCCAAACCGGCCCGGCCCCGCCAGCCGGCCCCGCCAAACAGGCCCGGCTCGCCCCGATCAGGCCCTCACGAGTCCCGGGCCGGATTGACCGGCTCCTCGGGGAACTTGCCCGAGTTGATGACGAACTGGTGCCGGTCGCCCGGGAAGACAGTGAAGTTCGCCCGGAACGGGTACGGGCCGTGCCCGGGCTTGTCCTCGTACGCGGTCCGGATCAAGGAGACGACGTGAACGCTGTCGTCTCCCGGCAACTGGAAGAACTTGACCTCGTCCGCTGACGGCCTGCGGATCAGCATCCGCACCCGGTACCCGCAGCGCTGCAACCCCGTCGATTCGGCGATGTAGGCCAGCTCGCTCTCGAAGTCGGTGGCCTTCAGCAGGTCCGTGGCACCGCGATCCACCAGTTCCAGCGGATAGAACGTGGTCTGGATGGCCCATGGAAGCTGATCGACCCAGAACTCCTGGTATCGCCGGACGACATAGTCGCGCGGGGTGACAAGCAGCCGTCGAGCGACGTAATCCGGTGCCGGGGTCCGCTCCACAGAGGGGGTTGACTTGCGCGGTTCCGCCAGCAGGTCAGAGGCATCCTGTCCGGCGCCAAAGTCCGCTGGAAGCTGGCGGTCCAGGGAGTCGAGGTACTCCTGGTACGCGCCGGACGCGTCGCCCCCCGCGCGCCCAGTCTCCGGGTCCTGGGACAGCGTCGTGACGATGGGCTTGATCCTTCGTGCGACGAATGTGCCCTGGCCCGGCTTGCGTTCGAGCAGTTCCAGGATCACCAGCAGCGCGATCGCGTCGCGGATGGTGCCGCGAGACTCCCCGTATGTCTCGATCAGCTCCAGCTCATTGGGCAGCTTCGTGCCCGGCGCCAGTTCGCCGGACTCGATCTTCAGCCTCAGGTCTGCGGCGACCCGCCGGAACTTGGGTTGAGCCACCTCGTCTCCCGTCCACGTAGGTGGCTCAATGCTAATGGCAGATTGCCGTTGTGGGCGGAATCGCCCCCGAGATCACGTATAGACGGATATGCATGGGGCGGGCGAGGTGGTTGCCACTTACCCGCCGAGAACCTCGAGGACCGGCTGAGGGGAAGTCGGCCGTTCGGCTGGGGCGAGCTGTCCCCTGAACCTGCGTCCTAGCTCTGGCGCGAGGGACATCACGATGATCGGGATGAGTGCCGGGGTGGCCAGGATCAGCCCGTCCCACCGGACGCCGACCCAGCCCGCGAGCAGGCCATCGGTGAGCGAGGCGAAGGGCTTGCTCCCGGCCCAGGCAATCGCCCACACGGCCATCACGCTGGCCTCCCGCTCCGGGCCCGCCGCCTCGATGAGCAGGGTGCGGGTGGCCGCGTTGGCGACCAGGCAGCTGACTCCGGCGCCAAAGGCGGCGAAGACGCTTACCCATACCAGCCGCGTCCCCACGAACATCATCATGAACAGGCTGAGGATGGCCAGCGTCGTGGCCGCGAGCCGCAGCGACGGGCGATGGCTGGAGCGCCGCACGGAGCCGAGCACGCTGCCGAAGCCCAGGGCCGCGATGAACCAGCCGGAAAACCCCAGCGGCACGTGCAGTCGACTGGTCAGGGCCGGGCCGAGGACCAGGATGGGATCGTCGGCCAGGGTGACCGCGGCCACCATGAGCAGCAGGATCAGGATCCGGCGGTCTCTGCTGGCGATCTGGAAGCCGGCCATCAGCCTGGACCTGCGTTCCGGCTCGGCGTGGCCGTGCCTGCCCGCCGCGATCAGGACCACGGTGAAGATAGCGAACGAGGCGGAATTCGCGGCGAAGGCCCAGCCGAACCCGGCGTAGTGCACCAGCGCGAGGCTCATGAGCGGAGCGATGGCCCGGCCGAGGTTATAGGAGACCGAGTCCATGGTGAAGGCCGGCTTGACCTCCGCGCCCGCGGTCAGCCGCCGCACGGTGACGTTGCGGGCCGGCAGGGCAAAGGTGAAGCACAGCCCGCTCAGGAAGGCGCCGATCGCCAGTGGCCATTCGGTGAGCCGGCCCGTGAACTCCATCCAGCTCAGGCCGGCCGCGATGAGGGCCGCCGTCACCTGAGTGCCAAGGAGCGTCCGGCGCCCACCGAACCGGTCGGTGAACACGCCGGCGTACGGGCTGAGCAGGAGCGGGCTGGAAAACTGGGCGCAGGTGACCAGGCCCACCATGAGCACGGAGTGGGCGATCTGATAGGCCAGCAGCACTTGCGCGGTGTTCTGCAGCCATGTGCCCAGGTCAGAAATGACACTTCCGCAGAAGTACAGGCGAAATGGCCTGTTCTCGCGCAAGACCCACCAGGCGGTGGACCGCTTACCGCTTCGGATGAGGCCAAGGTGCGTACGCGCGCGCCCGGCCAGCGTGGCCAACACTGTTGTCGGTGTCCTTGGAAGTAAGGTGAGCGTTTCCCGGCGGGCCCGCTGGTGCGTGGCGGGCGGCGCATCGCTTGCGTGTTGCCTGGGTCGCAGGCCGACTACGCAGTCACTGTACGCCCGGTCTGCTGAGCCCGACCCGGCAAAGGTAATTGTCCTAGTCGGCATGCTGGCCTGGCTCAGTCGCTCTCGTAGGTTGCCCGCGGTGGGCTGCCGACGTTCACGATGAACTGGTTCCTGTCGGCAGGAAAGACCGTGACCGTCAGCCGGAACGCGTTGCCCTCCTGGTCGAAGGCCGAGCGGAAGATCTCGAACACCATCGAGTCGTGCGGGATGTCGAAGAACTTCTGCTCGAGGTCGTCTGGTGCCCTGGCCGTGATCCAGTCCCGGTAGCTCGACTGGCGGATCTCCATGACCGACTCCAGGTACCGCACCGCTCCTTCCTTGATGTCCTCCGCCATCAGCAGCCGGGGAGCCTTGGTGGCGAACTCGAAGGGGAAGAAGGATGTCTGAAGCGAGTACGGCATCTCGTCGATGTACCGCTCCTGATGCCGCAGCACCACCTGGTCGCCGGGGCTGATCCGCAGCCGCAGCGCCACCGCCTCGGGGGCAGGCTTCAGCTCGACCCGGACATCGCTCGCCGTTGGCTTGCGGTGGACCCCGCGCACCTGAGACAGGTAGGCCGCACCCTCGCCGCCGCCGTAGCCGGTATCCGGGTCCTCGGTGATCACGGTGACAAACGGGTCAATCTTCCTGGTCGCATAGGTGCCGGCGCCCGGCCGGGTCTCGACCAGGCCGAGGCTCGTCAGCCGCTTGATCGCGTCCCTGACCGTGTTGCGCGAGGCGTTGTAGGAGTCCCGCAACTGGATCTCGGTGGGCAACTGCTGCCCAGGCTTGAGGGTCCCCGATTCGATCTGCTTGCGCAGATCGTCGGCGATCTGCTGGTACATCGGCTGGGGCATGGCACCTCCCTAAGATCCCAACCATCCGGATGGCCGAGTCAACCCAAATATTTTGTGCTGTTTGGTTTGTACCCACCTGTGAGTGGTAGAACCGTAGCATACATCCCATAGGTTGGGATGACTCAGACCGGCCAGACGGTCAGGTAAATCGGACTGAGTCTAGCAGTAGGGCTGCTTGGATGGGGCCGGATCTGTTGAACAGTCAGAACTGCCTGTACCGACGGTTGGCTGGGTCGAGCAGAACGTAATCGGGGAACCCGCCAAGTCGCGGGACGCAACACAGTATGGAGGCCACCATGGCCGCTCTCATCGTCATCGCCGCCATCATCGTCATCGTCTCGGGCATCCTGCTCGGGGGATTCTTCGCTATCTGCGGGAGCATCCGCCGCACGGACAAGCGGGGCAACCTCCTTCCTGAGACGACCATGCCGAACCGGCGCCACATGCTGGCCTACGCCGCTCGCTGGGACGACGACAGCCCCGCCTTCGCCTGAAGGGCCCGCCTGCCGGCCGACGCGGTGTCGCTGGACACCGTGATCACGCCACCGCCTGGGCGGGCAGGTCACCTGGCGCCGTACCGCCGGGCACGGCGCCGGAGTTGATGACCAGCACGACACGGTCGGCGGGTAGCACGGTCACCCTGACCCTGAAGGGTGCGAGCTCGGGCCCCGCCGCCGAGTAGCAGGCACGCACGACGGTCAGGACTGAGCTACGCCCGTCATCCGGCAGCTCAAGGAACTTCGCCTCGCCGGCCATCGGCGGGCGGACTCCGATGTGCTCCTGGTAGCCCACCTGAACCAGGCCAAGACGCTGCTCGAGGAACGCCGAGGCGCCGCCGGGAAGCGCCTCGGCCCGTACCAGCTCCGTCGCCCCCCTGGTGACGAACTCGAACGGATAGTACGAGGTACGCAGCGACCAGGGCCTGCCGTCTATGTACCGCTCTCGCCGCCTGCCGACTACCTGCGCCCCCGGCCGGATGCCGAGTCGCATCGCGATGTCGTCCGAGGCCGGCTGGACGATCACCTGCGGGCCTGACGCGGACGGCGTTCGCCCCTGCGCCCTGATCCCGGTGAATCCCTCGTCCTCGCTGACGCCGGCCGCTGACTCGCGTGCCCCCGGCAGCGGGGCGGCCGCCAGCGTAGTGATGAATGGCTCGACGTGCCGCGTCACGAACGTCCCCAGTCCTGGCCGCGTCTGCACAAGACCCCGGCTGGCGAGCAGCTTGACCGCCTCCCTGACGGTGTTCCTCGCGGCGCCGTAGCCAACGCGCAGGTCGCCCTCGGTCGGCAGCTTCGCGCCTGGCGGTATGGCGCCGGACTCAATGCGCGCTCTGAGATCCTCGGCGATCTGCCGGTACATCGGCTCACTCATGGCTCTCGGGTCCCTCTCAACGGCCCCGCCGTACCTCGGGGGGCGGGCGACGGTAGTCAAATCCCACCCATCCCAACAAGTCAGATTAGCAGAATAATCCGCATGGATGGAAGCAAGGGAACTTTCCCGACGATTGGGTGTGATCTGGGTTTCACTGACGCCTGCGTCGGGCATCCTAGGATCAGAAGCTGTCCCAACAAGATGGATGAGCTGACTCAGGCAATAGGTCCCCATGGCAGGCACCAGCCGAGCAAACCAGCTCATTCACTTCGAAGGGACAGGCAGGACAGATCGACCGGCGGTCGGCTCACCGCGCCGCCGCAAGACGGGCAGGAGGCGCCACCGTGAGCGTTCTCGCGATCTTCGCCATCGGATTCCTCCTCGTGTTCATCGCGGGGACCCTGATCGGGATCTTCGGAATCTCGTGCTGGTCCTACAACCGGGAGGACAGGAAAAAGACAATCAAGGGACCGCCTCCGGGCAACGGAACCGGTGGCGTGCGCCACCTAACCGGGGTCGGCAGGCGGGCCACCCCGCGCGACTGGTCCGCTGAGTACTCGGATCCGCACTCTGGACAGGGGCGGTGGCAGGACCGGTGAACGCCTTCGAGCTCGTCGCCACGATCATCGGATGCTTCTTCTTCGCCGGCGTGGTGGTCGGCCTCCTCATCGTGGCGGCCATCCCCGCGATAGCGAACCTGCTGGCATCCCGGGTCTACGCCGAGCAGCGGCCCCAGGTGGAGGCGAAGGACAAGCTCGACATCGGGCCGCCCGTCAGTGGTCCGGAGTACAAGGAGCCGGACGACAGGGACATCCCGCCCGACCGCCCTTGGTGGCAGGGCTCCGATCACTGACCACGGCCAGCAAAACGGACGCAGGCACAGGTGGCGAGCTCAACGGGGAGCACGCCCTGGGAGGTGGCCCGCGGGCCCGACGGGGAACAGGGGAACCGGGCCCGCGGGCCACCGTCATGTCTGCCTGCTGGGGTCCAAGAGCACCCGCCGGATAAGCCCTAGACTCGACAGCGTGGCCGAAAACAGTGCCGTAACGAAGGACAGTGCCGTAACGAGGGACAGTCCCGCAGGGAAGGACAGTGCCGTCAGCCAGAACACCGGGCTCCCCTGGCAACCGGGCGTCGCGACCGGGATCGGGTCCCTTCCCGGCGCCGACCCGATGGACGCGGCGCGCACCGTCGTCGCCGAGCTTCCCGACTTCCCGCACCTGGCCGAGCTGCCCCAGCGCGGCCCCGGCGGCGACATGATCGGCCGCGCGGCGGCCCTCCTGGTCGACATCGCTACCGAGACGACCCCGCGCGGCTGGCGGCTGTCACCTGAGCGTCCCGGCCGGGACATGCGGCGGGCACGCTCGATGCTCTCCCATGACCTCGACGCCCTGGAGGAGGTGCTCGACGGCTACAGCGGCCTGCTGAAGCTCCAGGTGGCCGGCCCGTGGACGCTGGCCGCGACGCTGGAGCAGCCGCGTTCACTCCAGCCGGCCCTGGCCGATGCGGGCGCGGTCGCCGACATCGCCGCCTCGCTGGCCGAGGGAACCCTCGCGCACGTCGCCGAAGTCGCCAAGCGCGTCCCCGGCGCCCGCATCGTGGTGCAGTTCGATGAGCCCGCGCTTCCCGCCGTCATCGAGGGCTCGGTCCCGACCGCCAGCGGGCTTTCCCGCGTCCGCGCGGTCGATGAGGAGGTCGTCAGGGAACGGCTGCGGGCGGTGCTTACCGCGGTCGGCCAGTACCGAGTGGTTCACTGCTGCGCCCGGGACGTGCCGTTCGGCATCATCAGGGGCTGCGGGGCCGACGCGGTCTCCTTTGACCTGAGCCAGCTGCAGGGCGAGGGCTGGGACGCCCTGGCCGAGACCGCCGAGGCCGGCCTGGGGCTGCTGGTCGGCGCCACCTCTGCCGCCCACGATGCGGAACGGGCCGTCCCCCTCGCCACTAGCCAGGCCCCGCGGGGGACGCCAGCCGCGGCCGGCCGGCCCCAGGCGACGGGCGCGAGCGTGGCCCGCGCGGTGGCGGACGCCTGGCGGCGAATGGGACTTCCCCCTGACGCCTGCGCGCCCCAGGTGGTGATAACGCCCGCCTGCGGCCTGGCCGGTGCCTCACCGCAGGCGGCGCGGTCGGTGCTCAAGCGGTGCCGTGAGGCGGCTCGGATCCTGCCGGAGATCATGGAGGAGCAGAGGTTATGGAGCTTGACGAGGCCCGCCGCCGGCATGCCCAGCTCAACGAGGAGATGCTCGACGCGCAGTACCGGTACCACGTGCTTGACTCGCCGACGATCGATGACGGGCGATATGACGCGGGGATCAGGGAGCTGAACGCGATCGAGGAGCAGTTCGCGGAGCTGCGCACCCCTGACTCGGCCACGCAGCGGGTCGGCGGGATGCTGTCCACCCTGTTCACGCCGGTGGAGCACCTGGAGCGGCTGATGTCGCTCGACAACGTGTTCTCGGCGCAGGAACTGGGGGGCTGGCATGACCGGGCGGTCAGGCTCGGCGGCACCGGGCCGTACCTGTGCGAGCTGAAGATCGACGGCCTCGCGATCGACCTCGTCTACTCCAAGGGCCGGCTGGTGCGCGCCGCGACCCGCGGCGACGGGCGGACCGGCGAGGACGTGACGCTGAACGTCCGGACGATTTCCTCGATCCCCGCCCGGCTGGCCACCACCGGCGAGCCGCCGCTCCTGCTCGAGGTGCGCGGGGAGGTCTTCCTGCCCGAGGCCGCCTTCGAGCGGCTCAACGAGGCCCTGCAAGAGGCGGGCAAGCAGGCGTTCGCCAATCCGCGCAACGCCGCCGCCGGGTCACTGCGGCAGAAGGACCCCAAGGTCACCGCCTCCCGGGCGCTTGACGCGATCGTGCATGGCATAGGCAGGATCGAGGGGGCGGGCGAGATCAGCGGCGCGTCCTCTGAGCCGGGGGTCGGTGGCGGGCACCTGGAGGGCGCGCCCGACACCCAGTCGGGCTGGTATGAGAAGCTCCGGTCGTGGGGGCTGCCGGTCAGCGACCGCTACCAGGTGGTGGACGACATCGGGTCCGTCCAGGAGTACGTGGCCTATTACTCCGATCCCGCCCACCGGCACGAGCCGCCGTATGAGATCGACGGCGTGGTGGTGAAGGTCGACTCGATCGCCACGCAGCAGGCCATGGGAGCCACGAGCCGGGCGCCCCGCTGGGCCATCGCCTATAAGTACCCGCCGGAAGAGGTCACGACCAGGCTGCTTGACATCCAGGTCAACGTCGGCCGCACCGGCCGGGTCACCCCGTTCGCCATCATGGCCCCGGTCGTGGTCAGCGGCTCTACCGTCGAGCGGGCGACGCTGCACAACGAGGACGAGGTCAGGCGCAAGGGCGTGCTGATCGGCGACACGGTGATCCTCAGGAAGGCCGGTGAGGTCATTCCCGAGGTGGTCGGGCCAGTCCTCGACGTGCGGGACGGCTCGGAGCGGGCCTTCGACTTCCCGACTCACTGCCCGTCGTGCGACACGCCGCTTCGGCGCGACGAGGCCGAGGTCGACTGGCGCTGCCCCAATACCAGGGCCTGCCCGGCCCAGCTGCGGGAGCGGCTGTTCGGCCTGGCCTCACGGGGTGCGCTCGACATCGAGGTGCTCGGCTGGGAGGCGGTCGGCGCGCTGCTTGACGACGGCCTCGTGACCGACGAGGGCGACCTGTTCGCCCTGGACTCCTCGGCCCTGATGCGGTCGCCGTTCTTCGTCAACAAGGCCGGCGGGCTGAAGGCCAACGCGCAGGCCCTGCTGCTTAACCTCGAGGAGGCCAAGACCAGGCCGCTGTGGCGAATCCTGGTCGCGCTGTCGATCAGGCACGTGGGGCCGACGGCCGCCCGGGCGCTGGCGGACGCCTTCGGCTCGCTGAACGCGATCGCCGAGGCGTCACCGGAGGCGCTGGCGATCGTGGAGGGCGTCGGGCCGACGATCGCGGCCTCGCTCGTGGAGTGGTTCAGCGTCGACTGGCACCTGTCGATCGTGGATAAGTGGCGCCAGGCCGGGGTGCGTCTCGCGACTCCGGACTGGGACCCGTCGGCCGCCAGCGGGCGCCTGCTGGCCGGGGTGACCGTGGTGATCACCGGGACGCTTGAGGGCTTCACCCGGGAGGAAGCGGCGGAGGCCGTGCGGCTGGCGGGCGGCAAGCCCGCGTCGTCGGTCTCCAAGAAGACGTCCTTCGTCGTCGCGGGCGAGAGCGCGGGCTCCAAGTACGACAAGGCGGTCGAGCTGGGCATCCCGATCCTGGATGCCGACGGCTTCCGCGCGCTGCTGGCCAGTGGCCCGGAGGCCGTGTCCTAGAGAGCCTCGTCCGCGCGGGGAGGCTCGGCGGCGATGCGGCACAGGAGGGCTTCCAGGGTCGCCAGCTCGGTGCTGCTCAGCCGGGCGAACCCCGGCGGGGGCTCCCGCTCGATCCGCCGCAGCTTCCCGATCGCCTCATTGCCCGCGGCGGTGAGCGTGACGAGCTTGCGCCGCCGGTCGGCCGGGTCGGGCTGGCGCTCCACCAGGCCGCGCTGCTCGAGGCTGTCGACGATAAGCGTCGCGTAAGGCGCGTCGACGCCCACCGCCTCGGCCAGTCCGCTCAGCGACATCGGCCCCTCGGCCAGCCACATCAGGGACCTGACCCGGCCGCTGCCTCGTCCCAGGTCCAGGGCGGCCCGCATCAGGTCCTTGGTCGGGTGGCTCCCGACCAGCTCGCGCATGGCCAGCCAGGCGCGGGCGGCATTGTCCGGGCGAGCGGCGGCATCGCGGCGGCTGGCTTCAGGTCGCATCGTCATCCAGCATGCCACGAACGCGCTGCGCCGTGCCCACCGCGCGGCGGCCGGTTGACGCGTACCCGACCACGGTCACCCCGATCCCGCAGGCCACGAGCAGCGCCCACGCGGCGTGGCTGGCCGACGCGAGGTGGGCATCCGAGGCCCCGGCGATGATGGACCCGGTGATGGCCACGCCGAGCGCGGACCCGGTCTGGCGGCTGGCCGAGGCGACCGACGCGGCCACGCCGGCCTGGCTGTTGGGCATCCCGGACACGGCCGTGTTGGAGATCGGCGCATTGACCAGGCCGAAGCCGATTCCGAGCAGCACGTAGCTGCCGAGCAGGTAGGGCGTTGACGTGCCATTGCCCAGCCGGAGCAGCAGGGCGGCGCCGGCGGCGACGGCGATGCCGGCCAGGACAAGCGGAAGCCGGGCGCCCCTGCTGCCGACCAGCCTGCCGGAGACCGGGGCGAACAGGCAGATCATCACCGCCATCGGCAGCGTCTGCAGGCCGGCCTGGGCGGCGCTGTAGCCGCGCCCGTCTTGCAGGTAGAGCGTGTTGACGAACAGGAAGCCGCCGAGCACGCCGAAGGCGAGCACCGCGATCACGCTGGCCCCGCTGAACGGCACGCTGCGGAAGAACCGCACCTCGAGCAGGGGCTGGTAGCGGCGCGACTCGACCACTACGAGCGAGACCGCCGCGATCGCCGCGATCGCGAACGCGGACGCGATCGTCGCCGACCCCCACCCAGCGGAGGGCCCTTCGATGACGCCGTACGTGAGCGTGGCCAGCATGACGATGACCAGCAGTTGCCCCCACGGGTCAAAGCGGCGGGCGGTCGCCGCCTTGGACTCGGGAACGAACAGGTGCGTCAAGACGATGGCGGCCAGCCCGATGGGGATGTTGATCCAGAAGATTGCCCGCCAGGTCACGCTGGTGACGAGCACGCCGCCCACCACTGGGCCGAGAGCCAGGCTCACGCCGAACACGGCGCCCCAGATGCCCATCGCGCGTGCCCGCGCCCGCCGCTCGGTGAAGGTGTTGCTGATGATGGACAAGGCGACCGGGTTGAGCATCGACCCGCCCAGCGCCTGCAGGCAGCGGAACGCCACCAGTTCGGTGATGCTGGTGGAAAGGCCGCAAAGCAGCGACCCGAGGGTGAACAGGGCTAGGCCGATCTGGAACAGGCGCTTCCTGCCGAACCGGTCGGCCGTCGATCCCGACGCCATCAGGAAGCTGCCGATCACCAGGGTGTAAGCGTCGACCGACCACTGCAGGCCGCTCAGCGACGCGTGCAAGTCGTGCCTGATCGAGGGCAGCGCGACGTTGACGATGGTGACGTCGATGCCCACGATCAGCAGGCTCAGGCAGCAGGTGCCGAGGATCAGCCACGGCCGATTACTTGTAGACATATACCTATTGTATGTATATAACCTTATGTGGTCTGACCCGGCCAGCTAAGCCAGTGGCTGGCCCGCCCCGCTGGGCGGGCCAGCCACGTCCTGCCCCGCGCGGCTGAGGCTACCGCTCGATCCCGCGCAGCAGCGGGAGGAAGTACTGGCCATCCGGGGTTCCGACGCCGGTCATCGTGCCGTAGCGGCCCCCGGTGACCTGGCCGGTGTAGCCGGACATGCTCGGGCTCTGGTCGTCGAAGGTGGCGAGCGACAGCACTCCGCACTTGGAGACGCCGCACGCGACCGCCCGGTACCTGCTCGGAGTCGAGCCGGTGACAGCCCCGGGCTGATAGAACGCCCGTGTGCTCGCCAGCCGGTAAAGCACCGGGTTGAGGAACCCGAACGGCCGTGGCATGCCCTGCTGGGCGTCGGCGACGAGGGCCGCGATGAGCGGCGTGGACAGGCTCGTCCCGCCGGTGGGCATGGTGGCGTAGCTGGCCGGCTTCCCGGCGGGGCTGAGCGTGATCGTGCCCACCGACATGCCGGTGAACGGGTCGGCGTCCGCGCTGATGTCCGGCACGGTCCGTGCCAGCCCGGCGCGGTCGCCGGGGGCACGGGCCAGCGCGGCGGGCACGACGCCGTGCTGGTACGCGGGCTGTGCCCACAGCTGGCTCGGGCCGCCACCGGTGCCACCCTGCTCGCCCTGGAACTGCCAGGCGCCGCTTGGATCGGTGTACGTGCCCGTGGACCAGCCGGTCTCGAACAGCCGCGGGTCCCTCCGGCCGATGCCGAGCGTCGTGCCGCCGACCGAGATCGCGTACGGGTCGCTCGCCGGGGTCAGGACGCCGGAGCTGTCGCCGGCCGAGAAGTACATGCCGACTCCCTCGGCGGCCGCCCGTACCAGCAGCGAGTGCTCGATGCCGTCGATCTCGGCCGGCTGGTTCTCCGCGAACCCCTCCCACGAGTTGGAGATGATCGAGGCCAGCGGACTGTGGCCGTTCCCGTTCAGGACCAGGGTCACCGCGTTGAACAGCGCCTGCAGTCCGTAGTCGCCGTTGTCGCAGCTGTCGCCGCCCACCACGAGCCGGGTCGCGTCCGGTGCCATCGCGTACGTCGTCTCGACGTCCAGCTGCTCCTCGACGTCGAACGGCGTGCCGCAGCCGTCGCCTTGCCCGATCGACAGCTCGCGGTAGCCGGTGGCGTCGGGAGAGGTGATGTCGTTGAACCGGGCGAAGTCCTGCAGCGTGCGGAACATGTACGGCACAAGGCCGAGCTCGACGAGCGCGATCGTCTGGCCCTTGCCGGTGTACCCGGGGTCGTAGGAGTAGGCACGGCGCAACTGCGCCGCGCTGTAGCCGCAGATCTGGGTCGGGAACTGGGTAGACCCGTAAATCGGCGGCAGGTGACGTGCGTAGTGCTGGCCGTACCAGGCCGAGCAGGGGAACGACGGGCCGCCAGCCCGCGGCGGGGAAGGGACCTGCGCCGGGCTAGCCCCGCCTGCCCCCGGCATGAGCGGGCCCTGGGCCGCGTGGCCTGAGGCGAGTCCCGCCGGAGTGCTCCAGGTCATCGCGGGCGAGGCGTTGTCGAGGCCGGTGACGCCAAGCACGCTCCCGGCCAGCGGCGCGGGGACCGACACCGGCCGGTCGTTGGCCCGCAGCGCATACCGCCCCCCTGGCCCCTGCGCGGGCTGGTCGTAATACCTGACCGACAGGTGCAGCGCCTGGTCGATCACTGAGACCGGGGCGGCCGCCCGCACGTAGGTTCGCTCAGGGTCCGCCGTGACGGCGGTGAAGCCCGCCGACCGCAGCCAGGTCTCGACCGCGTTCGCCTGCTGTGGCGTCGCGCCGAACCGGTCCGCGTACTGAGCGGGACTGAGGTAATGGCCGAACAGGGCGGTGCCTGGCGTGCTCGCGGCGTTCGCATAGGCTTCCGCCGCGCCGGTCCGTGGTGCCAGCCAGACCTGGAGGGTTAGTCGCCTGGGGCCTGCCACCGGCGCGCGGGCGCCATGTCCGGCGAATGGGACCGCGCTGTCCGCCAGTTGCCTGGTGCCCGCGGGCCACGAGGCCCCCAGCCGGGCCGGCCCGGCCGCGGTGCGCGCCAGGGCCGGTGGCGTCAGCGCCGCGGTGCCCGCGAGCACGGTGGCGGTGGTGATGCCGCAGGCGATCATCCGTGTATTGATCATCTTCTCCCCGCAATGAGGAAGCGTCGTGTATCTGACTGATTACAGTGTGTCGCGCCAGACTACGGAGCGGACGTAAATAAAGCAGGGAGCAACGCCGGCACCCCCTAGGATGAAAGGCACTGGACCCGTAGCTTGCGGGGATGTCCCCGCGCCGGAAGGAACCCGTTGATTACCCGAGACGACATCGCCCACCTGGCGCGCCTGTCCAGGCTCGCGCTTAGCGACGAAGAGCTAGATCATCTGGCCCCGCAGCTCGACCAGATCATCTCGGCGGTCGCACAGGTGCAGGAGGTCGCCGCGGAGGGCATCCCGCCAACCTCGCACGCGACCGGCCTGGCGAACGTGTTCCGCGATGACGAGCCGCGGCCCTGCCTGACACCGGAGCAAGCGCTGCGCGGCGCGCCGGCGGTGGAACTGCAGCGGTTCAAGGTGCCGCGGATCCTGGTCGAGGAAGGATGACGGGGATGGGCCGTGAGCTAACCAGGAAGACGGCGACCGAGCTGGCCGCCGCGGTCACGGCGGGCGACGTCTCCGCGGTCGAGGTGGCCCAGGCGCACCTGGACCAGATCGCCGCCGTCGACGACAGGGTCAGGGCCTTCCTCCACGTCGCGACCGGCGAGGCGCTCGCGCAGGCGCGCGCCGTCGACGAGAAGCGGGCCAGGGGCGAGTCGCTTGGCCCGCTGGCCGGGGTACCGGTGGCGGTCAAGGACCTGTTCGCGACGGCCGGGTTGCCGACCACCTGCGGGTCGAAGATCCTATCCGGCTGGGTGCCGCCGTATGAGTCGACGATCACCGCCCGGCTGCGAGCGGCTGACGCCGTCGTCCTCGGCAAGACGAACATGGACGAGTTCGCCATGGGCTCCTCCACAGAGAACTCTGGCTACGGCCCGTCGCACAACCCGTGGGACCTGGACAAGGTGCCCGGAGGCTCGTCGGGCGGATCGGCCGCCGCGGTCGCGGCGTTCGAGGCTCCGCTGTCGCTCGGCACCGACACCGGCGGCTCGATCCGCCAGCCCGCGGCCGTGTGCGGCATTGTCGGCACCAAGCCGACCTACGGGGGCTCGTCCAGGTACGGCGTCGTGGCCTTCGCCTCGTCGCTGGATACGCCCGGTCCGTTCGGCCGCAATGTACGGGACACCGCCCTGCTGCATCAGGTGATGTCCGGGCATGACCCGATGGACGCCACCTCCATCAACGCGCCGGTCCCGCCGGTTGTCGAGGCGGCCGCCCACGGCGATGTCTCAGGGATGACCATCGGCGTCGTCAGCGAGCTGGCAGGCGACGGGTACCAGTCCGGCGTGATGTCGCGGTTCGCCGAGGCGGTCGAGGTCCTGCAGGGACTGGGCGCGAAGGTGGTCGAGGTCAGCTGCCCGCACTTCAAGTACGCGCTGCCCGCCTACTACCTGATCGCCCCGTCCGAGGTGTCCTCGAACCTCGCGCGGTTCGACGGGATGCGGTACGGACTGCGGGCCGGCACCGGCAGCGCGGAAGAGGTGATGGCGGCCACCCGGGCAGCCGGCTTCGGCGCCGAGGCCAAGCGCCGGATCATGCTGGGCACGTACGCCCTGTCCAGCGGGTACTACGACGCCTACTACGGCAAGGCGCAGCAGGTCCGCACCCTGATCATCCGCGACTTCGAGGCCGCGTTCTCGCAGGTGGACGTCCTCGTCTCGCCGGCCACGCCGACGACCGCGTTCGACATCGGCGAGCGGGCTGACGACCCGATGGCGATGTACCTCGCCGACCTGTGCACGATCCCGTCGAACCTGGCGGGCAACGCGGCGCTCTCGGTGCCGGTGGGCCTGGCGCCGGAGAACGGGCTGCCGGTGGGGCTGCAGGTGATGGCGCCGCCGCTGGCCGACGACCGGCTGTACCGGGTGGCCGCGGCCGTGGAGGCCGCGTTTGACTCTCGGCGGGGGCACCCGCTGCTTGACGAGGCGAAGGGCCTGGGTGCTTGACATGACGGTCACGTATGAAGAGGCGCTGACCAGGTACGAGCCGGTCTTCGGGCTGGAGACGCACGTCGAGCTGGGCACGCGGACCAAGATGTTCTGCGGCTGCATCACCACGTTCGGCGGGGAGCCCAACTCTCAGGTGTGCCCCGTCTGCCTCGGGCTGCCCGGCTCGCTGCCCGTGGTCAACCGGACGGCCATTGAGTACGCGATCAGGATCGGGCTGGCCCTGAACTGCTCGATCGCGTCGTGGTGCCGGTTCGCACGGAAGAACTACTTCTACCCGGACATGCCGAAGAACTTCCAGATCTCACAGTACGACGAGCCGCTGTGCTCGGACGGGTACCTGGAGGTGTCGGTCGCGGGCGAGATCGTGCGGGTCGGCATCGAGCGGGTCCACCTGGAGGAGGACACCGGCAAGTCGCTGCACGTCGGCGGGGCGACCGGGCGCATCCACGGCGCCGAGTACTCGCTCGTCGACTACAACCGGGCGGGAATCCCGCTGGTGGAGATCGTGACGAAGCCGGTGCCTGGCACGCAGGCGCTCGCTCCCGACGTCGCCCGGTCCTACGTGACCGAGCTGCGCGACGTGCTGCGGTCGCTTGGCGTGTCCGACGTGCGCATGGAGGAAGGCTCCATGCGGTGCGACGTCAACACGTCGCTTTCTGTCCGTGGCTCGGGCGTCTGGGGCACCAGGACCGAGACCAAGAACGTGAACTCGCTGCGCTCGGTGGAGCGGGCGGTGCGCTCGGAGATCTCCCGGCAGGCCGAGGTGCTTGACGCCGGTGGCCGGGTCATCCAGGAGACGCGGCACTTCCACGAGGACAGCGGCGAGACGACGTCGGGCCGGTCCAAGGAAGAGGCGCAGGACTACCGCTACTTCCCTGAGCCGGACCTGGTGCCGGTCGCGCCCTCGGCCGACTGGGTCTCCTCGATCGGCGCGTCGCTGCCGGAGCTGCCGTCGGCCCGCCGCACCCGGCTGATCGCCTCCTGGTCGGTCACGGAGCTGGAGTTCGACTCGATGCGGAACGCGGGCGCGCTTGACGTGGTCGAGGCCACGGTGGCTGCGGGCGCCTCGTCAGCTGACGCGCGCAAGTGGTGGATGGGCGAGCTCGCCCGCCGCGCCAACGAGGCAGGCGTCGAGGTGTCGTACCTGGCGATCACCCCGGCGCAGGTGGCGCGGGTGTCCGCCCTGGTGTCGGCGGGCACGCTGAACGACCGGCTCGCCCGCGAGGTACTCGACGGCGTGCTTGCGGGCGAGGGCACGCCCGACGAGGTCGTTGAGAAGCGCGGGCTGGCCGTGGTCAGCGACGACTCGGCGCTGCTTGCCGCCATTGACGAGGCCGTCGCCGCTAACCCGGACGTGGCGGAAAAGGTCCGCTCGGGCAAGGTTGCGGCCTCCGGCGTGATCGTCGGCGCGGTCATGAAGGCGACCCGCGGCAAGGCCGACGCCGCCCGCGTCCGCGAGCTAGTCCTCGAGCGGCTCGGCTAGTGCCTCGATGGTGACCTTCATGAGCGGGATGCGGCGGGCAGGCTAGGGCAGGGCGGAGCGGCGCCAGCCGCCCGGGCTTGGGCGGACCGGTGCCCGCAGGAGCCGGGACCTGTCATTCCATCCCCGAACGGGCCGTGGCCCGTCTCCTGCCGCCGCGCCCGCCCTCGCGACGGCGACCGCTTCCAGCGTGGCCACCAGCACGGCGATCTCATCAACGGTCGCCTCGCCCCGCACTACCCGCAGGTAGGGGGCGGTGTTGTCAGCCACGGGACCGCCCAACGCCGATGCCGAACTCGCGGTGGACCCGGGCCCAGAACGCGTCCCGCAGCCATTCCCTGGCCTCCTGATAGGGGCGCAGTGACTGGCCTAGCTCCTTCTCTGCCTCGACCAGGAGCTCCTTGTCGATTACCGGCGGCAGGATCGGCCCGGGCAGCAGGTCGCGGATGTTGTCCTGGCCTCGGGTGAGGATCCACTTGTGCGCGACGTGCTCGCCCGCCTCTTCCACGTGGCGCCGATCGGGCCCGAGCTTGGGCATCGGGCCGGTATTGGAGACGTGCGCGCCCCGCACGACGGGGATGGGGGCGGTCGTGGTCGCCCGCTGCCGCTCGCCGAAGAGCTGGGCGGGCGTGGGAGCGGTGGCGGCCTGGATGTCCGGGCGGGCCTGCTCGGGAACCGGGTTCCGCGTGAAGTACGGGCGCAGGAACGGCGCGTCAAGTACGTCCACCGTGTCGGACTCCCACACGAGGCGCTCGGCCTGGTTGGTGCCGTAAGGAGGCTCAATGCCCCACAGGTGCACCCGCACGCCGTAGGCCTGCGCGGCCTCCACCGCTGGGACCATGTCCTCGTCCCCGGCGATCAGCACGGCGTCGGTGATCGCACGATGCCGGGCCAGTGCCTCCATGTCGGCGCGGATGTTGGCGTCCACGCCTTTTTGCTGGCCGCGCGCGTTCAGGTTGCCCAGCCGCAGCTTGACCCAGGCCATCTGCGCCACCACGCGCTGGTCGATCGTAGGCACCCGGTCCCGGGCGGCGTCGTACCAGTACACCCGGAGGAGCTCACCGCGGAAGAGCTCGTCGGCGTGCTTGGTGATCGAGGAGATCAGGCCGACCGCGTCGACCCGGAAGTCGCGCCGCGAGCTCGTGCCGAAGAGCAACTCGCCTGCGGCCGCGTAGATATACCCGACATCGACCATGACCGCGTATCTGGCGAGGACGGGCATCGGGGCGGCGAATTCGCTCATCGTCTTCTGACTTTAGGGCAGACGGGCAGGTGCGCGCGCCAGTACGGCCGGTCTACAGCCGTAAATCTGTGGTGAGGTAACGCTCAGTAGGCGCTGGCGTCCTCGGAAGGCCCGAGAGATCTCTGAATATCTAATGGGCCCCGAGTCGTCGCCTTTGTTGCTACTGTGCCCGGTTAACTACAATGGGATGTTGCCGTGCTTCTTGGGCGGCAGGGTCTCCCGCTTGGTGCGCAGGCTCCGCAGTGCCCTGGTGACGGCCAGCCGGGTCTCCGACGGGCGGATGACGGCGTCCACGTAGCCCCGCTCGGCGGCGATGTAGGGGTTGGCCAGGGTGTCCTCGTACTCGGCCGTCTTGGCGGCTCGCAGCGCGGCCGGGTCGTCGGCCGCGGCCAGCTCCCTGCGGTGCAGGATGTTGACCGCGCCGGAGGCGCCCATGACCGCGATCTGGGCGGTGGGCCAGGCCAGGTTGACGTCGCCGCCGAGGTGCTTGGACCCCATCACGTCGTAGGCGCCGCCGTAGGCCTTGCGGGTGATGACCGTGACCTTGGGGACGGTCGCCTCGGAGTAGGCGTACAGCAGCTTGGCGCCGCGCCGGATGATGCCGCCCCACTCCTGGGTGACGCCGGGCAGGAAGCCGGGCACGTCGACCAGCGTCAGGATCGGGATGGAGAACGCGTCGCAGGTCCGCACGAACCGGGCGGCCTTCTCGCTCGCGTCGATGTCGAGCGTGCCCGCGAACTGCATCGGCTGGTTGGCCACCACGCCGACCGGGCAGCCCTCGACCCGGCCGAGGCCGACGATGATGTTCGGCGCGAACGCCTCGTGCACCTCAAGGAAGCTCAGCTCGTCAAGCACCGCCTCGATGACGGTGTGCATGTCGTAGGGCTGGTTGGCCGAGTCCGGTATGAGGGTGTCGAGCGCCTCGTCGTCGGCGGTGACCTCGTCGCTGGTGACGGTGGTGACGAGGGGCGGCTCCTCCAGGTTGTTGGAGGGCAGGTAGGACAGCAGGTCGCGCACGTAGGAGATGGCGTCTTCCTCATCGGGGGCCTGGTAGTGCGCGACGCCCGACTTGGTGGCGTGCGCGGCCGCCCCGCCGAGCTCCTCGAACGTCACGTCCTCACCGGTGACCGTCTTGATGACGTCCGGCCCGGTGATGAACATGTGGCTGGTGCCCTCGACCATGACGATGAAGTCGGTCAGCGCGGGGGAGTAGACCGCGCCGCCGGCGGCCGGGCCCATGATCAGCGAGATCTGCGGGATGACGCCGGAGGCCCGCACGTTGCGGAAGAAGATCTCCGCGAACAGCCCGAGCGCGACCACGCCCTCCTGGATCCGCGCGCCGCCGCCGTCGTTGAAGCCGATCACCGGGCAGCCGGTCTTCATCGCGTGGTCCATGACCTTGACGATCTTCTCGCCGTAGACCTCGCCCAGGCTGCCGCCGAAGATCGTGAAGTCCTGGCTGAACACGGCGACCGGGCGGCCGTCGACCGTCCCGTACCCGGTGACCACGCCGTCACCGTAGGGCCGGTTGTCCTGGATGCCGAACTCGTGCGCGCGGTGCCTGGCCAGCTCGTCGAACTCGGTGAAAGAGCCCGGGTCCACCAGCAGGTCGATCCGCTCACGGGCGGTCAGCTTGCCCCGGGCGTGCTGCTTCTCCACCGCCGCCTGCGAGCCGGCGTGCACGGCCTCATAACGGCGCCGCTCTAGGTCGGCGATCTTGCCGGCAGTGGTGTGGATATCCGGCGCTGCCTGGTGCTGCCCGGCCGCACCCGGCTGCTCAACGGGGGATGGGCTCGTCATAGGCCAAAAGAGTAACTGGGCCGACGATTGGGCCCTACCCCGGAGGGTTACCTTGTCTTACGTGAGTGGCATGACCGTGGCCGGCAGCAGAGAGCGTGACTCGTCCGAGCTTCCCGAGGCGATGCGTCGCGACGTTCGCCTGCTGGGCGAGATCCTGGGCGAGATCATCAGCGAGGACGACCCTACGCTGCTTGAGGACGTCGAGCGGCTACGGCACGCGGTGATCGCCGCGCGGCGGGCGCAGGCCGACGGCTCCCGCGGAGACGACGACATAGTCGCCCTGGTGGGGTCCTGGTCGCACACCCGCGCCGAGCAGGTGGCGCGGGCCTTCACGATCTACTTCCACCTGGTCAACCTGGCCGAGGAGCAGCAACGGGTCCGCACCCTGCTTGAGCGCGGCTCCGGCGACGTGCCCGCCAGGGAGTCGCTGGCCGACGCGGTGGCGCGGATCACTGCCGAGCAGGGACCCGGCCAGCTCACCGCGCAGCTGGCCGGGCTGCGGGTGCACAACGTGTTCACCGCTCATCCCACCGAGGCCCGCCGTCGCGCGGTCGTCGCGTCGCTGCGGCGGGTCGCCACCCTGCTGACCGTGCTCGATGACCCCAGGCTCGGGGCCGTGCAGCGGGCCGAGGAACGGCGGTCGCTGCGCGAGGAGGTGGACCTGCTGTGGCGCACGGCGCAGCTGCGGGCGAAGGGCATGGACCCGCTTGACGAGGTCCGCACGGTGATGACCGCGTTCGACGAGACGCTGTTCCGCCTGGTGCCCGCCGTCTACCGGACGCTTGATCACGTCCTGGCCGGGCCGTCGAGCGGGGTATCGCGGTCGGCCGTCCCCGCCTTCTTGCGCTTCGGCAGCTGGGTCGGCGCGGACAGGGACGGCAACCCGAACGTGACCGCGGCCATCACGCGCGAGGCCGCGACGATCCAGGCCGAGCACGCGCTGCGCGCGCTCGAAGCGGCCTGTGCCCGGGTGGGCCGGGCGCTGACCGTGGGCGACGGGACCACGCCGCCGCCGGCCACCCTGCGCCGCGCGCTCCAGGAGGCGGCCAACGCGTACCCGGAGCTGATGCGCGAGCTTGAGGCCCGCTCCCCGGGCGAGCCGTACCGCGCCTGCCTGCTGCTGGCCGCCGAGCGGCTCGCCGCGACCCGGACGAGGCACCTGGACCTCGCCTACGGCGGCCCGGCGGACTTCCTCGCGGACTTGCGGCTGGTCCAGTCGGCCCTGGCCGACGGCGGTGCGGTCCGGCAGGCGAACGGAGAGCTACAGCACCTCATCTGGCAGGCCGAGACGTTTGGCTTCCACCTGGCCGGCCTGGAGGTGAGGCAGCACTCGCGGGTGCACGCCCGCGCGCTGGCCGAGCTGCGCGCCCAGGCCGCCGCCTCGCCCGAGGCGCCCGCGCCCGAGCTGTCACCGATGACCACCGAGGTGCTTGAGACGATCCGGGTCATGGCCTGGATCCAGCGCCGCTACGGCAGCGAGGCGTGCCACAGGTACATCGTGTCGTTCACCACGTCCGCCGAGGACATCGCGGCCGTCTACGAGCTGGCCGGCTACGCCCTGCCCGATGGCGTATCAGGCGCGCTGGCCCTCGACGTCATCCCGCTGTTCGAGAGCGGCGACGACCTGGCCCGCGCGCCGCAGGTGCTGACAGGGATGCTGGACATACCCGGCGTCCAGGGGCGGCTGGCCGCCAGCGGGCGCCAGCTGGAGGTCATGCTCGGGTACTCCGACTCGGCCAAGGAGCTGGGGCCGGCCAGTGCGACGCTGCGCTTGTTTGAGGCGCAGGCGGCAATGGCGCAGTGGGCCGCGGACCACGACGTTGAGGTCACCTTGTTCCACGGCCGGGGCGGTGCCCTTGGCCGGGGCGGTGGCCCGGCCGGCCGCGCGGTGCTCGCCCAGGCCCCCGGGTCCGTCGACGGCAGGCTCAAGGTCACCGAGCAGGGCGAGGTCATTTTCGCCCGGTACGGCAGGCCCGCGATTGGCCTGCGCCACCTGGAGCAGGTCACCTCGGCGGTGCTGCTTTCTTCCTCGCCCACGCTCGGCGCGCGCAACGGCGCGGCGGCGGCCGCCTTCCGCGCGCTCGCCGACCGGATCGACGCCGCGGCGAAGGGGGCGTTCCGCTCCCTGGTCGAGACCGACGGGTTCGCCGAGTGGTTCGCCACCGTCAGCCCGCTCGATGAGATCGGCGGCCTGCGGATCGGCTCCCGCCCGGCCCGCAGGGGCCACGGCGGTGGCCCCCTGGGGCTGGAGGACCTGCGGGCGATCCCCTGGGTGTTCGCCTGGTCGCAGACCCGCCTGAACCTTCCCGGCTGGTACGGGCTGGGCAGTGGGCTTTCCGCCGCCGCGGCATCGGCCGAGGAGCCTGGTGACGGCCTGGCCGAGCTTCGCCGCGCCTACGCTGAGTGGCCACTGTTCAACTCGCTGCTCGACAACGCTGAGATGAGCCTGGCCAAGACCGACCGGGCCATCGCCCTGCGCTACCTGGCCCTGGCCAGCCGGGACGACCTCGTCGGCCAGGTGCTGGCCGAGTACGACCTGACCAGGCGGCTCGTCCTGTCCGTCACCGGGCACGACCGGCCGCTGGCCGGCCGGCACGTGCTCTCCCGGGCCATCACGCTGCGCGATCCCTACGTGGACGCGTTGTCCTACCTGCAACTGCGCGCCCTGACGGCGCTGCGGGCCGATGGCCCCGTCGAGGGCCGCGAGCCGCTTGAGCGCCTCCTGCACCTGACGGTCAACGGCATCAGCGCGGGCCTGCAGAACACCGGCTGACGCCCCTCGCCTCCGGGCGCCCGCCCCCCACTGTCCTGAGGCCCCGGGTGCCTTGAGGCCCCGGGTGCCTGAGAGGCGGTGGTGCACCATGATCAGATCCATGCGGGTTCCCCGCCTTCGGTCGGCGTACAGCTTGCCCATCGCCATGATCACGAGTAATTACCGTTCATATCGCACGGTTATGACACGTGATCATGGCGATGGAGCCTGGATGGGGAGAGTCGCGCCTGAAGTGAGCGCCACTTGACTCCCGTGCACCACTGAATAGACCAACCTGCACACCAGGGCAAGAGCTATGTGTCATTGCCCGCATAGTCGCCAGGCAGCGATGGGGCACCCGTGCCGTCCGGCTTTGGCTTGTTTGGCATGAGAAGGGCGTGCTCAATGTGGTCTCGGAAGATCGCCAGCTCGGCTTCGAGGGCGTCGGTGACGGCAGGGGAGTCGGCCTCGGCCAGGATGACGTCGGCCGCGAGCTTGAGCCGCTCCAGGCTGATGCGCTCGTGGTCGGCCAGGACGTGGTGCATTGGGTGTTCCTTCCTTGGGCGGCTTAGCAGCCGGTCCGGGTCGCTTCCTCGTCGGGAGGCTTGATGAGTTCCGCCCAGACTCTCTTGGCCGCGGGTCCGGACGCGGGCTCCCAGCCCCAGGTGACGCTGAGCAGGTCAAGAAGTTCTAGGCCGCGACCGGACTCGTCGGTCGTCCGAGCCTGGCGCTGCACGGGAACACCCATCCGTTCAGGGACGGTGTCCCAGACCTCGAGCCGGAGGCGCTTGCGGTCAGAAAGCAGCCTCGCCCACAGCAGGTGGAGGCGACCCGAGTCGTCACAGCGAGGTCGCCCGTCGGGTCCGGTGGCGACCGCGACGGCGTTCGTGGCCAGTTCGCTCAGCAGGAGCTCGGTGTCGTCTTGGAACGGGGTCAGGCCCCAGGCGCGGAGGGCCAGCGCGGCGAAGGAACGGACGAGCCGGGGAGCGGTCGGCACCGCGCCGAGCGGGCCGAGGCTGGCCAGCAACGGCCAGCCGGCGTGGCTGGAGGCATGCGGGTCAACGGCGCCGGCTCCCGCTGCCGAAACGCTGTCCGGCCCGGGGATGGCCGGTTCATGGGTGCCTTCCGAGCTGAGGTGGGCCAGGTGGGGCGTGCCTTCCGGGGGCAGTGCCTTGAGCCGGTCCGCGATCCGGGCCAGCAGCCTGATGTCCAGCGGCTTGTGCTGCGGGGACAGCAGGTCGCTCCTGGCGGCCGGGCGCGCGGCGTCCCAGCCCAGTATCCCCAGGCCAGCGGGTGAAGAGTCCTGGCCCGAGATTGACCGACCCAGCGCGCCGACAGCAGCAGGTGTCCAGCGTCAGCCACCGCCGGCCAGGCGCCGGGGACCGGTACGCGCGTGCTTGTCATCTGGTTTACCTCCGGCGGCGCTGTCTGCGGACGCTGCCGACGGCGCTGTGCCCATTCGTGGCTGGCTCGGTTTGGCGCCCCGCCGGACGGTTTGCCGGGGCGGGACCCGGATACGGCGGGGCACGTCCGGCGGGGCATAGGACAACGATGGCCGAGCTCGCATTACGGGCGGAAGTGACTACAGGGTGCCGTATCGGGTCGCGCCGGGTCGGTGCCCGTGAGCGGTGCGGCAGGTAGCCGGGCTGTATCCGGTGGTGAGCTTTTTGTATCCGGTCGGCTGCGCGTGTTGGCCCCGCCGCCGGGCGTGCGCGACGCACACTGAGGGTGGAGCGGCAAATTTACGGGGAGCTGAGTGCGATGGCTGAGGAAGACCCGGATCGACGGCATTTCGCGCGACTGCTGAAGGCGTTCCGGGAGGCGCGGGGCCTGTCGCGGGCCGATTTGGGGGCGCTGGCGGGCTACTCGGAGTCCACGATCAAGAGCTTTGAGACCAGCCAGCGGGCGGTGTACGAGTACCACGCCCGCCACTTCGACGAGGCCTTCGGCCTGGACGACGTCTTCGTCCACGAGGCCAGCCGCTTCGGCAAGGCCGGCTACTCGCTGCCTACGGCGCGTTCAACGACGTTGAACAGGAGGCGGAAGATCTGTACTCGTTTGAGCACTCAATGGTCCTGGGCCTGTTCCAGACCGAGCGCTATGCGCGGGCGATACTCTCCACCCACCCGGGGGCCACAAAAGAATTGGTGGACGAGCGAGTCACTGCCCGACTGGCCCGCCGTTCGGAGTTCGACCGTAGGTCGGCGCCAGTTCGGGTTTGGGCGCTGGTGGACGAGGTGGCACTGCGCTGCTGTGTGGGTGATGCGTCTGTGATGCATGACCAGCTGATGCACTTGGTCGCGGAGTCAGAACGGGCGAACGTGAGTATCCAGGTACTGCCAGGTATGGTGGGGCACGCCGGGCGGTTGGGCGCGTTCGCAATCGCTGAGCGGAGTGGGCATCCGAGTATCGTGTACCTAGAGGACGCCGCCGATGGCAGCGTGACCGATGACCCCGCGATCGTGAAGCAGATGACGCTCATCTTCAGATCCCTGGGCACGCGGGCGTTGCCTCTTGACGCGTCCCGAGACCTAATTGCAAGGGTGGATGACGAGCAGTGGAAGCCATCAGCGCGAACTGGCGCAAGAGCTCTTACAGCGGTGGCAACGGAGGGAACTGTGTAGAGGTCGCCAACGCCCCGTGGCGGACGAGTTCTTACAGCGGTTCCAACGGAGGAAACTGTGTAGAGGTCGGCCCGGCCGCGCACCGTGCCGGGAGGCCCGGTGTCCAGGTCCGTGACACCACTGACCGCCGCGGCCCCGTCCTGCACGTCGGCCCGGCCGCCTGGCGCTCGCTAACCGCCGCCATCCGCGACGGCTACCCTCTCGCCCGTCTCTAGCAGACGCCCCAGACGGGTGGAAACCTATCGCTCCTCCTGCGCTGCCTGGTGACGTTACTGATACAAATCAGCCGATCGCTCATTGTTGCGATGTATTGCGAGCCTTGTAAGCGCTAGGCTTCGTCAGCGGTATCCGGTGACATGCGGTACCGGACGGTTGCGAGGGGAGCGCGCACAGTGGCGGATCGGATTATCGAGAACCCGATCATCAACTCCCCGTACCGAGCGCCGGCGAGGTACTTCAAGTTCGACAACGAGGGCATCACCAACGAGATCGTGGCCGGGCGACGGCCTAGCTCGTACTTCGTTCCGGTGCCTCGGCCGCGGAAGCGGGGTCGGCAGATCGAGCTGGAGTTCACCGAGTTCACCGCGGACCAGATCCGGCTGAACGACTTCGTCAATCAGGTCCGCGACCGAGTGGACATCTGGCGGCAGAGAGGCCGCCCGCACGTCACCCCGACGACGCGGCGGCTTCTGGAGTACTGGACCGACCCCGAGCGCAGCAACCCGATCCTCTTCTGCCAGCTCGAGGCGGCGGAGACGGCGATCTACCTAGCTGAGGCCGCGACCAAGGACAACCAGGCCTGGATCCGCAACCGGCTGGGTGACATCAATACCGAGCACAATCAGAGCCTGAACCGGGTCGCGCTCAAGATGGCGACCGGCTCGGGCAAGACTGTGGTCATGGCGATGCTCATCGCCTGGCAGACGCTGAACAAGGTCGCCAGCCCGAACGATGCCCGGTTCACCCAGCGGTTCCTGGTTGTCTCGCCTGGCCTGACGATCAAGGACCGGCTTCGGGTGCTGCTCCCGGAGAACAAGCCGAATTACTACTCCGAGCGGATGCTCGTGCCGGCCGACCTAGAGACCGATCTGGGCCAGGCCAAGATCGTGATCACGAACTACCACGCGTTCAAGCGGCGGGAGACCAAGCAGGGGCAGGCGATCGGAAGCCTGACCAAGCAGATGCTGGCGGGTTCGGCCAGGGCCGCGAGTCCGTTCCTCGAATCCTGGAGCCAGGTGGCGACCCGGATCTGCAAGCCGCTCGGCGGGACGTCGGGGATCATGGTGCTCAACGACGAGGCGCACCACTGCTACCAAGACCGGCTGGCCAACCCTGAGGCCGAGGCGATCATCGACCTCAAGGGCGAGGATAAGGCCGAGGCGGAGAAGAACACCCAGGCCGCCCGCTTGTGGTTTAACGGCCTGCGCGCGGTCAACGAGAAGCTTGGCGTCAAAACCGTCTACGACCTGTCCGCCACCCCGAGCTTCCTATCTGGCTCCGGGTACCGGGAGGGAACCCTCTTTCCCTGGGTAGTCAGCGACTTCGCCCTGGTTGAGGCGATCGAGTCTGGCATCGTGAAGATCCCGCGCGTCCCAGTAGATGACAACGCCACCACCCCGGACGTGAAGTACCTGCACCTGTGGGAGGCCATCGGGGCGGACCTGCCGAAGAAGGGCCGCAGTGCGGGTGAGGTGACCCCCGACCAGATGCCCGCCGCGCTCGAGGGCGCGATCCAGAGCCTCTATGACTCCTACGGCAAGTCATACGCGATCTGGGAAAAGTCCGAGGCCCGGGACCAGGGCCAGCCTGCTCCGGTCTTCATCGTCGTGTGCAACAACACCACGGTCTCGAAGATGGTCTACGACTTCATCGCCGGCTGGGAGAAACCGATCGGGAAGGACAAGACCGTCCTAGTCCCGGGGAACCTCGACCTTTTCTCCAACGTCGCAGGGGGCAAGTGGATCGACCGGCCGCGAACGATCCTGGTCGACTCCCAGCAGTTCGAGTCGGACGAGGGCCTGTCGGCTGAGTTCAAGAAGGTCGCCGCGGCCGAGATCGAGGAGTTCCGGGCCGAGTACGCCAAGATCCCGGGCAAGAAGGCCGAAGACATCGACGACGCGCAGATCCTGCGCGAGGTGATGAACACCGTCGGGAAGAGGGGCAAGCTAGGCGAGCCGGTTCGGTGCGTGGTCAGCGTCTCGATGCTGACCGAGGGCTGGGACGCGAACACCGTCACCCACATTCTCGGAGTCCGGGCGTTCGGTAGCCAGCTCCTGTGCGAGCAGGTCGTCGGCCGCGGCCTGCGTCGCCAGTCCTACGAACCGGACGAGAATGGCTGCTTCCCGGCCGAGTACGCCGACGTGTACGGCGTCCCATTCCAGTTCATGCCAACCGTCGCCAAGACGCGCGACCTCAAGATCAAGCCGACCCGCTCGGTCTACGCGGTCCCGGATCGAGCAGAAGCGCGGATCATCTATCCGCGCCTGGCTGGGTACCGGATCGAGCTGCCGGACGAGCCGATGTACGCCAACTTCACCGATCAGTCCCACCTCACCCTAACCACCGACGACATGCCGACGGAAGTCGTGGTGAGCGGGCTGATCGGGGACCAGGGCACGCACACCCTCGACGACCTCAAGGCGAAGCGGGAACAGGAGATCGCTTACCGGCTCGCGCGCCGGGTCATGGAGTTCTTCGACCGGGATCGGGAAGAGGACCCACGCCCCTGGTACTTCCCGCAGGTGCTCATAATCACCAAGGAGTGGATGTCCGAGTGCGTCAGCTACCGGGACGGCACGTTCCCGGGACTGTTTCTCATCGCGGAGACGGCCGACCAAGCCGCGCGGACGATCCTGCACCACTCGATCTCGATCCAGCGCGGTAACCGGCGGCCGGAACTAAGGCCGCTGTTCCGGCAGGGCGAGCGTACCGGCTCGACCGATGACGTGGACTTCGCCACGACCAAGGAGGTCATCGCGACCTCGAAGGAACGCTGCCACGTCAACTTCGTCGTGCTCGATGGGCAGAAGGGCAACTCCTGGGAGCAGGCCGTGGCCGAGTTGCTGGAAGCGCTGCCGGACGTCGCGGCGTACGTGAAGAACGACCACGTCGGCTTCACGATCCCATACACGATGGCGGGCCGGGGACACCAGTACGTGCCCGACTTCCTCGTCCGGCTCAAGCGGCGCTCCCCAGCGGAGGTCGAGCGAACGCTGATCGTCGAGGTGTCCGGGACCCTGAAGAAGGCGGGGCCAACCAAGGAGAAGGCCGACACGGCGCGGAACCTCTGGGTGCCCGCGGTCAACAACGTCGGCACGTCCGGCCTCTGGGGCTACACCGAGCTGACCGACCCCTCGAAGTTCCGGTCGGGCCTAGAGGCGGCCATCGACAACCTGTACGCCGCGCCCGAGGGCCGGTATGTCCGCAGCGCTTCTGAAAGCGATTCCCCCAACGCCGTTAGGAGCGGAAGATAAATGCCAGCACGTAAGCCAAAGACGCCGTCTGGCCCGACGCCGGTGGAGGCATTCAAGCACGAGGACAAGCGAGTCAATGTGCCGCCTGCGGACTCTGAGGCGCTAGTGTCTCCCGACGTGGCAGAGTCGAGGCAGCTCAGGTACCCCCGCGACCCCGACTTGGACCCCCAGCTCGTCTGGCGGGGCAAGGACGAGCAGGACGCCGAGGATCTGGTCGTCGACGCCCCACCGATCTACATCCAGGAAAAAATCGTACCCCAGGTCATCATCGAGAACCTGCGCAAGGTGGTCGAGAAGCCCGAACTCACCCTCTTCGACGACTTCGACGGCCTCGAGGGCTGGGAGAAGGTCGAGTTCTACGAGCACGAGGCCAACTGGTCCAACCGCATGATCCTGGGCGACTCCCTCCAGGTCATGGCCAGCCTGGCCGAGCGCGAGTCACTACGCGGCAAGGTCCAGATGATCTACATTGACCCGCCCTACGGAATCAAGTTTAACTCCAACTGGCAGACTCGGACCGATAAACGCGACGTTACTGACGGAAAGCTCTCAGATGTGACCCGGGAAGTTGAGCAGATCAAGGCTTTCCGTGATACCTGGGAACTTGGTATAAACTCGTATCTTGCGTATCTTCGCGAACGCCTCACGGTCGCCCTTGCGCTGCTTGCAGATTCGGGATCCGTGTTCGTTCAAATAGGAGACGAGAACGTTCACCTGGTGCGATCCCTTCTGGATGAAGTTTTCGGCAGTGAAAATTTCGTTAGTCTCATTACGTTCAGAAAGACTGGCGGGGCGACGGCAGACTTTCTCGCAGGGACGGTCGATTATCTCCTGTGGTATGCAAAGTCCAAGCCGGACGCTAAATTTCGTCGACTTTACAAGTCCAAGGAGGATGGGGCGGGCGGAGCTGCGGGGTACGATTTCGTAGAGCTGCCGTCGGGTGAACGCCGTCGGCTGGGACAGGACCAAGCGAGCCAGCAGGGATGGCGCCGGGTTCAATTCACCACCTTGATGAGCCAGTCGCAAGGGCGCGATAAGGGCGAGGGGGCAGCATCGTGGTTTCCGGTAGAAATTTCAGGCAAAGAGTACCGTCCGAATATGCAGAGCCGCTGGAAGACGAACGAACAAGGAATGCGGCGCCTGCTTGCCGCTCGGCGCGTACAGGTGCAAGGAAATAGCCTGAGGTACGTTCGTTACCTGGATGATTTCCCTTGCTTCCCCATCACGAATCTATGGGCGGACACGTTTGGCGCTACAAATCAGTCTTATGTTGTTCAGACATCAACTTTGGTAATAGAGCGTTGCGTCCTCATGAGCACCGATCCGGGAGACCTAATCCTTGATCCGACATGTGGTTCTGCGACTACGGCTTTTGTGGCCGAGCAGTGGGGGCGACGGTGGATTACCATCGACACATCGCGTGTCGCGCTTACGCTGGCTAGGCAGCGAGTGATGGGATCAAAGTTTCCATATTTCGAGCTTTCTGATCCTCGAGGAGACGTGCGGAAGGGGTTTGTCTATCGGCAGGTCCCGCATATTATGCTAGAAACCATCGCGCGCAATCCCGATATCAGGCCAGGCATGGGACGGGAGGAGATCGATGCGGCGATCGCTCGCCATGCTGAAAGCGAGATCCTGTACGACCAGCCCGAAGAAGATCGTCGAAAGGTACGTGTCGCCGGACCTTTCACCGTCGAAAGTTTGTCTCCGCACAGGGCAGTGGCACCGGGACGCCCGGCGGAAGAAGAGGCGGAGACTGATGACGTCTCGGCATTCGAGCGGACGATCCTCGACAACCTGCTGAAGGCTGGGGTTCAGAACGGGCGCCGGAACGAGCGACTTCAGTTCGCATCCCTCGCGTCCTTCCCTGGCACGTACATCCAGGCCGAGGGTGAGCGGAGGAACGGGTCGGAGGGGACTCCGCAGCGGATCGCGGTGGCGATCGGGCCACAGTATGGGACGGTGAACCCGGACTTTATCCGGAATGCGGCCCGGGAAGCGATCCACGGGATGGGGTTCGACCTGCTGCTGGTGTGCGCGTTCTCATTCGATCCGCAGGCGGTGCAGGCGACGGGTGAGTTCGCCCCGTCGGACACGTCGAACTTCGCGACCGTGCAGGACGAGCGGCGGCTGGGCAAGCTGCCGATCATGCTGGTGCGGATGAACTCCGACCTGGCCATGGGGGACGTGCTTCTGAAGAAGACGGGCAGCGGGAACCTGTTCATGGTGTTCGGTGAACCGGACGTGCGGATCACCACCGAGGGCGACAACGACCTTGTGGTCGAGATCAAGGGCGTGGACGTCTACAACCCGACGACCGGGGAGATTCGCTCCTCAGGGACGGGTGAGATCGCGCTGTGGATGATCGACACAGACTACGACGGCGAATCATTCTTCGTTCGGCACTGCTACTTCACCGGGGACAATGACCCGTACAAGCGGCTCAAGGCGGCCCTGAGAGCCGACATCGACGAGGCGGCCTGGGCGACGCTGTACCAGACAAAGTCACGCCCGTTTCCGCGTCCAGTGTCGGGGAAGATCGCGGTGAAGGTGATCAACCACTACGGCGACGAAGTCCTCCAGGTGTACGACGTCTGAGGGCGACGGGCACGATGGACTATACCGAGGCACAGCAGCAGGCGATCGCGACGCTGGACGATCCGCTGCTGATCGTGGCGTGCGCTGGGTCGGGCAAGACGCAGGTCATCTCACAGCGGATCATCGAGATCCTGAAGCTGCCCGGCGTCACGCCGAATAACATAGTCGCGTTCACCTTCACCGAGAAGGCGGCGGGCGAACTGAAGGACCGGGTGACCTCGCTCGTCAACGTCGAGTTGCCGGACCTGGTGGGGCTGGCCGAGCTGTACATCGGCACGATGCACGGGTACGCCCTGAACCTGCTGCAGACGAACGTCCCGTTCGCGTTCAAGTACAACGTCCTGGGTGATATCCAGACACGCCTCTTCATTGACCGCAACAGCAAGAAAAGCGGATTGACAGTCACCGAGGCGGTCGTCAGCGGAGCGCCGAGGAAACTCAAGCGGTATGTCGACTCCCGGCTGTACATGCAGGTCCTCAGCATCCTGCGTGAGGATGACCCGGATCTCACGCTGGTTCCGCCTGAGCTGATCGCTAACCGGGACGGGTACCGGAGGCTGCTGCACGAGCACCGCTACTTCGATTACACCGAGCTGCTGACCACGGCGGTGGACCTGCTGGCCGAGGACGCGGATGATGAGATCGCGGGGCCCCTTGTCCGGCATGTCCGGGACCGGGTTCGTTATGTCGTGGTGGACGAGTACCAGGATACGAACCCGATCCAGGAGCGGCTGGTCGAGCGGCTGTGCCAGTTCGGCGCGAACTTGTGTGTGGTCGGGGACGATGACCAGACGATCTACCAGTGGCGCGGTAGCGAGGTGCGTAACATCCAGACCTTCGAGACCCGCTGGCCCGGCGTGCAGACGGTGCGGCTGGATGAGAACTTCCGGTCCAGCGCGGGCATCGTGGCGCTAGGCCGCCAGGTCGCGGAGCAGAACGATCCTGCCCGCCTGCAAAAGGCGATGGTGGCCGCTGGCCACCAGGAATACGAGCGGGGCGACATGCTGGCCCTGTCGTTCGGTTCGGAGACGGAAGAAGCCCAGTGGATCTGTGAGCGGATGGCGCGGCTGCGCGGCACGACGTTCACCGACTACCCGGGCGCTGAACCCCGCGGGCTGTCGTGGTCAGACTTCGCGGTGCTCTTCCGCAGCGTCAGCCACGATGCCGACGCCCTCGTTAGCGAGCTGCGCCGGAGGGATATCCCGTACGTGATCAAGGGCCTAACTCGGCTGTTTGACGCACCGGAGGTGCAGGCTTGCGTGCTGTGCTTCCAGTACATCATGGGCGAGGTCGAGTGGACGGATGTCGAGTCAGCCTGGCTGACTGCCGATCTTGGACTGTCTTCCGCCGACTTGGCTCGTGGCCGGGCGGTACTGGATGAGGTGCGGGACTGGAATACGGCGATTAGGTACACCGTCTACACAATCGGGCGAGTGTATCTGCGGTTCCTCGAGGCCTTGGACCTGCGCGAGGAACGCGTCCCATCGGCCGATGGGGTCGTCCGGGGTGAACTCGCTTACTACAACCTAGGCAAGTTCAGCCAGGCGATCTCGGATTATGAGCAGATCAACTTCAAGACCGCACCCAGGGACAAGTACAGCAACTTCGTGAAATGGCTCGTCAGCCAGGCGCCCAGCTACTACGCCGAAAGCGACGCCGACGTCGGCTACGCGACTCCGGATGCCGTCACGATCGCAACCGTGCACCAGGCGAAGGGCATGCAGTGGCCGGCGGTTTTCGTCCCGGCCCTGCGCAGGAACCGGTTTCCGTCTAGGCGCCAGGGCGGGATCAACGTCTTTCACGTCATTCCCCCGGGGGCGGTGCCGGACGCCGATCGGTATCGGGGCACCGAGGCCGACGAGCTGCGACTGTTCTACGTGGCGGTGACTCGGGCGCAGAAGTACTTGCACCTCTCGTACTCGCCGGGTGGGTCAAGGATGTACCAGAACAGGTCGCCGTTCTTCGATCTTGCCACTCGTAACCAGTACGTCCTGACGGCCGAGCCGCCGGTCTCGATTAGGGAGGCGGGGTCTCGACTTGAGCCGCGAGCGCGACACGAAATCCCCGACGTGGTGCTAAGCTTTAGCGACCTCAAGTACTTCTTCGAGTGCCCCTACGAGTTCAAGCTCCGGCTCATGTACGGATTTAACGCGCCGATCGATGAGGCGCTGGGGTACGGTAAATCCCTGCATGACGTGATGGCCGAGGTCCACAAGCGGGCCATCGAAGGCGACATCGCTTCCGACCTGGAGGCTGAGGAACTGGTGGACCGGCACCTTAATGCCCCGTTCGCCTATCCGAGGCTGGAGGAAATGCTGCGCACCGCATTGATTCGCTCGGTGCGGCGGTATATCCGGGAGAACCGCTCGACCCTGGAGCGGACTCTCTACTCCGAGCAGCAGATCCAGGTGCATGTTGCGCCCGGGATCACGGTGGATGGCCGGATCGACCTGATCAAGAACCTGGACACGAACGAGACCTGCATCGTGGATTTCAAGTCCAGCGAGCGCGCGCAAGCCGAAGACATCACCCGCGACCAGTTGCACGTGTACGCGGTCGGCTTCCAGGAGTTGACCGGCCAGAACGCCCAAGTGCTCGAAGTGCTGAACCTGGACGAAAAGGGCCAGAGCCAGCGAGAACTGGTGAATGACGACCTTCTGGCGGGGATCAAGGGCAAGATTGCGGCGGCGGGCGCGGACCTGCGGGCCAACCGGTTGCCCCGGCTGGGATCGTGGTGCAACACCTGCGACGATTGTGACCTTGCTGGTCTGTGCAGGAGCAGACCATGATTCGAACACGTCCCGTGGATGGTCTCGAGTTCGCTATCGATCATTTGATCGAATGGTGTTATGGTGTCGGTAAGTATCCGTATGGAGACTGGAGGAGGACATGACGGCCTCCGCCGATCACATCAAGGCACTGGTCAAGGCACACGCCGCCGGGGACGAGAGCGGCTTCTACTCCGTTGCGCTGCAGGTGGCCGCGCAGGCGGCCAGGCACGGACAGGGACACTTCGCCCAGGATCTCAAGAGCCTGATCGACGAGGCCAAGTCAGAGCGCATTCCGCGAGTGTCGCCAACCCCTGTCGTTGCGCCACGAGGCGAGCTGGCCGACCTCGTGACGGCGGACTACCCAGACATAAGGCTCAGCGACATGACGCTGAGTGGGCAGACGCGGGAGAAGCTGGACCAGGTGCTGCACGAGCAACGACAGCGGGACCGGCTTGAGCAGCATGGGTTCGCGCCGGTCCACCGGCTCCTGCTGACCGGGCCGCCAGGGACTGGCAAGAGCATGACGGCCTCCGCGCTGGCCAAGGAACTGAGTCTGCCTCTGTTCACGATCCGGCTTGACGCGCTGATCAGCAAGTACATGGGAGAGACCTCGGCCAAGCTGCGCGTCATCTTTGACGCGACCGTGCGAACGCGAGCGGTATACCTCTTTGATGAGTTTGATGCGATTGGTGCTCAGCGGACGGCTGGGAATGATGTGGGGGAGGCGCGGCGCATCCTCAATACGTTCCTCTTGTTCCTCGATGACACCCAGCCGGAGAGCCTCGTCGTCGCCGCGACCAACCACCGGGCGCTGCTCGACACGGCCCTGTTTCGTCGTTTTGACTCCGTAATCGCATATTCTCTACCTGATTCCCGAGAAGCCCTGGACGTCCTCCGGCGCCGGCTTGGTGCCGTCAACACGTCCGCAGTCTCCTGGAATGAGGTTGCCGAGCACGTGAATGACCTAAGCCAAGCCGAGCTCGTCCGCGCCGCCGAGGCGGCGGCGAAGCGGGCGATCCTTGACGAAAACGACTCAGTTGCTACGGACGCACTAGCCGCGGCCCTCGACGCGCGGCGTATGGCTCACCGTGGCTGAGGGGCCAGTAGGGCCGACTGCGCGAGGGCCGCTACCGCATCTCTTAATCCCCCGGCCCAACGTCCTGGAGCGGCCGTACAAGGGCAGGAGTGGTGGAGGAGGCACCCTACGCAAGCAGGTCGGTGACCGGAGTGCGCACGCCGGCCAGCTTGCGGGGAAGCTGGAGCTTGCCCAAGAAGAAGCGCGGAGCAGGGCCGCAGACGTCAGCCCGGAGATCGCGGCCGACGGGTTCGCCCTCGCGGTCGAAGGATGGGCGGACGAGCCCGAGTACAGGCTGGCGGTGCAGAGCCTCGACACCAACAATGCGAAGCTCCTTAGCGTTACGCCTGGTACCGACCTGATGCCGGATAGGGCAGTCGTGTGGCTGCCCTACGGGGCGGTCGGACAGTTCTTCCGGAAGATCGAGGAGTTCGCGACCCAGACCACGTCCACTGGCAAGCCGAAGAACGAGTCGCTCATCGCGAACATCGGAAATCTGCGGCTGGCGCTGCTGCGCGATGTGTGGCAGGAACCCGAGCAGTTCCCCGAGGTCGATGAGGTTCGCTGGTGGGAGGTATGGCTGGCCCGGCTGGAGTCGGGCAGGAGGATCTCTGGGCGCGGGAAGGGAAATCCCGAATTCGCCACTGACGTCCCGGTACGTGACCCGGCGGCCATCCTGCGTGGGGTCGCTACTGGGTTCGGCTGGCGAGTCGTAGCTGAGATGCTGACCTTGCCCGAGCATGTCGTGGCCCTTGTGCAGGCTAGCGCGTCTGAGCTATCGGCCCTGCTGGGCACCAGCGCGGTGCCGAGTGAGCTGCATCGAGTGCGGGTGGCGTCCGTGCTGCCCCACGGGGATCACTCCTTCATGACCGAGCTAGCCCGCGACCTAGCCGATCGGATCGAGGCCGCGGGGCCGGACTCGGCTGCGGTGTGTGTCTTGGACACGGGGATCCGCGGCGAGCACCCGCTGCTGCGAGCATCCGCGGATCACGCGTTGTCGGCACTCGACAATTCTGGTCCAGGTGATGCGGCCGGGCACGGTACGGAGATGGCCGGGTTGGCGCTGTTCGGGGACCTGGAAGGTGTGCTAGCGCAGAACGGTGCCGTCAAGCTGCGCCACCGGGTGGAGTCGGTCAAGATCCTCCAGGAGAATCAAGACACCTCGACCACACGGGAGATGTACCCAGTCATCGCGGCGAGGGCGGTGTCCGAGGTGGAGATCGCACGGCAGCGCCGCCGGGTGTTCTCAATGGCGGTCACCGTCGATGACCCCGAGGGGTCAAACGGGCGCCCGACCTCGTACTCGGTGGCGCTGGATGCCCTGTCCTTCGGGACCGACATCAGGGCGACCCCCTCCGGGGTTGAGCTGCTTGGCCATCCGGACCCGGAAGCGGCGAGGCTTTACCTGGTCAGCGCAGGCAACATCCGAGGCGGTTATGCAGTCAACCACCTTGATCTCAGTGACCTGACGAAGGTCCAGAACCCCGCCCAGGCGTGGAATGCACTAACGGTGGGGGCGTACACGGAGATGACCGAGACGCCGGACGATCCCAAGTTCAGCGGCTGGACGGCCATGGCTCCAGCGGGTGAACTGTCACCTCTGAGCCGTACCTCGGTGCCCTGGGAAAGCTGGCCAGTTAAGCCGGACATCGTGTTGGAAGGCGGAAACGTCCTCGTCAGTCCCGCAGGGACGGCCTTCGACTGGCACGACGTCGTCAGCGTGCCGACAACCAGCAACAATGAGTTCCGCCTGCTTACGACGACCAACGCGACCAGTGCGGCAACTGCCCAGGCCGCCCGGCTGGCGGCGATCGCGCGAGAGCAGTACCCGAGCCTATGGCCGGAAACCGCACGCGGCCTGCTTGTACATGCGGCGGCTTGGACGCCAGCCATGCAGGCTCATTTCAAGGCGGCCGGTGACTCTAAGGGCAAGCGGATCAAGTTGCTCCGGCGGTATGGCTGGGGGGTGCCAACCGAGGAACGAGTCCTCAGCAGCCTTTCCAACTCGGTCACGCTGCTGGTGCAGGATGAGTTCCTGCCGTTCGAAATGGTCAGGAGCGGCGTCGCCATGCGGGCCTTCCGGCAGCACCGGCTGCCCTGGCCGCAGGAGCAACTCCGCGATCTCTTCGACGCCAAGGTCCGGCTGCGCGTGACCCTGTCATACTTCATCGAGCCTAACCCGTCGAGCCGGGGATGGCAGGGCAAGTACCGCTATGCGTCCCATGGCCTGCGCTTCGACGTAAAGCGTCCGGCCGAGACCCTGGAGGAGTTCCAGCGGCGGCTCAACAACACGGCGGCCCAAGAGGAAACGGACTCGGGTGCGCCCTCCAGGAGCAGCACGGACGACCGCTGGTACATCGGGAGCCGGGGACGCAACTCGGGTTCGCTGCACGGTGACATCTGGACCGGCACGGGCGCGCAGCTGGCAGACAGCGGATACATCGGAGTGACCCCGGTCGGCGGCTGGTGGAAGGATAACGCCCGCAGTGACCGCGTGGGGCTGCCAGTGCGGTATGCGTTGCTGGTCTCCCTGCACACCGATGCCACCGCTACCGACATCTACACGCCGATCGCTAACCAGATCGGGATCCCAGTCCCCATCGTCGGATAGCGGCTCCTGGATTTCCCGTTAGTCAGACGGTGGCGGCAGCCTGCATTGTCCGCTGCGGATCGTGGACGGGCCAGCAGGGGAAGTGGGCTTCTGTGCCCTCACCCGCGGCCAGCCTGTCCAGCGCGATCCTGCTCTCTGCGTCCGACGGGGTGTAGACCACCATCCGGGAGCCGGGCACGGAACTGACGCTGAAGCTCGTGGTCGTCACGCGGACCATGCCGACCCCGGGATGGCGGAACGCCTTCACCCACGTCTTCGGCTGGGCCACGTCGTGCGCGGCCCAGGCCTTGGCGAAGGCCGGGCTGACCGCTTCGAGGTCACGGATGAAGTGGGTCCAGGCCGGGTCGCCTACGTGCCGCCCGTAGGCCGCCCTGAGCTGGCCGATCATCGTGTCGCAGACCACCTCGGCGCTGCCAACCGGGTTGCAGCACTCCGGGCCGGTGAGGGTGGCGAGCAGCGTGTTCCGCTCGCCCACCGGGGCGGACGTCACCCTCGGGTAGATCAGGGCGTACATGTCGTTCCAGGCCAGCAGGTCGAAGCGCTCGTTGACCACGGACGCGGGCACGGCGTTGAGCGCGTCAAGTACGTCCTGGACCTCGGCCGGCAGCGTGGCCCCCTCGGGGCAGGCCGCCAGCGTGTCGCTGCCCGGCATGTCGGCCAGCCGGAACAGGTGGGTTCGCTCGACCGGGTCCAGTCGCAGCGTCCGGGCGATCGCGTCGAGCACTTGCGAGCTGACGTTGATCGGACGGCCCTGCTCCAGCCACGTGTACCAGGTGACGCCGACCGCGGCGAGCTGGGCGACCTCCTCGCGGCGCAGCCCGCTGGTCCGGCGGCGCGACCCGGGCGGCAAGCCCACGTCCTCGGGGCGGATCCGCTCCCGCCGGGTGCGCAAGAACGCGGCCAGCTCGGTGCGGCGCTCGACCGCCCGGCTCGCGCTGGTGCCGCCGGCCGCGCCCGGCCGGGTGGTCGCGGTGCCGCCCGCGCTCGCGGGCCCGGCCCCGTTCGCTGGAGATGTCGTCACAGGCTCGGCTCCCTCTCAGGTCCTGCCCCGGCTTCCTGGTGGTGTCAGTACCAGGATAACTAGGCTCTTGGTACCAGCATAACACTCCAGGCAAGCTTATGCCATGACAGAACTAACCGAGCGGCTCGCCCTCCCGAGGAACCGGCGGACAACGGGAGACAGCCGGCCCCGGCCTGTCCGGCCGGGCCTTGTGCTCGCCATCGTCCTCACCGGGCAGCTCATGGCCGTCATTGACAACTCCATCGTCAACGTTGCCGTCCCGTCGATGGCCGTCAGCCTGCACGCCTCAGGGGCGCTGCTTCAGCTGATCGTGGCCGGCTACACGATCTCGTACGCGGTCCTGCTCGTCACCGGCGCGCGGCTGGGCGACATCCTCGGCCACCGCCGGGTGTTCCTCGCCGGGGCCGCGCTGTTCACGCTGGCCTCGCTCGGCTGCGGCCTCGCCCCGTCGGCGGGCGCCCTGGTGGGGCTGCGCTTCGTTCAGGGCGTTGGCGCGGCCGTGATGATCCCGCAGGTGCTCAGCCTCATCCAGCGGACGTTCACCGACCCGGCACCCCGGGCGCGGGCCATGAGCATGTACGCCGCGGTGCTTTCCGGCGGCGCCGTCCTCGGCCAGGTTATCGGCGGCCTGCTGGTAAGCGCCGACCTCTTCGGCACCACCTGGCGACCGATCTTCCTGGTCAACGTGCCGGTCGGCCTCGCGGTGCTGGCCTTTGGCCGGCTGCTGCCCGCGGCCGACGCGGACCGCCCCCAGCGCAGGCTCGACCTGCCTGGCCTGGCCGTGCTGACCCCCGCCGTGCTCGCCTTCGTGCTGCCGCTGGTCCTCGGCCAGTCCCTCGGCTGGCCCGCGTGGGGCTGGGCCCTGCTCGCGGCCGCGGTCGTGCTCGCCGTCGCCCTCGGCCCGGTCGAGCGCCTGGTGCACGCACGCGGCGGGCAGCCGATCTTGCCCCGCTCGCTGCTGGCCCAGCCCGGTGTCGCCACCGGGATCGGCGGGATGTTCACGCTGATGGCGATCTTCGGCGGCTTCCTGTTCGTCCTTACCCTGCACCTGCAAGACGGCCTGGGGTACTCGGCGCTCCGCTCTGGCCTCACGTTCGTCCCCGCCGCCCTGGCGTTCGCCCTGGTCGGCCTGAACTGGCGGCGCGTGCCCGCGGCGGCCCACCACCTGCTGATCGTCGGCGGGTTCGTGCTCGCTGGCGGCGGGCTGCTGGGCCTGGGGCTGCTGTTCAGTGACGGTGGCACCGGCGGCGTGGCCACCTACATCCTCGCGGCGCTGGTCGGCGGCGGCCAGGCGGCCGGGTTCAGCCCGCTGATGACCCGCGTGTTGTCCCGGGTGCCGGTGGCGATCGCGGCCGACGCCAGCGGCGTCATCGTGACCGTTAACCAGCTCGGCATCGTCGGCGGCGTGGCGACCTTCGGCACGCTGTACCTCAACCTGGCCGGCCACCTGCACGCCAGCGCCCTGGCCAGTGCCCACGCCTACGAGGTGGCATCGATCGCCCTGGCCGCGCTGGCCCTAGTCGGCGGCATCCTGGCGGCGGCCCACGTGAGGGGGTCGATCCCACGCGCCGGCCGGGACAAAGCGTGACAATTTTGACCGTCACGGCGCTTCAATCTACAGAAGCGGATTGATCGCGCCCGTGCGGAAGGCAGGAGCCCGGCGGGTAGGCTACCGGGGGTGAACAGGACGCACCGGCTTGAGCTTGATGACCAGACGCTGCGGGAATGGGACGCTGCCGTCCTGGATTCCAGCCCCGAGGGGATCGTGCTTGACCGGTCCGCCTTCTATCCGGGAGGCGGCGGCCAGCCGCCGGACCATGGCGTGCTGCTCTGGGGCGGCGTGCAGACCCGGATCGTCGACGCCCGCAAGGGTGACGACCTCTACCTGGTCCCGGCCGAGGGCGACCCGCTTCCTGACGTCGGTGCGACGGTGCGCGGCGCGGTCGAGGACCCGCGGCGCACCGCCCTCATGCGCACCCACTCCGGCCTGCACGTGCTGTGCGGGGTCGTCTTCCGCGACTTCGGCGCGCTGGTGACCGGTGGCAACATGGAGCCGCTGACCGCCCGCATGGACTTCAACCTGGAAACGGTCCCGGCCGGGTTCAGGGAAGCCGTCGAGGCGGCCTGCAACACCGAGTTGCGCGCCGACCGGCAAATCGTCGTGCGCGAGCTGCCGCGGGACGACGCGTTCCAGATTCCCGACATCATCCGCACGGCGACCAACCTCGTGCCCGAGGACGTCAAGGAAGTCAGGATCGTGCACATCGTCGGCCTGGACCAGCAGGCCGACGGCGGCACGCACGTGGCATCGACCGCCCAGGTCGGCCGCATCCGCGTCGTGAAGGTAGAGAACAAGGGCAAGGGCTTCCGCCGCCTGAGGATCGCCATCGATGAGCTGTGAGGGCTACCGCGTCATGTTGCTGATCGTCTTGGAGGCAGGCGCCGATGAGTAGCACGCAGGACTACCGCGCGCCGCTCGACGCGGCCCGGCTGACCGAGGAGCTTCCGAGCTTCAGCGGCCCATGGACCGCGATACAGATCGTCCCGCAGACCGGGTCGACCAACACCGACCTGCTGGACTGGGCCGCGCGGGGACTGCATGAGGGCGTGGTCCTGGTAGCCGAGGAGCAGACCGCCGGGCGCGGCCGGATGGGCCGTTCCTGGGTAAGCCCGGCCGGCGCCGCGCTCACGTTCTCCGTCTTGCTTCGTCCCGAGGCGATACCGCTCGCGCGGCGGCCCTGGCTGCCGCTAGTGGCAGGCATCGCCGCCGCCACCTCCATCCGCATGCTGACCGGCCTGGAGGCGGGCCTTAAGTGGCCGAACGACGTGCTCATCGGGGGCAGGAAGGTGGCGGGAATCCTGGCCGAGGCCGCCGGGAACGCGGTCGTCATCGGCATCGGCGTCAACGTCTCCACCACGCCAGAGGAACTGGTGCCCGGGCCGGGTGGACTTCAGCCGACGTCGCTGCTGGCCGAGGGAGTGCCGGTCGGCCGGGACTTGCTGCTCATCGAGGTACTGCGGTCCCTGGGGCAGTGGTACAAGACCCTTGCCGCCGAGCCCGATCCGGAGCGAATCGGCTTGCTGATCCAGTACCACAGGCTCTCCGCGACGGTCGGCTGCGAGGTCCGCGTGGAACTGCCGGGCGGCCAGGCCATCTCCGGGCTGGCCGCCGGGGTCGACGCCGACGGGCAGCTGCTCGTCGAGGCGGACGGCGGCGTCTACCAGATCGCCGCTGGAGACGTCGTCCACGTGCGCTCCGCCGCCTCCTTAATGACGAGTTTGTGAAAGCATGTCCGCCATGAGCAAGGATCAGACGCTGGTGGCCGGCGAGGAGGCGGTCATCATCGTCCACCCGCACTGGAAGGTGATGGTCAGGCCGGTCGCGCTGGCGGTCCTGATCGTGGCGGTGGTGCTTGTCGCGATCGTGATGATCCCCTTCGGCCAGGCCGGGCCGGCCGCGGCCCTGGTGCTCGGCGCCATCGCGATCGTCGGGGTGATGTGGTCGCTCATGGTCCCGCTCCTGCGCTGGTGGACGACGACATACGAGCTGACCTCCCGCAGGCTGCGAGTGCGGACGGGAATCATCGCCCGGCGCGGCAAGGACATACCGCTGTCGCGGGTCAGTGACGTGTCCTACGAGGCCGGGATCGTGGACCGGCTGCTCGGCAGCGGAACCCTGGTCGTAGAGTCACCCGGCGAGCACGGGCAGGAGCGGCTCACTCAGATTCCGCGCGTCGTGCAGCTGCAGTCCTTGCTGTTCCAGCTCATCGAGGAGGAGCGACAGCGCATCGCGCAGCCCGAGCAGGACGAGGACTAGCCGGTCAGCCCGCCGCGACACGCGGCCACCCTTGCATCGCCGGTTGCACTGCTTTACCGGGGTTTTACTATTGAACGCATGACCCGAGTTCTCCTCGCCGAGGATGACACGTCCATCTCCGAGCCACTGTCTCGCGCGCTGCGCCGCGAGGGCTACCAAGTGGAGGTAACCGAGGACGGCCCGGCGACGCTTGGCCGCGCCCTATCGGATGGGATCGACCTGATCCTGCTGGACATTGGGCTGCCCGAGCTTGACGGGCTTGAGGTCTGCCGGCGGGTCCGGGCCGAGGGGCACGCCACGCCAGTGCTGATCCTCACCGCCCGGGCCGACGAGGTGGACACCGTCGTCGGCCTTGACGCCGGCGCCGATGACTACGTCACCAAGCCCTTCCGGCTGGCCGAGCTGCTCGCCCGGGTCCGGGCGCTGTTGCGCCGCGGCGCGGCGGAGACGCCGCCCGGGTCGGTGCGGGGCGTGCGGGTGGACGCGGAGGCCCGCCGCGCCTGGCACGGCGAGGCCGAGCTCGACCTGACCACCAAGGAGTTCGACCTGCTGTGGGTGCTGCTGCGGGAGGCGGGAAAGGTTGTCACCCGCGAGCAGATCATGCGCGAGGTCTGGGACGCCAAGTGGTGGACGTCGACCAAGACGCTGGACATGCACATCTCCTGGCTGCGGCGCAAGCTAGGCGACGACGCCCACCACCCCCGCTACATCACGACGGTCCGGGGAGTCGGCTTCCGCTTCGAGCGCGGCGACTGAGTGCCACCCGGGCGAGCGCCCAGGGCCATGTCCTTGCGGGCGACCTTCCGGCGGCGGCTGTGGCTCTCGGCCTCGATAGCGGTCATGGCCAGCGCCGCGATCACCGGCGTGCCCCTGCTGGCCGTCGCGGCCACCTCCGATCCCGGCCTGCTCGGCCTGGGCCTGCCGCTTCTCGTCGCGGCGCTGGCCGTCGGCATCGGCCTGTCCTGGACCCTGGCCCGGCGGACCGCGCGGCCGGTGGAAGAGCTCGCCGAGGTTGCGGGGCGGCTGGGCGCGGGCGACCCGCGGCCCGTCGGCCGGCGCTACGGCCTGACCGAGATCGACCAGGTCGCGGATGGCCTTGACGCCGCGGCGCGCCGGGTCACGCACCTGCTCACGGCCGATCGCGAGCTGGCGGTCGACGCGTCGCATCAGCTCAGGACGCCCCTGACGGCGCTATCGATGAGACTCGAGGAAATGGTCGCGTCGGCCGATGACCCTGAGGTGGTCAGGGAGGAGGGGACGGCCGCCCTGGCCCAGGCCGAGCGGCTCGCCGACGTCGTGAGCCAGCTGCTGAGCCCGGCTCGCCGGGTGGGCGCCGCCTCCATTGCCCGGCGCGACGTCGACAAGGTCGTCGCCCAGCAGATGACTGAGTGGGAGCCGGCCTTCCGCCGGGCTGGCAGGAAGATGGTGCTCACCGGGGACGCCGGGCTTGAGGCGTACTTCACCCCCGGCGGACTGGCACAGGTCATCGCGACGCTGCTGGACAACGCGCTAATGCACGGCGCGGGGACGGTGACCATCCGTCGCTCGCAGTCGGCCCGCTCGGTGGTGATCGAGGTCGAGGACGAGGGCCGCGGAGTCCCGGCCGAGCTGGTGGCGCGGATCTTCGAGCGCAGCGTTAGCGGCCGGCCAGAGGGCACGGGCCTCGGGCTTTCCCTCGCCCGCACGATGGCGGCGGCCGACGGCGGCCGCATCGTCCTGGCCCGCCGCAGGCCGCCGGTCTTCGCGGTCTTCCTGCCGAGGAACCCGCCGGGCAGCAGTGCCGCCCAGCCCCGCACCGGTCCCGCCTAGCCCGCGGCTGGCTTCAGCGGCAGGCCGCGTCAGCGGACCGGCTCGCCCAGATCGGTCTCCTGCCGCGGCGGCGGGGACTCGGGCGCGAGGAAGACCCACCTGCGGTAAGCGAAGAACCGGAAGATCGTGCCCAGGCCGGTGCCGATGATGCTCGCCGCGTTGTAGGCCACCTGGTCCCGCGCGCCAAAGCAGTAGGCGGTGATCGCGATCACGCCCTCGGCGATGATCAGGCCGATCGCGTTCAGCACGATGAACAGCACCAGCTCGCGCACCAGCGGCTGGTTCTCCCGGTGCCTGAACGTCCAGAACCGGGAGCCCAGGTAGGTAACCACGCAGGCGGCGGTGACCGCGATGGCCTTCGACGTGAGCGGGCCGAGGTGCGCGCTGCCGTAGAGGGCACCGCTGCCGCCTAGGTCAATGACCGCGCCGATGGAACCGACCACGCCGAACTTGGCCAGTTCGGGAACCAGGTGCCGAACGCGCGCGAAGGTACCGGCTAGGAGGCGAGCCATGGGCGGTGGCCCCTTCTGTGGGCGGATCTCCCAACCACCTTATTTCCGGGCGCGCGCTGGCTAGGCCCGCGCGCGCCCGCGTTGGCCTAGCCCCGGGCCGTGACGGCGGCCGTGCGCCGGCCGGCGATCAGGCGCCAGCTGATGTAGACGGCGGCGGTCAGCACGAACCCGACCTCGAAGGTCAGGTCACCCGCGGCAGGCCAGTGCGCGGGAACCACCCCGATGTACTTGGTCTGGTTGGAGAACAGCCAGATGGAGATCCCGACGCCGAGCGCCATCGAGACCGGTCCCGCCCAGTTCGTGTACTTCCGGTTGAACAGCAGGTGCTCAATCGCGTCGGTCGATTGGCTGCGCCGCGACCGCAGGTACATGTCGCAGAACACGACCGCCAGCCAGGGCGAGATCCAGTAAGCGATGATCAGCAGGAAGTTGTTGTAGTCCGAGCCCGCGTTGGACAGGCCCGACCAGCCGACGAAGAAGCCGATCGTGCCGAACCCGAGCGCGACGATCGCGCGGCGGATCGACAGCGGGAGCTTGAAGCCCAGCGCGTTGAACGAGATCGCCCCGGAGTAGATGTTCAGCGCGTTAGCGGCGATGCCCCCGATCACGATCGCGACCAGGGTCAGGTCACCCAGCCAGGTAGGCAGCACGCCGGTGAAGGCGGCCGTCGGGTTCGCCCCGGCCCCCTTGGCCACGCTGGGGATGGTCCCGGCGGCCGCGCCGACGGTCTCGAGCAGCAGGCAGGACAGGAAGACGCCGAGCCCGGACCACCAGGCGATCGCCTTCTTGCTGACATCGGGCTTGAAGTACCTGGTGTAGTCGCTGGAGTAGGGGTTCCAGCCGACGGCGTAGCCGAAGGTCGCGCCGAGCTCGATGAGGAACGCGCCCGGCACGGTGTGGTGCGGGCCGCCCGGGTGGGCCTTGCCCAGCATGACAACGGACATGATCACGAAGATGATCACCAGCACGGGGAAGGCGTACCGCTCGAATGCGTGGATCAGGTTATGCCCGAAGAACGCGACCACGAGTTGCAGGGCGACCACGATAAGAAGGCACAGCACCTCGGGAATGTGGGTCAGCGAATTGAGCGCGAGCGCGCCGCTCACGCTGTTGACCGCGAACCAGCCGACGCCCGCGACGACCGCATTGATTCCGGCGGGGAAGATGTTCCCCCAGTAGCCGAAGCCAAGGCGGCTGAGCACCATCTGCGGCACGCCGTACCGGGGGCCGGAGGCGGACAGCAGGCCCAGGGTCATGCTGCCAAGCCCGGTGCCGATCACGATCGCCAGGAAGGTGGACCAGAAGCTCAGCCCAAGCCCCCAGACCCCGAGGAGGCCCACGAAGATCGTGGCGAACTCCATGTTCGGTGATGTCCAGGTCCAGAAGAGATTGAGCGGCCGGCCATGCCGGTCCTCCAGCGGGATGAACTCGGCTCCGCCGGGCTCGACGGCGACCACGCGCTCGCCGTACGTGCCTTCCCTAACGTCAATTCCAGTATCTGGTGAAACAGATGTCATGATGTGATCCTTAGCGCGTGGATTACGCGCGAGTTAAACAGAATGTTACAGCTGTGTTAATGGTTTGCTGACGTAGGCGACGGGTGGGCGACGTTACCCACCGTGGATGTACCCACGCCCCAGAAGTTCCGCGTAGGCTACGGGCCGTGTTTGAAACTTCCGATCGTCGTCGTCCCGCTGCCTCCGCTGCCCCTGCCGTCCCTGCTCGTGCTGTCCCGGCCGGGCCGATCCCTCGGCTGGCCGGCCCGGGCATGCCCATCGTAGGGATGGTCGGCGGGGGGCAGCTGGCGCGGATGACCGCGGCGGCCGCCGTTGGCCTTGGCGCGACGTTCCGCGTGCTGGCGACCTCGGAGTCCGAGAGCGCCGCGCTGGTAACCCACGACGCGGCGATCGGCTCACACGCGTCCTTGCCTGATTTGTCCAAGTTCGCAGCCCAGTGTGACGTTATCACGTTCGATCATGAGCATGTCCCCACCGCGCACCTGGAGGAGCTGGCGGCCGCGGGCACGCTGGTGCGACCGGGGCCCGCCGCGCTGCGCTACACCCAGGACAAGCTGGCGATGCGGACCCGGCTGGCCGAGCTGTCAGTGCCGGTTCCCCGGTTCGCGCCGGCCTCCACGGCCGCCGACGTGACGGAGTTCACCCAGGGGCAGTGGCCAGTCGTGCTGAAGGCCGTCAGCGGCGGCTACGACGGCAAGGGCGTGTGGGTGGTCCGCTCGGCGGCCGAGGCCGCCGAAGTACTCAGCCACGGCGTGCCGATCATGGCCGAGGAGTACGTGCCGTTCCGTCGCGAATTGGCCGCGCAGGTCGCCCGGTCCGCGTCCGGGCAGGGTGCGGCCTACCCGGTGGTGGAGACGGTGCAGGTGGACGGCATCTGCCGGGAAGTGATCGCGCCCGCGCCCGGGCTGCCTGCCGACCTGGCCATCGAGGCGCAGGAGCTGGCGCTGCGGATCGCATCCTCACTCGGCGTGACCGGCCTGCTGGCCGTCGAGCTGTTCGAGACCTCGCGCGGGCTGCTGGTGAACGAGCTTGCCATGCGGCCGCACAACAGCGGCCACTGGACTATCGACGGGGCCTTGACCTCGCAGTTCGAGCAGCATCTGCGGGCCGTGCTTGACCTGCCGCTTGGCGCCCCTGCCGCCGAGGTCCCCGGCGGCTACACGGTGATGTCGAACCTCCTTGGCGGGACGGACCCAGACGTCTACGACCGCTACATCCACGTGATGGCAGCCGACCCGGGGGTGAAGGTCCACTTCTATGGCAAGGAGGTGCGACTGGGCCGGAAGATAGGCCACGTGACCGTGGTCGGCCGGCCTGAGGACTCGGTCGATTCGCTGCGCGATCGTGCCCGCCGCGCCGCGAGCTACCTCCGCTGGGGCGTCGAAGACGGGGACTAGTCCCGCCGATGCGGGCGTATCGGGACGAAGTTGGACGATTAGCTGACCTCGGGGGCACGCTTCCAACTAACCTTTCACATGATCAACTTTCCCTTATCAGTTTGTGCATGTGGAGGCGGGCGTGAGCGTCGGCGAGGCGCTAGCCGAGGCGCGCGGAGCCGCTGGCCTATCGGTTGACGAGGTCAGTGAGCGCACGGCAATCCGCGAGATCGTCATCCGCAGCATCGAGCGGGATGATTTCGACTCCTTGGGCGGCGATCTTTACGTGCGCGGTTACCTGCGCAAGATCGCCGGGGCGGTCGGGATCGACGCCAGGCCCCTCATCCGGGAATTCGACGCGGCGCGCTCGAACCGGTCCGGCGGATGGTCCGCGCTTGCGGGCCAGACCGCGACGGCTGCGGCCGGTCCCGTCGTGGGACCGGCGGCGGCTCAAGCCGCGGGCGACTCGCCCGTGGACGAGGGCAGCCGCGCAGGAAGCGAGCAGGCCGCGACCGAGACCGGGCCCGGCAGTGAGGCCGGCCTCGAGAGTGCTGCCCTCGAGAGTGCTGCCCTCGAGAGTGCTGGCCTCGACAGTGCTGGCCTCGACAGTGCTGGCCTCGACAGTGCTGGCCTCGACAGTGCTGGCCTCGACAGTGCTGGGCCGGACAGTGCTGGCCCGGACAGTGCTGGCCCGGACAGTGCTGGCTTCGACAGTGAGACTGAGCCGGAGTCCGCGGCCCCGGTGGCGTCGGACGGCTGGTCGCTGACGGGAAGCGACGCCTGGGGCGACGCGGAGCCGTCCCGCGATGACGAGCCCGCCGGGACGCAGGCCCCGCCCGCGGCGGCCGGGGTCAGCTTCGGGGAGGCGGGCGACGACGCCGCCGAGTCCTACTGGGCCGGGCATGACCCGGCCGGGTCGCCTTCGAGCGAGCAGTCGCTCGCCGTGCCTGGCTGGGCCGATCAGGGCTGGACCGAACCGGTGGCGGAGCAGGCGGTGTGGGCCGATGCGGCGCCAGCCGGGTCAGCCGACGCTCCCGTCTCGGCGGCCGAGCCAGCGGGCGCACCCGCCGCCCGGTCGGCCCGGCGGCCGAGGAGGCCGGGCCGGCCCCGCCCGCGGACGCGGGTGCGGGGCTGGCGCTGGGTGACGACGATCTCGGCATTCACCGTCGTGGTCCTGGCCATAGTCGCAGTGGCCAGCGCCGAGATCGTCTCCAGGCTTGACTCGACCAAGAGCGCAAGCGCCGCCGCCGTATCCAGCAGCGTGCCGACGGCCACGCCCAGCGCGACCACCCCCCAGCCCACGCCGAGCCCGGTCAGCTCCACGCCAGCGGGCAAGCCGACGCCGACCCTGACCGCCAGGCCCCCGGTCCCGGTCCGGCGCCTGCCGGTCAAGGCTGACGGTGCCTTCGGGCCCGACGGGCTGGCCGACGGGGACAACCCGCAGAGCGCCTCGTTCGCCATCGCCTCCGACCCGTCGGCCCCGTGGCAGACCAACTGGTATACGACCGCGGACTTCGGCCTGCTCAAGCACGGCACGGGCCTGCTGCTTGACATGGGGAAGCCCGTCTCTGTCACCAGCGTCCGGATCAACCTCGGCGACGACTGGGGGGCGGACGTGCAACTTCGAGTGGGTGAGGCGGCTGATCTCAGCCAGCTGCCCGTGCTGGCAACCGGAACCAATGTCGGCGGCCAGCTCACGCTGCGCCTCAAGAAGCCGGCCAGGGCCCGCTACATTCTCGTCTGGTTCGTCCGGCTGCCCCCGTCGGGTAGCGGCCGGTACACGGCCAGCATCTACAACGTCACGGTCCAGGGCCGTCCCTAGGACGGTCCGGCCTGGCCTCCCGGTACTGTCAACCTCATGACTGAGCAACCCGTGGCCGGGATCGTGATGGGCAGTGACTCGGACTGGCCAGTAATGAAGGCCGCGGCCGAGGCCGTGGACGAGTTCGATGTCCCGTACGAGGTGGACGTGGTCTCGGCTCACCGCATGCCCAAGGAGATGATCGCCTACGGCGAGCAGGCCGTGGGCCGCGGCCTGCAGGTGATCATCGCCGGCGCGGGCGGGGCCGCTCACCTGCCAGGAATGCTCGCCTCGGTGACCCCGCTGCCGGTGATCGGCGTCCCTGTGCCGCTGAAGTACCTTGACGGCCTGGACTCCCTGCTGTCGATCGTGCAGATGCCCGCGGGCATCCCTGTCGCCACGGTCGCGGTTGGCGGCGCGCGCAACGCGGGCCTGCTCGCCGTGCGCATCCTCGCCGCCGCCGATCCCGCGCTGCGGGCACGCATGACCGAGTTCCAGGCCGAGCTGTCAGCTAAGGCCCAGGCGAAGGGAGCGGCACTTCGCGCCTCCCTGTGAGGCGCGAAACGTGCAGGTCGCGGCCGGGTCAGCGAGCTGCGCGAGGTCACGATTCGGGCACGGTGCCGGTTGGGTCTGTTTTGCTCCCTTGGCATGGGCAACACTCTTTACCAGTGTGTAGGGATGCCGAACGGGACGGCCTCCATGTGGCGAGCAAGGCAGGCGCGCCGCACTACGCCGACGGGGTTAGCAGTGCAAGGGGGAAGCATGTCAATTTCCGACGCCATGAACCGTCCACTGCGAGTCGTGGGACGCAGGATCGGGAAGCACGCTCTGCCGCGAGGCGCTGAGCAGCCCACGCGGGGCAGCGAGCAGCAGGACAAGCCGCACCAGCCCAAGCACGCGGCGAGCGTGCCGCGGCAGCGCGCCGCCACCGCCTAGAGCCCGGGCGCCGATCGGCTTGGGGCGCCGCGCGGGCGGGCGGGGTGGGCAGCGGGCCTCGTCGCCAATACGATCAGGGAATGAGCTTGTTCGCACTGACCGAAGAGCACGAGGCACTCCGCGAGGCTGTCCGGGAGCTTGCCACCGAGAAGATCGCGCCCCGGGCCGCCGACATCGACCGCACCGCGGAGTTCCCCTGGGACGTGCATAACGAGCTAGTCAAGGCGGACATGCACGCCCTGCACGTGCCCGAGCAGTACGGCGGAGCCGGGGGCGACGCGCTGGCCAGCGTGCTGGTGATCGAGGAGGTGGCGCGGGCCTGCGCCACGTCCTCGCTGATCCCCGCGGTGAACAAGCTCGGCTCGATGCCGGTGCTGCTCGGGGGCAGCGAGGCAGTCAAGCGCAAGTACCTGACCCCGCTCGCCGCGGGCGAGGGGATGTTCTCCTATGCCCTGTCCGAGCCGGAGGGCGGGTCGGACGCTGCCGGGGGCATGCGGACCCGAGCCGTCCGCCAGGGCGACACGTACGTACTCAACGGGGTCAAGCGGTGGATCACCAACGCCGGGGTGTCGAAGTTCTACACCGTGATGGCCGTCACCGACCCGGACCAGGGCGCGAACGGCATCTCCGCGTTCGTCGTCGAGGACGGCGATCCCGGATTCACCTACGGTGCCCCCGAGCACAAGCTTGGCATCAAGGGATCGCCCACCAGGGAGCTGTACTTCGACAACACGGTCATCCCCGCCGACCGGCTCATCGGTGCCGAGGGGGAGGGGTTCAAGATCGCGCTGCGGACCCTGGACCACACCCGCGTCACGATCGCGGCCCAGGCCCTGGGCATCGCGCAGGGCGCACTTGACTACGCCATCGGCTACGTCAAGGAGCGCAAGCAGTTCGGCCGGGCGATCTCCGACTTCCAGGGCATCCAGTTCATGCTGGCCGACATGGCGATGAAGATCGAGGGCGCACGCCAGCTCACCTACGCGGCGGCGGCCAGGTCCGAGCGCGCGATGCAGGGCGAGCAGGTGCCCGACCTGACGTACCTGTCCTCGGCTTGCAAGTGCCTGGCATCCGACGCGGCGATGGCGGTCACCACCGACGCGGTCCAGCTCCTTGGCGGCTACGGCTACGTGAACGACTACCCAGTCGAGCGGATGATGCGCGACGCCAAGATCACCCAGATCTACGAGGGCACCAACCAGATCCAGCGCATGGTCATCGCCCGCCAGCTCCTGAAGTAGTTGCGGTGGGGCTATGACCTGGGGTTCTCGGATGTTTGATGGCATGAAACGGGCTGTCCGACGTGGAGACGGGCGGCCCGTTCTCGTGTCCTTATTGCCCGGTTAATGCCGTTTGTTCCCTGTTGTTTCCGGACCCCGTGCTGAATCGGTGCTGACCCTACCGCCGCCGGCCAGGCCGATTCCCGAGACCGGAACACCGCAGCGGTCGCGACAGCCGTGTAACGCTGAGGGGCGAGACCTATCCTGGGAGTTGCCGAGATTTTCGCGTGGAGGGTGCGGACGGGTGCCTGGCGGTGACGGAAGCGTGCTGTACCTGGTGATTAGCGGTGCGCCTGCGCCTGAGGGCCTGCCCTCGCTGGTCATGAGGCTGCAGTCGGCTGGGTGGCGGGTAGTGGTGTTCTCGACGCCGATGGGCACGCGGTTCGCAGATGTGGCGGAGCTTGAGCGACTGACGGGAGAGCCGGTTCGCTGGGAGTACCGGATGCCGGGCACGGGAAGTCCGACGCCTGCGGCGGACGTGGTACTCGCCTGCCCGATCTCGTTTAACTCGGTCAACAAGTTCGCCCACGGGCACGCGGACAATTTCGCGGTTGGAGTGCTGTGCGAGATGGTGGGCTATGGGGTCCCGGTGGTCGTGGTACCGCACTGCAAGCCGCAGCTTGCCTCGCACCCGGCATTCGGAGCGAGCCTAGAGACGCTCCGCAGCATGGGAGTCCGGGTTCTCTTCGACCCGGACGCGCCGTACGAGGCACGGTTGCCATCGTGGGCCGAAGTCGCTGCGGCGCTGTCGGCAATCGCGAGGCAGGAGGTGAGCAGTGACTGAGGGTGAGGAGACACCAGGAGCGCGGATCGCGCGGGCACGGCGTCGCCGGGGGCTATCGCAAGCCGTACTGGGCGGACTGGTGGGGCGGTCGGAGTCGTGGCTGTCGCAGGTCGAGCGGGGAAAGCGCAAAGTCGACAGTCACGCGGTGCTGACCCGGATGGCGGCAGTGCTACGGGTGGAGGTAGAGGAGCTGACCGGCCCGGACCAGCGGGGCGGGGAGGAAGGGCAGCGCGTGTACGAGCCTGCGACTGAGATCGAGCGGGCCATGATGGGCTACGAGGCTGTGGAAGCCTCGATCGGCGGGCGAGAGACGGCCAACGTAAGCAGTCTGGCGCACCTGCGTGCGATGGCCATGACCGCTTATGCCGACTACCAGGCCACCCGGTATGACGACACTGGGCGGATGCTCCCCGTGCTGATCCGCGAGGCGGAGACACTCGGTCGCCTGACGGGCGGTGATAGCCGGGAGGCGTGCTCGGTTCGTGCCCTGGTTTATGACACGGCCGCGGCGCTCCTACACAGGGTCGGGGAGAGTGGCCTGGCGTGGACGGCAGCCGACCGGGCATTGACAGCAGCCGAGCAGGCCAGGCGTCCGGAACTGATCGCTGTGCAAGCATACCGGCTGTCGTACGTGATCAGCGGGCGTCGGCACCCAGTGGAAGCCCTGGAACTGGCGATGTCTGCTTCCGCCGGGCTGGAGCGGACGATGCGCGACCCGGACGTGGACACCCTTAGCGTGTACGGGGCACTGCAGTTGGCTGGCGTGCACGCGGCTGCGGCTGTCTACGATCGGACGATGACCGCGAATCTCCTCGAGCGGGCGCGGGAGGTCGCCAATCGCACGGGAGACGGCAACCGGATGGGGACCGCGTTCGGGCACGTCAACGTCGCGATGCACGCCATCTCAGCTTCACTGCAGCTTGGCGATCCCAAGTCGGCGATCGAAACCGGTGAATCGCTCGACCCGGCTGCGCTGCCCGCCGGGCTAACGGGTCGGCGGACCCAGCTCAGCCTCGACCTGGCCCGCGCTTACGCGATGCGCAAGCAGGATGCCGCCGCGGTGAACCTGTTGCTGGCCGCCGAGCGGCTCAGCCCACAGCTTGTCCGCTACGACGGGCGGACGCGTGAGGTCATTACGTCGCTGCTGCGCCGTGAGCACCAGCCGTCTACGCCGGAGCTTCGGCCGCTGGCCCGCCGTGCCGGGGTGATCTAACCCGTACTTTTGTGCGGACTACCGACCCGCACCAGGGAGCGGTTTGGCTCCCTTCACACCGTTGCGGGCTACGCCCTCCCCGCCTGCCTACCGTCTTGCCATGCGTCCAGGATCGGCGACCCTGAGAGAAGCGAGAATGGCTGACACGACTGGCGTGCCCGCTTCTGGGAGGCGGACGGCCATGAGCGCCACACCCCCGTTCGCGGCGCTGCCAACCGCGCCTGGCATGGCGCGCGGCTACGTGCAAGCCACCCTGGCTGGCTGGTGCCTTGGTGAATCGTCTGACATCGCCGAGTTGATTACCAGTGAGCTGGTTTCCAATGCCGTCGCCGCGTCCGCCTGCGTCTTGGGCGGCATGGGGGCGCTGGTGATCCGGGTCTGCTTGATCACCGATGGCGACGTGCTCACGATCGAGGTCTGGGACCAGGCGCCCGGCATCCCAGTGCTGCTTGAGGCAGACAGGTTCGCCGAGAGCGGGCGTGGCCTGGGCATCATCGACGCTCTGACCGGTGGCGCGTGGGGCTGTCGGCTGGCGATCAGCCAGGCCGGCAAGTGCGTGTGGGCCAGCATCCGGCTGCGGGAAGAGGCTGGCTGCCCGTTCCTGGGAAGGCACGAAAGCCGATGATCATCCGAAACGAGTCCGGAGCCCGGTGGCTGCCGGCCCGGATCGGTGACTTCGAGAAGTGGCAGGCAAGCCTGCTCGAAGAGTCCGCGAGGCGCGTGGGCGCGGTCCTGGATCCTGGTAGCCGTGTTCATCGCTATGGCTTTGTCGGATCGCCTGTTATGTTCCGCGGTCAGCGGGCGTGGCTGCGGGTGAGTCCGTTCCTTGAGCACGAGATGAGCCGGAAGGCGTGGCGGGGGACGGCGGAAGCCGCCGCGATCTCGGGGGTGAGCAAGCCGTCGCTCCTGCACCGGATTGAGTGGCTGGCCGAGGGGCCGGAGCCGGTTCCGGTCAGCGTGGAAGTCCTGACTCTCGTTACCGATCCTGTCGCCTCGCCGGTGCGTTTCCTGCGGAAGGCCCCGGACCTGCCGGCCCGCTGGTTCTGCGATCTGGCAGCCTCGCTGGCGGCGCTGCGCGCGTACCCGACGGTTCGCCGGTTCCCGGTCCACGATGCCGAGGAGTATAGCTACCTGCTCAGCGCGACCTACCGTCGGGCGGGGCCGGCGGGGGGGGGTGCAGCGGTGGGGGCCCCGCCCAACGACCAGAACAGGGGGCACAAAAACCCCCCCCGCGGTTTGATCC
>Ga0335075_10000679_pt1 | contig 58320 bp, 47 predicted proteins | sample Lox_Sample_24_FD_206723 | JGI IMG/M metagenome (GOLD analysis project Ga0335075, IMG submission 206723) | Soil microbial communities from Loxahatchee National Wildlife Refuge, Florida, United States - Lox_Sample_2.4 | ecosystem: Environmental > Terrestrial > Soil > Wetlands | place: USA...
GTGCGAGCGGCTCGCCGCGGAGCTTGCCCTGTATCCGCGCGATTCCCGCGTGGCCCTGAACGGCTCCGGCATGCTCATTCTCAATCCGCCGTATCAGCTGGCGGAACGCATGGAAGTCTGGCTGCCGCAGCTGCATGCCTGTCTCGAAACGGGGCACGGTGGCGGGACGAGCGTGCGGCACCTCCCCACACGGTGACGGCGGCGCGGCGCGGGCGCAGAATCACCCCACAATGAGCGGCACCGTCGATCAGTACGGGGTGGTGGGCCACCCAGTGGCCCATAGTCTCTCGCCCTTCATCCATGCGATGTTCGCGCGTCAGACGGGGCAATCGATGAGCTACCGCCTGTTCGACTTCGCTCCCGAGGAGCTCGAGCAGCGCCTCGCCGCGTTCTTTGCCCAGGGCGGCCGTGGGCTCAACATCACGTTGCCCTTCAAGGTCGCCGCCGTTGCCCGCGCCGACGAGCTGACGCCCCGTGCCCAGCACGCGGGTGCCATCAATACTCTGGCAATGCGCAAGGACGGCAGCATTCTCGGCGACAACACCGACGGTGTCGGACTGACGCAGGACCTTTGCGTGAACCAACGCGTCGTGGTGACGCGCAGGCGCGTTTTGATCATTGGCGCGGGCGGAGCCGTCCGTGGAGTGCTGGCGCCGCTGCTCGCCCTTGCCCCGGAAGCCATCGTGATCGCCAATCGCACCGCGGACCGCGCCAAGGCGCTTGCCACCTCATTTTCCCAGATGGGCGACGTGCAGGGCGTGGGTTTCCGCTACATCGCCGGCGGCCCCTATGATGTCGTCATCAACGCAACATCCGCCAGTATCACGGGCGAGATTCCCGACATCCCGGTGGCGGTGGTCGGGCCGGAGACTTTCTGTTACGACATGGCCTACGGCAAGGGCGATACCGCTTTCGTGCGCTGGTGCGTGGAGCTCGGCTGCCGCGCGGCCGCTTCGGGCTGGGGCATGTTGGTCGAGCAGGCGGCCGAGTCCTTCCGCCTGTGGCGGGGCGTCAAGCCGCTCACCGGGCCGGTGCTCGCGGCGCTCACCTCATCGTGACGAGCTCCTCGGAGCTGGTGGGGTGGATCGCCACCGTGTCGTCGAAGTCCTCCTTGGTGGCCCCCATCCGCACCGCGACCGCGAAGCCCTGCATCATCTCGTCCGCGCCGGGACCGACCACGTGTACTCCCACGACACGCCGCTTCGGCCCAACAGTTACCAGCTTCATGTCGCAGCGGGGCTTGACCGCCGTGAACGCGTGGTACATCGGTATGAAACTCGACTTGAAGACGGTGACCGCCTCGTCGCCGTAATCGTCACGCGCCGCCTGCTCCGTCAGACCGACGGTGCCGACCGGTGGATGTCCAAAGACGACCGTCGGGATGTTCTGATAGTCGAGGTGGCGGTCACTCTTGCCGCCGAACAGACGATCGCTCAGCCGCCGGCCCGCCGCTATCGCCACGGGCGTGAGCGGCGCCCGTCCCGTCACGTCACCGATGGCGTATATGCCGGCGGCGCTCGTGTTCTGGTATTTATCGGTGACGATGAAACCGTAAGGGTCGAGCTCCACGCCGGCCCTCTCCAATCCCAACTCCTCCACCGCCGGCGCGCGTCCGATCGCCCACAGCACGCAATCGAACGGCTCCAGCCGCCTGCCGTCGCGCAACGAGAGTCCCAGACAGCCGCGCGCATCGCAGTCGAGTGCCGAAGGCCACGCCTGGGCGACGATGCTCACGCCATCGTCGCGCAGGATCTTCTGCATCGACTCCCCGATCATGGAGTCGAAATGCTTCAGCATCGTCTCGCCGCGCAATACCAGGGTCACGTCCGAGCCGAGCGCCGCGAAGATTCCGGTCAGCTCGATGGCGATGTAGCCGCTGCCGACGATCGCGACCCGTTGCGGCCTGGCGGGCAGATCGAAGAAGCCGTCCGAGGTGATGCCGAGCTCAGCGCCCGGGATGGGCGGCAGCAACGGACGGCCGCCGGTGCCGATCATGATGTGGGGCGCGGAAAGCGAGGCGCCCGCCGCCGCCACCGTCCGGCCGTCCAGGAAATGCGCCCGGCCGCGGATCAAGGTGATGCCGCGCTTCGCCAGATTGTTCTCATAGATGCCGTTCAGGCGCCGAACGTAGGCGTCGCGTTTATCCTTCAGCAGCGCCCAGTCGTGCCCTCCTCCCGAGACGGCAAATCCATAGTCCGGTGCATCGCGCAGCTCCTCGGCGATGCCGGCCGCGTTCCACATGATTTTCTTCGGCACGCAGCCGACGTTCACGCACGTGCCGCCCAGCCGATGGGACTCGATCAGTGCCACCCTGGCCCCATACTCCGCCGCGCGCTGCGCCGCGGCGAGACCGCCGCTGCCGCCGCCGATGACAATCAGGTCAAATTCGCCCATGGATCATTTTAGCTGGCAGAATCGCCGCTTCGAAAGCGATTGATGAAGCCGGCAAGGGCCAATCAACAAAGCATAGGTGAAAGATGGACAATCCCCTGCTCGCCGAGGAGCCGCTGCCCCCGTTCCCCCGCATCCGCCCGGAGCACGTCGAGCCGGGAGTGCGCGAGGTTCTGTCACGGGCGCGGGCGCGGATAGGGGAGATCGCCGCGCGCGATACCCTGTCCTTCGCCACCGTCGTCGAGCCGCTCGAAGAGCTGCAGCACAAGGTCTCGCGCGCCTGGTCGCCGGTGAGCCATCTGAACGCCGTGCTCAACTCCGAGGCGCTGCGCACCGCCTACAACACCTGCCTGCCGCTGCTTTCGGCCTACCAGACCGATCTGGCGCAAAGCGAGCCGCTCTACCAGGCCTACCGCGCGATCGAGCAGCGCGAGGGCGCGACGCTCGATCCGGTGCAGCGCCGCGTGCTCGAGCATGCGCTGCGGGACTTCAGGCTCGCCGGCGTTGGGCTCGATGCCGGCGAGAAGCAACGCTTCAAGAACGTGATGCTCGAGCTCACCGGCCTGCAGGCGAAGTTCGAGGAGAACGTCCTCGATGCGACCAACGGCTGGAGCTATCGCCTTACCGACGCGGCGCTGCTGCGCGGCCTCAACGAGATGCTCGTCGAGCAGGCGCGCCGACGCGCCCATGAGCAGGGCCTCGAAGGCTGGATATTGACACTCGACCAGCCGACGTACGTCGCTGTCGTGACCGACGCGGAGTCGGAAGTGCTGCGTCGCGCCTTCTATGAGGCCTGGACCACCCGCGCTTCCGATCGAGGCCCCAACGCCGGCAAGTGGGACAACGCGGATGTCATGGAGCAGATACTGCGCAAGCGTCACGACGCGGCGGGTATTCTCGGCTTCGGCAACTACGCGGAGTACGCACTCGCCACCCGCATGGCGCACACGGTGCCGGAGGTCATGCAGTTTCTCGAGGAACTGGCGCGCTCGGCCCGGCCGGCGGCGGTGCAGGAATTCGAGGAGTTGCAGGCTTTCGCCGGGCATCGGCTCGAGGCATGGGACGTTGGTTTCTTTGCGGAGCGGCTGCAGCGCGAGCGCTATACCGTCTCGCAGGAGGAGCTGCGTCCGTACTTTCCGCTGCCACGCGTGCTCGCGGGACTGTTCGAGGTCGCGGAGCGGCTCTTCGACGTGCGCATCCGGGAGCGCAGCGGCGCCCCGGTCTGGCACCCGGATGTGCGCTTCTTCGAGATCGAGAGTACCGCCGGGCGGCCGGTCGGCAGCTTCTACCTGGACGCCTACGCTCGCCCCAACAAGCGCAGTGGCGCCTGGATGGACGAGTGCATCGGCCGCAAGCGGCTGCCCTCGGGCTCGGCGCTTCCGGCGGCCTATCTGGTGTGCAACGTCCTGCCTCCCGGCGAGGGCAGGCCGGCCCTGCTCACCCACGACGACGTGCTGACGCTCTTCCACGAGTTCGGCCACGGACTGCACCATCTGCTCACCCGCGTCGACTACCCGAGCATCGCCGGCATCAACGGCGTCGCCTGGGATGCCGTGGAGCTGCCGAGCCAGTTCATGGAAAACTATGCATGGCACCCGGATGTGCTCAATCGCATCTCCGGCCATTACCAGACCGGAGCGCCGCTGCCGGCGCAGACCCAGGACCGGCTGCGGGCGACGCGCAGCTTCCATGCGGGGCTGCAGATGGTTCGCCAGCTCGAGTTCGCCCTGTTCGATTTCCGGCTGCACGCCGAGTATTCGCCGCAGCGCGGCGGACGCATCCACGAGGTGCTGCAGGAGGCCCGCCGGGAGGTGGCAGTCGTGCCGGTGCCGGAGTGGAATCGCTTCCCGAACAGCTTCGGACATATCTTCGCCGGCGGCTACGCGGCCGGCTATTACAGCTACAAATGGGCCGAAGTCCTCGCCGCGGACGCCTTTTCCGCCTTCGAGGAGCGGGGCGTATTCGACCGCGCCACCGCGCAGCGCTTCCTGGACTCGATCCTGTCCCGTGGCGGCAGCCGGGACGCGCTGGAAGCCTTTATCGAGTTCCGGGGGCGGCGGCCGGAGATCCGCCCGCTCCTGGTGCAACACGGCATTGCCGCGCCCGGTGAAACAGCCGGCTGAAACGGGCTCGTAAAACTGTGCTGCAGATCGCAGTGGCAGGGGGGGACGGCTCCTAGACTGACCCGAATCTCGCTCCCGGGGAGCGGCCGACGGCCGTGCCACAAATCACCAGAATGAGCAGCGCCCGGCGCAGTGACTTCGACGTAACCAATTCCGTCCAGGTGAGCTCCCCGGAGGCGGTGCTGCGCGCGGTCGAGGCGCTTTACCGGCCTACCTGGCCCGATGCGCCCCTGGAGCCGCTGCGGCGTTCCTTCGAGCATTTCGAGCGGCTGTTCGCGGGCGAGGTTCCCGGCTTTCACGGCGTGGACACCGTCTACCACGACCGTCAGCACACCCTGGACATCACCCTGGCGCTGGCACGCCTGCTGGTCGGCTATGACCGTCAGACGGTCGGGCCCGAGCGGCTGGGTGGGGAACGGGCCGTCGTCGGCCTCATCACCGGTCTCTTTCACGACGTCGGCTATCTGCGGCGGGCCGACGATCAGGACTCCCGCAACGGGGCGGAATTCACCCGCACCCATGTCTCCCGCGGCGCGCGATTCCTCGAGGATTTCCTGCCCGAGGTCGGTCTCGGCGCCTGGGTGCCGGTCGCGCGCGAGATCATCCATTTCACCGGCTACGAGGTGCCGTTCGCGGAGATCGAGACCCGTGTACCCGACCGGCGGGACATCCTGGTGGGGCACCTGCTCGGTACCGCCGACATGATCGCGCAGATGGCCGACCGCTGTTACCTGGAGAAGTGCCGCGACCGCCTGTACGCGGAATTCGTGCTCGGCGGGGTGGCGCTGCCGATCGCCGCCAACGGCGGCAGGCAGGTGAAATACGCCTCGGGGCTGGACCTCCTGCGGCAGACGCCGGACTTCGTCGCCGAGGTCCGCGACAAGCGTCTCGACAGGGAGTTCGGGGGCGCATACCGGTACCTCGAGGTCCTGTATGGCGGCAGGAACCCCTACATGGAGGCGATCGACCGCAACGTCGATTATCTGCGGCAGGTGCTGCGAAGCGAGAATTGGCGGCTACTTAGGCGCAAACCGCCGATTTTCGCCGCCGTTTCCGACCCGATGTCGACCATGAGAGGTCTCATGGTGGGTTACATCAAGAAAGTGTGGTCCGGGCTGTAGGTTAGGGAGCGGCGTTAGGGAGCGGCCCGGCCCGCTCAATGGCTCGCTTTCGGGCTGTCGCAACGGGTGGGGGGCGGTTAATATCCCCGGCTGACCAGGGCAGCTCGCCTGTGACCGCCGCCAACATCAAGCTCAAGTACGCCAGCGCCGCCTTTGCGATCGTGCTCGTTGCGACCGCGACGGTGATCGGGTTCTTCGCCTGGCGCCATCCCCCCGACACGCTCACCGTCCAGGGTGTCAGCGGCCTCGCCGTGCTCGGCAGTCTGATCGCGGCGGTGATCGCGTGGCGGGCGGGACGCGGTATCCAATCCTCGACCGCGGCGCTCATCCGCAGCGCCGACCGCGTCGGGCAGGGCGACTACACCCGCCAGATCGAGGTGCGTCGCAGCGACATCATCGGTGAGCTGGAGCAGGCGCTGGAGCGGATGCGCTCACGGCTGCGCCAGTCGACCATCCACAAGAATTACCTGCACAACGTCCTCAACAGCATGACGGACGCGGTGTTCGTCACCTCTCCCGACGGCGTGGTGAAGGTGGCGAACTCCTCGGCCTGCAAGCTGCTCGGCTACGGCGAGGAGGAGATCCTCGGCCGCAGCATCATCGCGATGCTCGATGAGCGTGAGCGCGAAGGCTTCGATCTGCTGCAGGCGGCCCAGGAGACCCGGGAAACCGTGGTGCGCACCCGCGGCGGACAGACCATCCCCGTGTCCCTCACCGGCTCGCGCATCGAGAGCTCCGACCCGCAGTTCCAGGGCAACATCTTCGTCGCGCGAAACATCACCGACCGCAAGCGCGCGGAGCGGCGCATCCGTTATCTCGCCCGATACGATGCGCTGACCAAGGTTCCCAACCGCATGCAGTTCCACCACGTACTGCAGCAGACCATCGCCAGAGGGCTGCGCAGCGGACAGGCGGTGGCGCTCCTCTACCTGGACATGGATCGCTTCAAGGAAGTCAATGATACGTTCGGACACGGCGCCGGCGACCGCGTCCTCGAGGTGCTGGCGGAGCGGCTGACGGGCGCGCTGCCGAAGGGCGCGCTGCTCGGGCGCCTCGCGGGCGACGAATTTGCGCTGTGCATCGACGGTCTGCCGGCGGAGGGCGACAACCGCGGGCCGATCGCGCACCTGGCGCGCGCCGTGCTCACCGAGGTCAGCCGCGCCTTCCAGTTGAATCAGCACGAGGTGTTCCTCACCGCGAGCATCGGCATCGCGTTCTGTCCGCGGGATGCGGAGAACGTCATCGACCTCATCCGCAACGCCGATGCGGCGATGTACTACTCCAAGCAGAATGGCGGCAATACCTTCGCCTTCTACTCCCCGGAGATGAATGCCGCGGCGGTGGAGCGGCTGATCCTGAAGAGCAAGCTGCGCCGCGCGCTCGAGCGCGACGAGCTGGTGATCCGCTATCAGCCCAAGGTGGACCTCGCCAACGGCCGCATCATCGGCGCCGAGGCGCTGCTGCGCTGGCGGCTGCCGGGACACGGCGACATACCGCCCTCGCAGTTCATCCCGCTCGCGGAGGAGACCAATCTCATCCTCGACATCGGCGAGTGGGTGTTGAATCGCGTCTGCATGGATTACCGGCAGATGCAGAGCGAGATCGGCGATCCCGGCCGCATCTCGCTCAACCTGTCGCTGAAGCAGCTGCGCCAGGCGAGCTTCATCCTGCGCTGCCGCTCGGTATTCCGCCGTCACGGCGTCTCGCCGACCGCCTTCGAGCTGGAGATCACCGAGACCACCCTGATGGCCGACGCGAAGCGGACGCTGCGCCTGCTCGATGAGCTCTATGCCATGGGCCTGCACCTCTCGATCGACGACTTCGGCACCGGCTACTCATCGCTCTCGGCCCTGCAGCAGTTCCCCATCGACACGCTCAAGATCGACCAGTCCTTCGTCCGTGACGTCGCTGACAACGCCGGCAACGCCACGCTCGTGCGCACCATCATTGAGATGGGCCGCAACCTGGAAATGGACGTCATCGCCGAGGGTGTCGAGTCCGTGAGCCAGCTCGAATTCCTCCGCCGCAACGGCTGTCATTACGCGCAAGGGAGACTCTTCGGGGAGCCGTTGAAGGCCGAGGAGCTGCTCGGACTGCTGCAGCGCCAGACCACATCCGGCGCGGCTTTCCGGCGCTACCTGCAGGACTCCAGCGGTGTGGCGCTTGCCGACCCCGGTGCCTGAAGACCGCTCGATCCGCTGACGCCGGTTCCATGCTGACCCTCGCCGATGTCCGCCTGCGCCGCGGACCGCAGATCCTCATTGATGCCGCTACCTGCAGCATCTTCCGTGGCGAGAAAGTCGGCATCATCGGCCGCAACGGCAGCGGCAAATCGACCCTGTTGGCCCTGATCCGCGGCGAGCTGGCGCCCGAGGCGGGCGAATATCGCGCTCCGCCCGGCCTCGTGATCGCGGCGGTGGCCCAGGAGCTGCCGGCAACCGACGCCACGCTGGTCGATTACATTCGCAGCGGCGACCTCGAGCTCGCGGCGCTGGAGATGCAGATCGAGAAGGCCGATACGGCCGACGGTGCGCGCCTCGCACTGCTGCATGCGGAATATGACGCTCTCGGCGCTTATGCGGCGCGCAGCCGCGCGGCGCAACTCGCGGCCGGCCTCGGATTTGCCCCGGACGATCTGCAGCGGCCGGTGCGGCGGTTCTCCGGCGGCCTGCAGATGCGCGCCAACCTCGCGCGCGCGTTGATGCGCCGTTCCGACGTGCTGCTGCTCGACGAGCCCACCAACCATCTTGACCTGGATGCGGTCCTCTGGCTCGAGAGCTGGCTGAAGACCTACGCGGGGACGCTACTCCTCGTCTCGCACGATCGGGAATTCCTCGACGGCGTGGTCGGCCGCATTCTGCACATCGAGGCCGCTCGACTCCGCAGCTATACGGGCAACTACAGCGCGTTCGAGACGCAGCGCGCGGCGGAAGCCGGGCGCACGCAGGCGATGTTGGCGGCCCAGCAGCGGGAGCGGGCGCGCGTCGAAAGCTTCGTCACCCGATTTCGCGCGCAGGCGAGCAAGGCGCGGCAGGTGCAGAGCCGGATGAAGTGGCTGGCGCGCCTGCCGGAAATCGCGCCGCTGCATCACGAGGAGGGCTTCGCGTGGGAGTTCGCGACGCCCGCGAAGTTGCCGCGACCTCTCCTGACATTGGAGCGCATCGCGGCGGGATACGCCGACCGGCCCGTGTTGTCCGACGTGTCACTGAGTGTCAGCCCCGGCGATCGCCTCGGCATTCTCGGACGCAACGGCGCCGGCAAATCGACACTGATGCGGGTGCTGGCCGGACAATTGCAGCCGCTGGCGGGGAGTCTCACGGCCGCGCCGGATGTGGCCACGGGATTCTTCGCGCAGCTCGAGCTCGAGCATCTGGATGCCGACGGCAGCGCTCTCGCCGAGCTCGAGCGGCGGGGCGGCGCCGCCCAGGCGGGCTGGAGCGAGCTCGACCGGCGCAACCACCTCGGACGCTTCGGCTTTCGCGGCGACCGCGTGTTCGAGCCGACGCGCCAGTTCTCCGGGGGCGAGCGCGCCCGCCTGGCGCTCGCGATCCTCGTCGCCCGCAAACCCAACCTGCTGTTGCTCGATGAGCCGACCAACCACCTGGATCTCGACATGCGCCATGCGCTCCTCGTGGCGCTGCAGGACTTCGCCGGCGCCGTGGTAATCGTGTCGCACGATCGCGCCTTGTTGCGAGGCGCATGCGACAGTTTCCTCCTGGTCGCCAATGGCGTCGTCAGCCCTTTCGACGGCGACCTCGAGGACTATGCCGCGTGGCTGGCGCGTGGCGCCGACGCCGCCGTTCAAGCGTCGCGCGCCGACGATACATCCGCGTCGACACAACCCTCGCGCCGCGAGCAGCGCCGCCTGCAGGCTGAAGCCCGCAACCGCCTCACACCCCTGCGCAGCCAGCAGCGTGAGTTGGAAACGCAGCTCGAGCGGCTGAGCGCGGAGCGCCGCGACGTCGAGTCGCGCCTCGCCGACCCGGCGACCTACGCCGCCGCGGGTGCGGAGGAGCAGCGCCGCCTCAGTGCCCGTCACGGCGAGCTGTCGCGCGAGATCGCCGCGCTCGAGGAGCGATGGCTCGAGGTTTCCTCGACCCTGGAGTCCGCCGGATAGCGCCCCGATGCCGGTCCGGGTGACCGGTATTTCTGCACGAAGACCCTGGATTCTCCGGGGACCCGCGCGGGACGCGCGCCGCTATCCTCCGCAGCGCATGAGCATCGCGATGGTCGGCGCAAAGTTGGCGCGCAGTCCCCGGCTGACTGGAGATCACGTCCGCGTCCTCATCGCGGAAGCGGCGGGGGATGTGGAGCGGATCTGCGAGCCGGAGATCGTGGCGCGGGTGGATCTGCCGCCGGCGGCGCGCGAGTTTCTGCGGCGGCCTGACATGCCTGCGCTCGGCGCTGACCTCGAATGGCTGCGCGTCAGCGGCGCGCGCCTGTTGCTGTGGGGAGAAGCGGACTATCCGCAGCCGCTGGCCGCGATTGGCGGCGCGCCGGCCGCGCTTTACGTCATGGGAGACGTCACGGCCCTGCAGGCACCGCAGCTCGCGATGGTGGGCGCGCGCCGCGCATCGCCAGCCGGCCGGGCGATTGCCAGCGAGCTCGCCGGTGCCCTGACACGAGCGGGGCTCACCGTCACCAGCGGGTTGGCTGTCGGCATCGATGCCGCCAGCCACCGGGGCGCGTTGGCGGTCGGCGGACGCACGGTGGCGGTGCTGGGCACGGGACTGGATCAGATATACCCGGCCGAGAATACTGAGCTGGCGCAGCGGATCCGGACCGAGGGGGTCCTGGTCTCGGAGTTTCCACCGCGGACTCGGGCGCAGCGGCAGAACTTTCCGCGCCGCAACCGTGTCATCAGCGGACTCGCGCTCGGGACGCTCGTGGTCGAGGCCGCGGAACGCAGCGGATCTCTCATCACCGCCCAGCGCGCCCTGGAGCAGGGACGGGAGGTGTTCGCGGTGCCGGGATCGATCAGGAACCCGCTGTCCCGTGGCTGTCACCGGCTGATCAAGGAGGGCGCGCAGCTGGTGGAGGGACCGGCGGACGTGCTTTCCGGGATTCGATTTCCTCATATATATCAACTAGTTGACACGTCCGTGGACAATCCCCCATTGGACAAGGAGTATGAAATGCTGTTAGATGCGCTCGGTTTCGAACCCGCGACCATCGATACGCTCGTGGCCCGCTCAGGCTTGTCCGGCGAGTCGATCGCCTCGATGTTGCTGATTCTCGAGCTTGAAGGGCGCATCGCGCCGTATCCGGGCGGCCTCTACGGCCGACTATCCAAATGACCACCGGCAGTGTTCTGAAAGTGCTGATTTACGTTTACGACCACTACATGCTGGCCGATCCGGCGGATGTGCCGGAGCGGCATCACATGCTCGAGGATCTGCGCAAGCGGGGCTTCTCCCTGAGCGAGGTCGTGCAGGCCATGGAATGGCTGTCGGCGCTGGTGGGCGACCAGCGCGCGTTGCCGGGACCGGCCGACCCGGATCCCGCGCAACCCGCGTTGCGCGTCTTCGCCGACGGCGAGCTGTCGCGTTTGTCGCCTGACTGCCGCGCGTTTCTCATGTTGCTCGATCGGCAACACGTACTGACACCCCGACAGCGCGAGCTCGTCATCGAGCGCGCGCTGGCGCTGGACGTCGAGGAGGTCGACGTCGAGCAGTTGAAGTGGGTGGTGCTCCTCGTCCTCTCCAGCCAGCCGGGACAGGAGTCGGCGTTCGCCCGCTTCGAGAGCGTCATGTCTGCTTCCGGCGTCAGTCGGCACTGATCGCGCCAAGGAACCCGCCGACAAATGGCTCAAAATCTGGTCGTGGTCGAATCGCCCGCCAAGGCGAAGACCATCAAGAAATATCTCGGCAAGGACTTCGAGGTGCTGGCGTCCTACGGCCACGTACGCGACCTCGTGCCCAAGGAGGGCGCTGTCGATCCCGAGCGCGGCTACGCGATGCGCTATCAGGTGCTGGAGAAGAACCAGCGCCACATCGAGAGCATCGCCCGCGGGTTGGCGAAGTCGAAGGCGCTCTATCTGGCCACCGACCCCGATCGCGAGGGCGAGGCGATCGCCTGGCATCTGAAAGAGATCCTCAAATCGCGCGGCGAGCTCGACGGCAAGGCCGTGCATCGGGTGGTCTTCTACGAGATCACGCGCAACGCCATCCGCGAGGCGGTGGCGCGGCCGCGCGATCTGTCGCTCGATCTCGTCAACGCGCAGCAGGCGCGCCGGGCGCTCGATTACCTGGTCGGCTTCAATCTCTCGCCGCTGCTCTGGAAGAAGGTGCGGCGCGGCCTTTCGGCCGGCCGGGTACAGAGTCCCGCGTTGCGCATGATCTGCGAGCGCGAAGAGGAGATCGCCGCCTTCGTCGCGCAGGAGTATTGGACCCTGGAAGGCGAGGGCGCGCATCAGTCGCCGCCGTTCCCTCTCAAGCTCACCGAGTACGGTGGCAAGAAGGTCGAGCAGTTCTCCTTCACCAACGAGACACAGGCGCGCGAGGTGGAGCGCTCCATCCGCCAGGCGGCCCACGACGCCGGGACGGCGCACGGCACTGCGGCGGCGGACCGGCTGGGCCAGCTGCGCGTCATCGCGGTCGATCGCAAGCAGCGCCGGCGAACACCGGCTCCGCCCTTCACCACCTCGACCCTCCAACAGGAAGCCGCCCGCAAGCTCGGCTACAACGCCCGCCGCACCATGCGGCTGGCACAGCAGCTCTACGAGGGTGTCGATCTCGGTGAGGGCAACGTCGGCCTCATCACCTACATGCGTACCGATTCCGTCTCACTCGCGGCCGAGGCGGTGCGGGAGATTCGCGAAACGGCGGGCCGGCTCTACGGCAACGACGAAGTGGCCGAGGAGCCGCGCGTCTACAAGACCAAGTCGAAGAACGCGCAGGAAGCGCACGAGGCGATCCGGCCGACGTCGGCCGCCATCACTCCGGCCGAAGTCGAAGGCAAGGTCGACGGCGATCTTCACAGGCTGTACGCGCTGATCTGGAAGCGGGCGGTCGCCTCGCAGATGGCGCAGGCGGTTTTCGATACCGTCGCGGTCGACATGCTCGCCGGACCTGACGGTCCGCAGCGTCACGTGTTGCGCGCCAACGGCTCGACGCTGGTGAAGCCGGGATTCATCGCGGTGTATCAGGAAAGCGCGGACGACGTGAAGTCGGATGAGGGAGACCATGTGCTGCCGCCTTTGCAGGAGGGCGATCTGGTCGATCTGGTCACCCTGCATGCGGACCAGCACTTCACCGAGCCGCCGCCGCGCTACACCGAAGCCTCCCTGGTGAAGGCGCTGGAGGAACACGGCATCGGCCGTCCCTCGACGTATGCGGCCATCATCTCGACTCTCCAGGACCGGGAGTACGCGGAGATGGACAATCGCCGCTTCGTTCCCACCGACATCGGCAAGATCGTCAATCGCTTCCTGACACACCACTTCCATCGCTACGTGGAGTATGGCTTCACGGCGGCGATGGAGGATGAGCTCGACGCGATCTCCCGCGGCGAGGAGGAATGGACCCGGCCGCTCGACAAGTTCTGGAAACCCTTCATCCAACAGGTGGAGAAGATCGAGAAGAACGTCTCGCGCGAGGAGGTCGCACAGGCGCGTGAGCTCGGCAAGGACCCGGCGACCGGCAAGCCGGTCACCGTGCGCATGGGCCGTTACGGCCCGTTCGTGCAGATCGGTACCAAGGACGACGTCGAGAAGCCGCGTTTCGCCGGCCTGCGCCCCGGGCAGAAGATGGACGGCGTCACGCTCGCCGATGCGATGGAGCTCTTCAAGCTGCCGCGCACGCTCGGCCAGACCGCCGCAGGCGAGGCCGTCGTGACCAACATCGGGCGATTCGGCCCGTATGTGAAGTACGGCAGCAAGTATGTCTCGCTGAAGGAAGACGATCCCTACACGGTGACGCTCGAGCGGGCGCTCGAGGTCATACGGCTGAAGCAGGAGGCGGATGCCAATCGCATCATCACCGACTTCGGCGTCGACAGCCTCCAGGTGTTGAATGGCCGCTATGGCCCGTACATCACCGATGGGAAGAAAAACGCCAAGGTGCCGAAGGATCGCGAGCCGAAATCGCTGACGCTGGAGGAGTGCCGCGCGCTCATCCTGCAGGCACCCGAGCGCGGCAAGGGCCGGTTCGGCCGCGGCAGGCGTGGCGCGCCCGGCAATACCGCGGCGGGCGCGAAGGCGACGGCTGCGAAGACCGCGAGCGCTCCGACCCCGGACGCTCCCTCACGGGGCCGCGCGCCCGCCAGTGCGCGCCGACCGCCGGGCACGCATGCGGCCGCCCCACGGCACGCGAAGACTTCCGCGGAGCGCACCAACGGGACGCCGACGGACGGCAGCAGACGCCGCGCCGCCAAAGCCAAGAAACCCGCCAAACGCAAAGCGGTCGCGCGCAAAGGCGCCGGCAAAGCAGCTCCCGCCCGCCCCCGCGGCGTCAAATAAGCAGCTTTTCGCGCTTACGCGCCTGGATGTCAGGTACCAGGACGTGCCCCGCCGCCGCAGGTGGCCCCATGACCTAACGCGCTTGGATGTCAGGTACTAGGACGTGCCCCGCCGCCGCAGGTGGCGGAGCTTCGAGCAAAAACCACGCTTTTTGCTCGAAGCAGCGCTGGGCCGGCCAGGATGGCCGGATCCAGCGCCATAACTAAGGATTGTGGACGACGTCGCCGACTTTGATGGTGTCGGAAGCGCCCACGATGAGCCCGAAGCTGAGCTGCGGGTAGGTCTTGAAGATCAGCAGCGTGCCGGCCCGCTCATCGGGCAGGCGCACCCGCGGCGCGAGCGTGGTGCCGATGGAGCCGAGGTGCTGCAGGATGCCGCCGTGGTCGCCATAGGTGTCACGCACCACTTCACCGGCCTGGTCGATCTCCAACACGTTGCCGACATCGAGCCCGGCATCGGAGCCGCGATTGATCACCACGATGTCATATTGACCGGCGAGGTCGCTGACTCCGGTGTCGCCCACGATCCAGGCGATCTTGCCGTTGACCTCGGTGGCCGGGGCGCGCGGCTCCAGATTCAGCGGCACCTGGGTGTCCGTCGACAGCAGCTTGTCGCCGCGCAGCGTCTCGCGCGCGGTATCGATGAGCACCGCCCGGGCAGGGTTGGTGGCCGGCTGGGAGATCAGCGCCGTGGCCGTATAGATGCCAAGGTAGCCCAGCACGTGGCCGTTGTCCGGGTCGCGCAGGCTGTCGCTGACATGGACGACGGTGTAACGCGCGTGCTGATCCTCTCCGAGGCCCCGGATGTAGGCGATGTGGCCGGAGCCGGCGATGACATGATCGTTGCGGAAGGCGACGATATGCGGGGCGGCATGCACCTCATCGCGGGTGAGCACCGTCGGGCGCTCCAGGAACGAGGCGATTGCGGAATACGGGATCGTCGGGATGGCCGCACTGATCGGCTCGCTGCGCAACCGCGGCTCCAGCCGCAGGGCGCTCGCCTCGATCAGCCTGACCTGCGGCCGGCCATTGGCGTCGGAGCCCAGCGCGAGCTTGTCGCCCGGGTAGATCAGGTGCGGGTTCCTGATGCTCGGATTGATGTACCAGACTTCCGGCCAGTCCCAGGGATCCCGCAGGTACATCGAAGCGATGCCCCACAGGGTGTCGCCGCGCTTGACCGTATAGGTGAGCGGGGCGCCCGGATTGAGCTCCGGGACGGGAGCCGCCGAAGCCTGAGGCTGCGAGCCGGCAGCGGCGGCAATCGCCGCCTGGGTGGCGGTTTCATTATCCGCGGCCGACGGTGTCTGAGCGGCGGGCGGCGCGGCGGTTTCCGGCGCGCTGGGCGCCGCCTGGCGGGAGCCATGCCATAGCGAACAGCCGGCCAGGGTGACCGAGAGGGCGAGACCCGCAGCCAGGCGAGCCCTTGGAACTTGATTCGAGACCATCCTCAACCCCTTCGTGTATCGGCTGGGCCGACTGCGACCAGCTTGAATGGGCGGGCTATAATCGCATGCCGCTATCGGGCGCAGGGCGACTTAATGTCAAGTTGTGCGCTCGGTCACGGGCCGTGACCCCGACCCTCGTTCCCATCCCCTTGAACCCCGGCTCGCCGCCGCAATCGAAGCCCACATGGCGATTAGAACCATTCTCGAGTTTCCCGATCCCAGGCTGCGCACCCGAGCGCAGCCCGTTACCCGATTCGATGCCGAGCTGCACCGCGTCGTCGACGACATGCTGGAGACGATGTACGCCGCGCCCGGTATCGGCCTCGCGGCAACGCAGGTCGATGTGCATCAGCGGCTGGTCGTCATCGACATCTCGGCCGATCGCAGCGATCCTCTGGTCCTCATCAACCCGGAGATTCTCTCCCGCGAGGGGGAGATCGCCACGGAGGAGGGCTGTCTCTCCGTACCGGGCTATTTCGATGAGGTGAAGCGGGCCGCGAAGATCCGGGTCCGCGCCCAGGACCGTGACGGCAACGTCTTCGAGCGCGATTGCGAAGATATCCTCGCCGTCTGCGTACAGCATGAGATGGATCACATCGACGGCAGGCTGTTCGTCGATTATCTGTCCAACCTCAAGCGGGAGCGCGTCCGCAAGAAGCTGGAGAAGGAACGCAAGGAGCGCGGCGCCCGATCGGCGGCACCGCGCGAACGCGTGCATGCTTTCTGATCGCGGGCGCAGGGAGCGGCCCTGCGCCCGCCATGTCCGATAGCCTGCGCGTAGCGTTTGCCGGCACGCCGGAGTTCGCCGTACCGTCACTGCTCGCGCTGCTGCACTCGCCGCACGAGCTCGTCGGTGTGCTCACTCAGCCCGACCGCCCGCGCGGGCGCGGTCAGCGCCTGAGTCCATCGCCAGTCAAGGCCGCCGTCGACTCCTCGGTCCCGCTGGCGCAGCCGCTCACCCTGAAAACCCCTGAAGACCGGGCACAACTTGCCGCCTGGCGGCCCGACGTGCTGGTCGTGGTGGCATACGGGCTGATCCTGCCCAAAGAGGCTCTGGAGATACCGCGCCTGGGCTGCGTGAATGTCCACGCCTCCCTCCTACCGCGGTGGCGAGGGGCGGCGCCCGTCGAACGGGCACTGCTGGCCGGTGACGAGACGACCGGGGTGACGATCATGCTGATGGACACGGGACTCGATACCGGGCCCGTGCTCCTGCAGCAGACGGTGGCCATCGATCCTCGCGATACCGGCGCCAGTCTGCGCGGCAGGCTCGCGGAGGCGGGTGCGCCGCTATTGCTGGAAGCGCTGCGGGGGCTCGCTGACGGCTCCCTGCGGCCGCGCGCCCAGCCAACGGAGGGCATCACTTACGCCCGCAAGCTCGAGAAGCGCGAAGCACCCATCGACTGGCGGCGACCCGCGGTCGAGATCGAGCGCCAGGTGAGGGCTCTGCAGCCCTGGCCGGTCGCCGAGACCGTATGGCGCCTCTCGGGGGCGGCGCCGGCGGAGCGCCTGCTCGTCCACGGCGCGAGAGCCGTGCCCGCCGGCAGCGCTACCCCCGCGGCGCCGCCGGGATCCATCGTCGCGACCGATGGGCGCCAGGAAGAGGGCTATATCCGGGTGCAGTGCGGCGTCGGCTGCCTGGATCTCCTGATCCTGCAGCGGCCGGGAGGACAGCGCCTGCCGGCGTCGTTATTCACTCGCGGACCGCGAGCGCTCGAGCCCTCGATGGTGCTGGGTGGAGGCGCTTGAGCCAGCACGAGAATCTGGGCGCGCGAACGCTCGCCGCGGCCGCCCGCGCAGTCGCGGCCGTCGTCGGCGGTCGGTCGGCGGACGAGGCGCTGGCACCTTCCGAGGCAAGCCCGAGCCGTGCGGCCGTCCGTGCGATCGCGCTCGGCACGGTGCGCTGGTACCTGCGGCTGCGCCCAGGGGTCGATGCGCTGCTGCCGCGGCCCGGAGCAATGGCCCGTGAAATCCACGCGCTGCTCGTCACCGCGGCCCATCAGATCGAATATTCGCGCGACGCCCCCGCGCTGGTCGTGAACCTCGCCGTGGAGGCGGCCCGCGCGCTGGATCAACCGCGAACCGCCGGCCTCGTCAACGCTGTGCTGCGTCGCTTCGTGCGCGAGCGTCAGGCGCTCCTCCCCGCGAAGGACGCAGAACCGGCCATCCGCACCGCTCATCCCGCGTGGATGGTCGACGCTTTCGCCGACGTTTGGCCAGACCATTACGATCGCATGCTCGAGGCCAACAACAGCCATCCTCCCATGGTGTTGCGCCTCAATGCCCGCCGGCGCGCGATAGCGGACTACCTGGGCGACCTGGCCGCCGCCGGGGTGGCCGGCCAGGTGATCGACTGGACCCTGACTCGCGAGGGCTCCGTGGCGGTCGCGCTCGAACGGCCCGTACCCATTGCTGCCCTGCCGGGTTTCCGGGAGGGGTGGGTATCGGTGCAGGATGCGGGCGCCCAGATCGCCCCGCTCCTGCTGGCGGTGCTGCCGGGGATGCGCGTCCTGGATGCCTGCGCGGCGCCGGGCACCAAAGCCTGTCATCTGCTCGAAAGCGCTCCAGGCCCCATCGACCTGACCGCGGTGGATGTCGACCCGACACGCCTCGGTCGGGTCGAGGAAAACCTGAGGCGGCTGGGCCTGGAGGCGCGCGTCTTCGCGGCCGACGTGCGCCACCCCTCGTCCTTCTGGGACGGCAGACCCTTCGACCGGATCCTGGTCGATGCCCCCTGCTCCGGTACCGGTGTGATTCGCCGCCACCCGGATATCAAGCTCTTACGGCGGGCCGAGGACGTGGGCGCCTTTGCGCGCACCCAGCTCGCGATCCTGCGGGCGGCTTTCGGCCTGCTGGCGCCTGGGGGGCGGCTGGTTTATTCGACCTGCTCCGTCCTGCCGGCGGAGAACGAGGCCGTGATCGGACGATTCCTGCGGGACGAGCCTCTGGCGAGGCCCGCGTCCATGCCTGCCGGCGAAGACCTCGCCCCCGGCGGGCTGCGCTGCGGCGTCGGCACCCAGCTCCTTTGCGGAGGAGCGGCGGGAACGGACGGGTTCTATTATGCTTGTCTCGAAAAGACAACGCGTGGAGACTGAGCCCCACGTTCGGTTTTCACGATCCTCACGCCTGCCGTTGCATTCATGCCACGATGGTTCTCAGCACCGGAACGCTCGCTTGCGCGCTCGCGAGGGGCTCGCCCGCCGAGCCTGATCATCCTGCTCGGCACGCTGCTGCTCGCGCTTTCGGCAACGCTGGCGCTGGCCGATGCGCTGGACGGAGTGCTCGAAGTCAGCTCCGCCTACGTCAACTTCGATCAGGGGGTCATCCAGCTCTACGCGCGTGTCCAATACCCGCTCAACCCGGCGATCCAGGAAGCGCTGCAGGACGGGGTCACGCTGACATTCGATGTCGAGGCCAGGGTCGATCGTGTCCGGCACCTCTGGTTCAATGCGAACGTCGTCGACCTGACGCTGCGGCGGGAGCTTGCCTATCACGTGGTCACTGACCGCTTCGTCGTCCGTGACGTGCGCAGTGGCGAGCAGAAGAGCTTCGATACCCTCAAGGAAGCGCTCGCCTATCTTGGCAAGGTCGAGAGCTGGCCCATACTCGTGGAGCCGCAGCTCGATGGTGGTCGCTATATCATCAGCGTGCGCGCAGGCGTGCGCCGCGGCAAGCTTCCCGCATCGCTGCGGGCACTGCTCTTCTGGACGGATGACTGGCAACGCGTGAGCAAGTGGTACTCATGGTCCCTGCCGGTGTAAGCGACGACCGCGACGCGGCACAGCGGTTGCGCGCCCGCCGCCGCGGCGCGTGGTCGCTTGCCCTCTGGGGCGTTCTCGGCCTCGGCGCGCTGCTGCTGCTGCTCGCCAAGAGCGTGCAGAACTCCTCCGAGTTCGGCCGGCTGCAGCCCTGGATCCTGCTGCTCAACTTTGCCGGCGTGCTGACTCTGGTCGTGCTGCTGGTGCGCAAGCTCTGGCAGCTGGTGCGCGACTACCGCAACCACGTGCCCGGCTCGCGCCTGACGGCCCGTACGGTGATCATCTTCGGCTCGCTGGTGGTGGCGCCGCTGCTCATCGTCTACCTGTCGTCGCTCGAATTCCTGAATCGGGGCATCGACAGTTGGTTTCGGGTGGAAGTGCGCCAGGGTTTGAAGGACGCGCTGGTCCTCTCGCGGGCGGCGCTGGACCTGCGTGTCGAGGAGTGCTCGCGCCGCACGGAACTGCTCGCGCATGCGCTCGTCGCGCGCTCGGGCGTGGAGATTCAGACCCGTCTCGACGAGGAGCGGCGCGCGACCGCGGCTTCGGAGATCGTCCTTTTCGGCGGCGACGAGCGCATCATTGCCGCGAGCCTGGAGAACCCGCTCGCCAGCGTGCCGCTCGCGCCCCCCGCGGACCTCGTGCGCCGCGTCAGTGATCACCGTCCGTACGTCAGCCTCGAGCCGCAGGCGGATGGCCAATACGTGATCCGCATCGGCGCACCGCTCAGCGATTCAACGCTGAGCCCGGAGGACCGCTACGTCATGGCGGTCTATCCGGTGCCGACACAGCTTGCGGAGCTCGCCGACGCCGTGCAGCGCTCCTACTCGCAGTACGGAAACCTCGCCGCGCTGCGCGAGCCGCTGAAATACAGCTTCAGTCTGACACTCACATTGGTCCTGCTGCTCGCCATGCTGGCCGCGTTCTATGGCGCCATTTTTTCCGCGCAACGGCTGGTGCGGCCGGTGCAGGACCTCATCGCGGGGACGCGCGCCGTCGGCAAGGGCGATCTGCATACGCGCCTGCCGCTGCCCTCGCGCGATGAGATGGGATTTCTGGTGCATTCCTTCAATGACATGACCAAGCGGCTGCGGCGCGCGCACGAGGAGGCGACTCGCAGTCAGCAGGCCGTGGAGCGCGAGCGCGAGCGATTGGCGATCATCCTCGCCCGGCTCTCCACGGGCGTGCTCGCGGTGGACCGGACGCTCACCGTCAGGATGGCCAACGAGGCGGCCGGTGCCATCCTCGGCACCGATCTCTCGGCGGCGACCGGCCGCTCCCTGCCGGAGCTGTCAGCCAGCAATGAGCGCCTGGGCCAGTTCGTTGCGGCGCTGGCCGTGCGCTTCGCGCGCGGCCGCGAGGAGTGGCGGGAGCAGCTCGATCTGGAAGGCGGCCCGACGCATGGCTCACTCGCGCGGCGCAACCTCATGTGCGCGTGCACGCCGCTGCCGGGCGAGGGCGGGGACATGGGTTATGTCATCGTGTTCGATGACATCACGATGCTGCTGCAGGCGCAGCGCGACGCCGCCTGGGGCGAGGTTGCGCGCCGCCTGGCCCACGAGATCAAGAATCCCCTCACGCCGATCCAACTCTCCGCCGAGCGGCTGCGCCGGCGGCTGCTCGCCAGCATGGGGCCGCGCGATGCCGAGATACTCGAACGGGCCACCCATACCATCGTGCAGCAGGTCGAGAGCATGCAGCAGATGGTGAACGCCTTCAGCGAATATGCGCGCGCGCCCGAGATGCGGGTCAGCCGCTTCAGCCTGAATCAGCTGGTGACCGAGGTCGCGGAGCTCTATCGCTCGCAGGATCCGCGCGCCGCCATCCATCTCAACCTCGACGAGCGGCTGGAAGCCATCGAAGCGGATCGCGGCCGCGTGCGCCAGATCCTCAACAATCTGGTCACCAACGCCCTCGAGGCGCTCGAGGTTGCGCCGCAGCCGCGGCTCGAGATCGCCACCCGCCTGGTGGCCGAGAACGGCCAGTGCGAGGACAAGTACGCCGCGGTGACCGTATGTGACAATGGGCCCGGCTTTCAGCGCGAGCTCCTGGGCCGCGTCTTCGATCCGTACGTCACCAGCAAGCCCAAGGGCACTGGGCTCGGGCTCGCGATCGTGAAGAAGATCGTCGAGGAGCATGGCGGCCGGATCGATGCCGATAACCGCCCGGAAGGGGGCGCGCGCGTCACGGTGTTGCTGCCCGTTGTCGACAGTACGCGGACGGCGGCCGGTACGCGCGACCGAAGAGAACAATTGCGGAGAGAGAGGGCATGACAAAGTCGTCTGGAACGATTTTGGACGGCGACAGCCGGCCAGAGGGCCGAGGCGCAGGGACGGCACCTCGCAACGCGCCACACATCCTGGTGGTCGATGACGAAGCGGACATTCGCGGCCTGCTGAAGGAGATTCTCTCCGAGGAAGGCTACGAGGTCGACGTCGCGGCCAATGCGGCTCAGGCACGGGCCTCGCGCGCGCGGCAGACCCCCGATCTCGTGCTGCTCGACATCTGGATGCCGGACGTCGATGGCATCACCTTATTGCGCGAGTGGTCGGCGTCCGTGACCGATGGGTGCCCCATCGTCATGATGTCGGGCCACGGGACCGTGGAAACGGCCGTGGAGGCCACACGCCTGGGCGCGTTCGACTTCGTCGAGAAGCCGCTGTCGCTCGCAAAGCTGCTGCGGACCGTGGAGAGGGCGCTCGAGGCGGGCAGGCGGCGGCGTCAATCGGGCAAGCTTCTGGTACCCGCGCTGATGGTCCCGGCGGGCAAGAGCAAGCTGATGCAGCAACTGCGCACGGAGCTGCAGCAGATCGCCGGCCATTCCACCTCCGTGCTGCTCGTCGGCGAGCCGGGCTCCGGCCGCGAGGCGTTCGCCCGCTACCTGCACGAGCGGGGGCCGCGGGCCGGCTCGCCTTTCGTCACCCTGGTCGCGAGCAGTCTGCGGGAGGCGGAAGCGGAAAGCCGCCTGTTCGGCCGCGTGGAGGGCGCGAACCGCCATCCGGGCCTGCTCGAGCAGGCGGCCGAGGGCACGCTGTTCGTGCAGGAGATCGAGGATCTGCCGCACGCCGCGCAGCGGCTGCTGGTCGGGGCGCTCGAAGCCGGTCGGTTCGTGCCGATCGGCGGCACGGAGCCGGTCGAGCTGCGCGCCCGTGTGGTCTCATCGGCGCAGCCGGGAGTGGAAGGCAAGGCCGGCGCGGACGGACTTCGCCGCGACCTTCTCGCTCACCTCAACACCCTCATCGTCAGGGTGCCGCCGCTGCGCGAATACGCCGAGGACGTTCCCGAGCTGTTGCGCCAACAGGTGGACCGCATAGTCGACACGGAGGGTCTGCCGTTCCGTCGATTCAGTGTTGCGGCGCAGAACCGGCTGCGCAACTATCCCTGGCCCGACAACGTGCGGGAACTGAAGAATCTGGTCCACCGTTTGTTGATCCAGGGGGGCGGCGAGGAGATCGGCCTCGACGAGATCGAGCGCGAGCTTGCCGTGCAGGCGCCGGCGGGCGAGCCGCTGGTGAAACAGGATCTGCTGGCGCTGCCGCTGCGCGAGGCGCGGGAGCAGTTCGAGCGTGCCTATCTGCAGCAGCAGCTCCTGCTCTGCAACGGCAAGGTGGGACAGCTCGCCAAGCGCGTCGGCATGGAGCGCACCCACCTCTACCGCAAGCTGCGCTCGCTCGGCCTGGATTTTCGCTCCATCGGGGAAGAGTAGGCAGCTTGTACTGAGTCTGCCTTCCGATCGTGGTCCTGCGCCACGACCGGAACAGCCACGGACGAGCCGCCCCGGGTGGACGACGGGCGAGTGTCCCGGAGGACGGGATTGTTGTATCCTGTCGGAGACAACGTTGTCGGAGATTGACAACTGACAGCCGCTGGAGAAGGCAGGAAGAGGAAGGGGGAGCCCGCTCGGGCGCGGAACGGATCCGTGCAAGGGACGGCAGGGGAAGCCGTTACCGCCCGCAAGGGATTGCGATTGCTCATCGTCGAGGACGTCGCGGCCGAAGCGGAGCTCGCGGTCCGTCACCTGACATCCGGCGGCATCTCCTGTATCCCGCGTACGGTCGCCGACGAGCGGCAGTTCCGCGCCGCTCTCAAGCTGTTCCGTCCCCACCTCATCCTCTCCGACTTCACCCTGCCTGCCTTCGATGGACTTGCCGCCCTGGACATCGCCCGCGCGGAGGCGCCGGACGTGCCCTTCATATTTCTCTCCGGCACCATCGGCGAGGAGCGCGCCATCGAGGCGCTGCGGCGCGGAGCCGTCGATTACGTGCTGAAAACCAACCCGGCGCGGCTGGTGCCGGCCGTGCGGCGCGCGCTGCGCGAGGTCGGGGAGCGCGCCCGCCGGCGCGCCGCGGAGCGCGAGATCGCGCGCCTGACGCGCAGGCTGAAAATGCAGAGCGGCATCAACAGCGCGGTGATCCGGATCCGGGATCGGGACGAGCTGTTGCGTGAGGCCTGCCGTGTCGCGTACGAGGTAGGAGGTTACGACCACGCCGCGATCTTTCTGGTCGGCGCCGACGGGCGCAGTGCTCACCCCTGGTACATGCTGGGCGCGGAGCTGCCGCCGGGCCGCCCGCTGCCCGCCATCACCATAGGCGACGGCACGGAACCTGACGTCAGCCTGACGGGCCGCGCGCTGCGCACCGGCGAGATCGCGGTGTCCGCGGACCTCACCCACACGGAGCCGGCGGTGTTGAACCGCGAGGACCTGCTGCAGGTTGGCCTACGGTCGATGGTGGTGCTGCCGCTGGTCGCGGGTGGTGTGCGCGTGGGAGCGCTCGCGCTCGGTTCCTTCGAGGCGCACGTCGTCGGCGACGAGGAGCTTCGGCTGCTGCAGGACATCGCGGCCAACATGGCGTTCGCGCTGCGATATCTGCAGCAGGAGGATGAGGCCCAATACCTGACCTCGTTCGATACGCTGACCGGCCTCGCCAAGCGCGCGCTGTTCTGTCAGAGACTCGATCAGCGGCTGCGCAACCGCCAGGCGCTCGAGAGCGCGCCGACGGTCGTGGCGTTCGACGTCATGCACCTCAGCAAGGTCAACGATACCTTCGGCCGCCATGCCGGCGATCTGCTGCTGCAGGCGGTGGCGAAGCGGCTGAAGTATCACATGGCGGACGACGAGCGCGTCGGCTACCTCGGTGGCGGCACCTTCGTGTTGGTATTGCCGGAGGAGGAGACTTCCGCCGAGAGCGTGACCCATCTGCTCGAGAATACGGTGTTCCACGAGCCGTTCGGGATCGAGGGGCGGATGCTGCGCACCTCCTTCCGCTCCGGGCTCGCGCGCTCCCCGGCGGACGGCCAGGATGGCAACACCCTGGCGCAGCGGGCCGAGGCGGCGCTGCGGCGCGCGAAGGAGGCCGGCGAGCAGTACCTGCACTACCAGATCGAGATGCACAGTGACATCGCCGAGCGGCTCGCGCTCGAGCATCGGTTGCGGGCCGCCCTCGACGAGCGGCAGTTCGTGCTGCACTACCAGCCGCAGGTGAGCATCGCGACCGGCCGCATCGAAGGCGTGGAGGCGCTGCTGCGCTGGCAGGACCCGGAGCGGGGACTGGTCTTTCCGGATCAGTTCCTTGCGGTGCTCGAGTCGTCGGGGATGATCGTCGCCGTGGGGGAATGGGTGCTGCGTCAGGCAGCCGAGGACTGCCAGCGCTGGCATCGCACCGGACTGGCGCAGCTGCGGATCGCGGTGAACGTGTCGGCGCAGCAGATCCGCCGCCGCACCTTCGCGCAGCAGGTGCTCGGCGCGGCGCAGGCCTGTCCCGGCGGCGAGTCCGGCATCGATCTGGAAATAACCGAGACGGGGCTGCTGCACGATGTCGAGGGGGCAAGCCGCAAACTGCGCGAGTTGCGATCGGCGGGGCTACGCATCGCGCTCGACGATTTCGGCACGGGCTACTCATCGCTCGGGCTGCTGTCGAAGCTGCCGGTCGACCTGGTGAAGATCGATCGCTCCTTCATCACCGGGCTGCCGGAGGACAAGGCGAGCGTGACGCTGGTGTCGAGCGTGATCGGGCTGGCGTCGGCATTCGGGCTCAAGGTGGTGGCGGAGGGCGTCGAGACCGAAGCGCAGCTCGCGGCGCTGCGCGACATGGGATGCGAGCAGTCGCAGGGGTACCTGCACTCCCGGCCGGTGCCGGTGGAGCAATTCGAGAAGTTGGTACGCGAGCAGGGCGGGGCGACTTCCCCCGCCTGAGCCGCTACCGGTCCGTCCGGATCAGCAGCGCGTGCAGGTTGGCGGTGCGCAGTTGCTCACGCACCCTGGCCAGCTCCGTGTCGCTCAGCGGACCGATGCGCACACGGTTCAAGGTCCGCGATCCCTGTGTGATGTGTTGCACCTGCGCGGCGATGCCCGCGCGCGCCAGTCGGGCACGGACCTGGTCGGCTTCCTCGGTGCTGCGATAGGAGCCCACCTGCAGGACGTATGCGGGACTGGGCCTGACGTCGGCCTTGGGTTGCGCGGCGGCGGGCGCCGCGTGGCTCGCGCGGTCGTCGTCGTGCGGCACGGGCACCTTGAAGCTCGGCAGCATGCGATAGAAGTCGTAGTGCTGCGCCTGCGCGCCAGCCGGCGGCGTCGCGGATTGGGACGAGGCGGCGCCGGAACCGGCGCCTTCGGAGTCGTTCGACGGCGGGTCGTCGGGCGCCGGTGCGTGCGGCGCACTGTCCTCCGGATCGACGGCCGAATGGCCGTGCGCAGCCGCGGCGGCGCGATGACGCGCGTGCGCGCCGGCGATCAGGAAAGCGGCGCTGGCGAGCACGGCGCCGACGAGCACACCCAGGCCGAACTCCTTCAGCCGGGCGGCGCTCGAGTTGCGGGAGGTCCGCTTGTAGTCTCGCGTGGTCAGCCGGGGCATGCGGACTACATGCTCTCCGGCGCGGTGACGCCGAGCAGCGTGAGGCCATTGCGGATGACCTGTTGGACCCCGAGCACCAGCGCCAGGCGTGCGTTGCGCGTCCTGGAGTCGGCGACGATGAACTGCTCCGCGTTGTAGTAAGTGTGCAACGTGTTGGCGAGGTCACGCAGGTAGTGAACGATGGCGTGCGGCGCGCGATTCACCGCCGCCTGCTCCAGCACTTCCGGGTAGCGCACCAGCGCGCCCAGTACCGCCTGCTCATGCGGGCCGGTGAGGAGCGACACGCTGGCGAGCGCTTCCTCGCGATCGAAGGACAGGCCGCGCGCGGCGAGTTGCTTCATGACGCTCGCGACGCGCGCGTGCGCGTACTGGATGTAGTACACGGGGTTCTCGTTGGTGCGCGACTTGGCGAGCTCGAGGTCGAAGTCGAGCGGCTGATCGTGGCTGCGCATCAGGTAGAAGAGCCGGCAGGCATCATTGCCCACCTCCTCGCGCAGCTGCCGCAGCGTCACGAACTGCGCCTCGCGCTTGCCCATCGGCACTTTCTCGCCGCCGCGGAACAGGCTGACGAACTGGATCAGGTTGACCTCGAGGCAATCGCCGGGTTCCCCCATGGCCGTCAGCCCTGCTCGAACGCGCGCTACGTAGCCATGGTGGTCGGCGCCAAGGACGTCGATCAGGCGCTGAAAGCCGCGCTCCCGCTTCTCCAGGTGGTATGCGATATCGGAGGCGAAGTAGGTCTTCTGCCCGTTCTCACGCACCACCACGCGATCCTTCTCGTCACCGAACTCGGTGGCGCGGAACCAGGTCGCGCCGTCCTTGCCGTAGAGTCGCGACTCGCGCTCGAGTCTGGCGAGGGCGCGCTCGATCGCGCCGCTCTTCTCCAGGGCGCGCTCGGAATACCAGCGGTCGAAGCTGACGCCGAACGCGCCGAGATCCTCACGAATGTCGGCGAGCATCACCTCGAGCGAGCGCTCGAGCACCCGGCCAAATGCCTCCGCGCCGAGGAGCTGGCGCGCGCGCGCGATCAGCGCGTCGATGTAGACCTCTTTGTCTCCTGTCGGCGCATCCGGCGGCAGACCGGCGAGCACCGTCGCCGCCGGATGTCGCAGCTTCTGCCCCTCCGCCGAGAGGATCTTCTCCGCCAGCGCACGCACATAATCGCCGCGGTAGCCGTTTTCCGGAAACGGCAGCGTCTCGCCGCACGCCTCGAGGTACCGTATCCACGCGCTTACGGCAAGGATATCGACCTGACGTCCCGCGTCGTTTATGTAGTACTCGCGAGAGACGCTGAACCCGACGGCAGCCAGGATGTTGCCCAACGTAGCTCCGTAGGCGGCCTGACGTCCATGGCCGACGTGCAGCGGTCCCGTCGGATTGGCTGACACGAATTCGAGCAACACCCGCTCGCCCCGACCCGGGCTGCTCTCGCCTTCCGCCTGGCCGTAGCGCTCGCCGCGCTGGTGAATCGCAGCCAGCTCGCGGCCGTAGGCATCGGGCGTCAGGAAGAAGTTGATGAAGCCCGCGCCGGCGATCTCGGCGCGCGCGACCAGCGGGCTCGGGGGCAATGCGGCAATGATCTTCTGCGCCAGCTCACGCGGCTTGCAGCCGGCGGGCTTCGCCAGCCGCAGCGCCGCATTGGTCGCGAAATCGCCGTGCTGTGGATCACGGGTGCGCTCGACGATCAGCGCGCCGGCCGGCGGCGCCGCTGGCAGCACGCCGCCGACGAGCGAATGGACTGCGCTCGCGAGGAGCTGCTCGATTTCAGTCTTCAAGGAATGGTTTATCAGCAGGAATTGAGCGCGAAAGTCTACCTCAATGGTTGCCGCCTCAAAACAATTCGATGGGATCGACATCCAGGGCCCAGCGCACGCGGCGCGCGCTCGGCAGCGCCTCGAGCGCTGGCAGCCAGGCATCGAGAAAGCGGTGCAGCGCCGCACGATCCGTGCTCTCCACCAGCAACTGGGCGTGATAACGGCCCGCTCGCTTCGCCATGGCCGCCGGCGCGGGACCGAGCAGACGAAGCGCACGCCCCGGAGCGCGGCTGGCGAAGCGCGCGCCGCTGCCGCTCGCGCGCAGCTCTTCGGCCGCTTTGCGCGCCTGCGTCAGAAACGCCAGCGCTGCCTCTGCCGTCTTTGCCGAATCGCGTACCGCGGCGAGCCGGCTGAAGGGCGGCCACGAGGCCTGGCTGCGCTCGCTGAGCGCGGCGCGCGCGAAGCCGTCATAGCCCTCGGCCAGGAGGCTCCGCAGCAGAGGGTGATCGGGGAACTCGGTCTGGATCAGCACCTCGCCGGCCTTCTCGCCGCGGCCCGCGCGGCCGGCCACCTGGACGATCGTCTGCGCCAGACGCTCGGGCGCGCGAAAGTCGGTGCTGAAAAAGCCCTGGTCGGCATTCAACACGACCACCAGTGTTACGTTGGGGAAGTCGTGTCCCTTGGTGACCATCTGAGTGCCCACGAGTATGCGCGCTTCACCCGCGGCCATCCGCCGCATGGCCTCCTCCAGATCACCGCGGCGCCGCACCACATCGCGATCCAGCCGGATGCAGGCTACGCCCGGAAAGAGTGTCGTCAGCGTCTCCTCGATCCTTTCCGTGCCCTGGCCCACGGTCTTGACCGCGAACCCACACTGCGGGCAGCGCTCGGGCAGTGCGCTGTCGGCGCCGCAGTGATGACAACGCAGGCGCGCCGCCCCGAGGTGCACCGTGAGCCGCGCATCGCAGTCGCGGCAGGGCGCGATCCAGCCGCAGGCCGTGCAAAGCAGCGTTGGCGCGTAGCCGCGGCGGTTGAGAAAGACGAGCACCTGGCCGCCGGCCTGCAGATGCCGCTCGATGGCCTGCACCGAGGGTGTGGAGATGCCGGCGCGCACCGCGCTCGACCTCAGGTCGACGAGCGAGAGGCGGGGCGGGACGGCCGCGGCCGCCCGCCGCGCCAACACCAGGCGGGTGTAGCGCCCCGCGGCGACGTTCTGCAGGGTTTCCAGCGCCGGTGTCGCGGATCCCAACACCACGGGGACGCCGGCGCGCTGCGCACGCACGACCGCCAGGTCGCGCGCGGAGTAGCGGAAACCGCCTTCGTGCTGCTTGAAGGACGTGTCGTGCTCCTCATCGACGATGATCACGCCCAGGTCGCGCATCGGCGCAAACACCGCGGAGCGGGTGCCGAGCACGATACGCGCCCGGCCGCTGAACGCCTCCCGCCAGGCGAGCAGCCGCTCGGGATCGGTGAGGGCGGAATGCAGGACGGTCATCGGTACCGGGAAGCGTTGCCGGAAACGGCCCACGAGCTGCGGCGTGAGTCCGATCTCCGGCACCAGCACGAGCGCGCCGCGGCCGAGCCGCATCGCGCGCTCGACCACGCGCAGGTAGACCTCGGTCTTGCCGCTGCCGGTCACGCCATGCAATACGAAGCCGGCGAAGGCGCCCAGGGACTCGCAGACTCTCTCGATCGCAACTCGCTGCTCTTCGTTGGGCTCGGGGCCCGGGCCGCCGGCGGTCGCGGCCGGTGGCGCCGCCGCCTGCTGCGGGATCGTCTCGACGGTAACCAGCCAGCCCCGATCGCCGAGCGCGCGTGCCGCTTCCCGCCACGATCCCAGTTGCCGGTCGAGCTCGGCGGCCGTGAGGGATTGCCCACCCGCCAGCGCGGCCAGCAGCGCGCGCTGGCGGGGGCCGCGACGCGGCTCGCCCCTTGCAGCGGCTTCGGCCCCTGCGGGCGTCAGAAGCCAGCGCTCTTCGCGGGCCTCCAGGGTCGCACCCAGACGCAGCGCCTTGGGCAGCGCGGCAGTCAGCACTTCGCCTATCGGGTGGTGATAGTAGTCCGCCGCCCAGGCGAGCAGCGCGAGGGCGGCGGGGTCGAAGATCGGCTGCCGATCCAGCACCTCGAGGACGGGCTTGAGGCGCTCATCGGGAATATCGGAGCCGGCGGCCACTTCCATGGCGATGCCGATCAGGCGCTGCCGTCCGAAGGGCACCCGGACCCGCATACCCGGCCCGATCGGATCTCCTGGGACACCCGAGGGGTCGGTCCGGTAGTCGAACAAGCGCCTGAGCGGGGTGGGCAGCGCCACGCGGACGACGGGGGAGGAACTCATCGAGCCAGATAAATCAGGGAGTTACGCGCGCAGTGGATTCCGTCAACCGTACCGGCCGCAAGCGCGTTGTACCTGTCATGCCAGAGTTTGCTACGCTCGCGCCGCCTTATAGCATGCCGGCTGCCTATCACGGCGACGTGGACCTGTCGGACACTTCCAGTAATGCCCGGTCGCGAGCGCTCGGCCAGTTCCTGGCTGGCGTCGAAGTCCGTGCATTCAAGATCGCCCAGGCGGCGCTGCGGCATGAGGACGACGCCCTCGATGCCGTGCAGGATGCCATGCTGCAGCTCGCGCGTGCATACTCCGACCGGCCGGCGGAGGAATGGAAACCTCTCTTTTACCGGATCCTGGAGAACCGCATCCGGGACATCCAGCGGCGGCGAACGGTACGCAACCGGGTGATCTCCTGGCTGCCGTTCCGGTCGGACCCGGACGAGGATGAGCCGGATCCGATCGCCGAGGCCGCGAGCGACGATCCGCTGCCGATGCGGCGGCTGGAGATCGACGAGGCCATGTCCGCCCTGGAGAAGGCGCTGGTCGCGTTGCCCAGGCGGCAGCAGCAGGCGTTTTTGCTGCGCACCCTGGAGGGCCTCGATGTCGCGCAGACGGCCAAGGCCATGGGCTGCTCGGAAGGCAGCGTCAAGACACATTACTTTCGCGCGCTGCAGACATTGCGCGCGCAGCTTGGGGAGCTCTACGTATGAGCCGGGACCTGAACGGCACCACCGACTTCGAGCACCAGCTGCACGATCTTCTGGAGGAGAGCGTGCGGCGCGTGGGCGGCCGCGCGCGCTCGCGGTTGAACCAGGCGCGACAGGCAGCGATTGCCGAGGCGGCGCGGGGCCGCCGTTGGCGGATGCCGCTGCGCGCGGCGGCCTGGACGCGGCTGCATCTGTGGATGCCGGCGGGGGGAGCGGTGGCCGCCGCGGTGTTGGTTGCATTCGTGCTCTGGCCGCACGCGCCGCAGGAATACCCCGCGGCGGAGTCGAACCCGACCACCATCGAGGACCTCGATCTGCTCGCCGACCGCGATGGAATGGACATCATGCAAAACGGCGATGGGCAGTTTTACGAGTGGGCGATGGCACAGAGCAGTCAGGACAGCCCGCCGGCCGGCGGCGGCGCACCGGATCCGGGCAAGGGCCACGGCGCGCAGAACGCTGGGGCGGATACGGACCCGAATCCTGGTTGAAATGCGCATTGCACGCCGCATCGGAATCGCGGTCGTGACGGTGGCGCTCGCTGCCGGGATGGGTATCGGCCGTGCCGACGACCCGCCGCAGCCGAGCGCGGACCCACCGGTGGGTCTGTTGGAATTCCTGGGCAGCGGCGATCCGACGAACGATTCGACGCAGCCCGATGACGGCAGCTGGCTGGCGTACCTGTCGCAAGTCAACATCGGCAAGGTGGCCAAGGCGGCACAGGCGCCGCAGCCCGCGCAGCAGAAGCCGGCGAGCGCGCCGTCTGGCGACAAGCCGAATGGTTGAGGGCCTGGAGACGATGATCAATGGGTGCAAAGCGCTGATGCTCGCGCTGCTGTTGGCGGCGGCGCCGGCGTGCGCCCTGGCGCAGGCCCCCGCCCCGGACCCGCAGGCGCAGGCACCGGCGGCCGTCGCATGGTCGAGCCTCTCGCCGCAGCAGCAGCGGTTGCTCGGGCCGGTGGCCGACCGCTGGGGCTCGCTCCCCCCGGCCCGCCAGCAGGCACTCGCACGCGGCAGCCAGCGCTGGCTCAAGATGAGCCCGCAGCAGCGCTCAATGGCGCGCCAGCGCTTCCAGCAATGGCGGCAGCTCAGCCCGCAGCAGCGGCAGACGCTGCGCCGCCGGTGGCAGAAGTTCAAATCTCTGCCGCCGCAACAGCAGCAGGCGATCCGCCAGAGCTACCGCGCGTTCCAGCAACTGCCGCCCTGGCGGCGCCGCATGCTGCGCCAGCAATGGCAGCGGGCGACGCCGGCCCAGCGCCAGCAGATGATGCAGCGTGCCTGGGAGGCCAGGCGTCAGCGTCAGATGATGCAGGCGCCGCGCTTTCGGATGATGCCCGGCCCCCGTCGGCCTCATTGAGATCGAAGGCAAATAAACCAAGCGGCCCAGGGCCGCTCCCGTTTCCTGGAGCGCGTCCGCCCGCAGCGGCGGCTCTCAGAGCGCCGCGAGATGAATGCGGTCATCGGGCCGGCTGCGCCAATCGCCGGGAGCGATTTGCGCCAATCAACGTAGGGATTGGAATGGCGCAGACGCTGACGCGGCCGGCGGGCACCTTGAACCAGGGTCCGCGGCGATTGCGCAACGCTTCCACGTATTGCGTAAACGTCGGCGTGTCGGTGCGCAGCACTTCCAGCGGCTCGCGCTGGACGGCGGGCAGGTCGGCGGCGATCTGCGCCGATTCGATGCGCACCCAGTGGCGGTGATCCAGGTACACGCCCAGCGGACCGTCGCCTCGCGGTAAGGTCGAGAGCAGCGGCATGCCCTCGACGATGCGTCCTACCATCGTGGTGTTGCGATCCCACTGCCTCTGGGGTCCTCCGATGACGGTATAGAGGGCGGTGCCGCCGCCACTGTCGACATTGTTGCCGCGTGCGGCGCCCACCATGCCGTAGCAGTTGACCAGCCATGCCCGGCCAAACACGGGATCGCGCGCCGCCGGAAAGCCATCCGAGAATCCAACCTGCGGCGCGTACGTGTCAGGGTCCGGTAATGCCGTGAATGGCAGGTCGCGCGCCGGCCGCTCGAACTCCGCGGGTACCATGCGTCTCGCCATGCCCACCGACCGGTGTCCCGAGGGATCGCCCCATTCCACCACCGCATCGTCCTGCACCCGAAAAATCGGCAGCCGGTCGAAGAAGCCCTGTCGCACCAGCTTCCTGATGTTGGCGACGTAACGGGGCGCGAACTGCGGCGCCAGCTCGATCACGACGCGGCCCCGCGGCAGGTTCAGGTAGAGCGTATTGTCAGGGTCCAGCGCGCGCCAGGCCGATGCAGGTGCGCCATCGAGCATCGAAGCGGGTGTCGATGGCGCGTGGGCATGGAGGGCCTGCACGGAAGGCAGCGTGTTGTCGGCCGCATCCTGGGCCAGGCAGGGGACGGCGGCGAGAGCCGCCAGGGCCAAGCCGATTCCCAGCACATTCCTCACGTCTTACCTCCGTATCAGCCGACCGCCTTGACCGCCTGGATCAGCTCCGCGCCGGCCTTTTGCGCGTCGCCGTACAGCATGCGCGTATTGTCGAGATAGAAGAGCGCGTTCTCGATGCCCGAAAAGCCGGCGCCCGTGCCGCGCTTGATCACTATGACATTCTTCGCCCGGTCGGCGTTCAGAATGGGCATGCCGTAGATCGGGCTCGACTTGTCCGTGCGCGCCACGGGATTGACGACATCGTTCGCGCCGATGATGAGCGCGACGTCGGCGGTCTCGAACTCCGCGTTGATCTCGTCGAGATCCGCGATCAGGTCGTAGGGAACGCCGGCTTCCGCGAGCAGCACGTTCATGTGACCCGGCATGCGGCCGGCGACCGGATGGATGGCGAAGCGCACCGTCACGCCGCGGTCGATGAGGAGCTGGCAGAGCTCCCAGATCTTGTGCTGTGCCTGCGCGACGGCCATGCCATAACCCGGCACCACGATGACCTTCTGCGCGAACGCGAGCATGACACCGACGTCCGAGGCCTCGATGGGCTTGAGGCTTCCCGTCACGGTGCCGGCCGGCCCCGCGCCCGTATCGCCGAACCCGGAGAAGAGCACGTTGCCGATCGAGCGGTTCATCGCCTTCGCCATGAGCTGCGTGAGGAGCGTGCCCGCCGCACCGACGACCGTGCCCGCGATGATCATCGCCGCGTTGTGCATGACAAAGCCATCGAGGCCGACCGCCAGGCCGGTGAGGGCGTTGTAGAGGGAGATCACCACGGGCATGTCGGCGCCGCCGATGGGCAGCGTCATGCTGATGCCGAGGATCAGGGCGAAGACGAAGAGACCCGAGACGACATGCGGCGAGTCGTTGAAATGGCCCGCGAGCAGCACCGCGTGCAGCAGGGCGGCCAACAATAACAGCAGATTGAGCGCCTGCTGTCCGCGGAAGCGGAAGCTGCGCTTGATGAGTCCCTGCAGCTTGCCGAAGGCGATCGCGCTGCCGCTGAACGACACCGCGCCGATCAGGCCGCCCACGACGGCGAGGGTTGCCGCGCCGTATCCTTCCGCGCCGCCGCTGTACAGCTCCACTGCCGCGATGGCCGCCGCGGCGCCGCCGCCCATGCCGTTGTAGAGCGCGATCATCTGCGGCATGTTGGTCATCGCGACGCGCTTGCCGCTCCACCAGGCCAGGACCGCGCCGACGACGATGGCCGCGCCGATGAGCGGGAAATTGCTCATCCCCGGGTAGGCGAAGGTGACCAGCGTCGCGACCAGCATCCCGGCGCCGGCCCAGAGAATGCCGCTGCGCGCCGTCACCGGCGAGCTCATGCGCTTCAGCCCCAGGATGAAGAGCACGGCGGTGACGAAGTAGCTCGCCTGGATCAGGGTATCCGTCCCCAGGAAGGCCGACATCGGCGCGCCTGCTGGCATCTAGCGCGCTCCCGGGCGCGCGCCGCCCGCCCTGCTGGATTTGAACATCTCCAGCATGCGCTCCGTGACGACGTAGCCGCCCATCGCATTGCCGGCTGCGAGCAGCACGCCGATGAAGCCGATCGTCTTCTCCAGGGGGGTATGCGCGTTGCCGAGCGCGACCATGGCGCCGACCAGCACGATGCCGTGCACGAAGTTGGAGCCCGACATGAGCGGGGTGTGCAGGATCACCGGCACGCGGGAGATGACCTCGTAGCCGGTGAAGGCCGCGAGCATGAATATGTACAGCGCTACGATTCCGGTCATCGCCTCAAGCCTCGCAGATAGGCTGAAAGTCCGCCTGCGGCGCTTTCAGCGGCCAGCCTGGTCACTTTTCCGATCCCGCCGTCAAAAAGCGTGGTTTTTGCCGGCTTGGTCACTTGCTTTTCAACCTTCCATCGCTCGACGTGTCGGCTCGTGCTTAATCTCGCCCTGGTGTGTCAGACAGGCCTGGGCGAAGACCTCGTCGCTCCAGTCGATCGCCAGCTCGCCTTTCTGGATGGCCGGCTTGAGGAAGTTGAGGAGGTTGCGGGAGTACATCTCGCTCGCGTTGTAGGCGAGCTCGGCGGCCAATCCCACCGCGCCGATCACCTTCACGCCCTGGTGCGCCACCACCTCGCCGGCACGGGTGAGCTCGCAGTTGCCGCCCTGCTCCGCGGCGATGTCGACGATGACCGATCCCGGACGCATGCGCTCCACCGCGCCGCGCAGGATGATCTTCGGGGCCGGCCGTCCAGGAACCGCCGCCGTCGCCACGACCGCATCCGCGGCGGCGATGCGGGAGTCCAGGACCTCCTGCTGCTTGCGCTTCTCCTCTTCGGTCAGCTCGCGCGCGTAGCCGCCGGCGCCCTCGGCGCTGACGCCCGTCTCGACGAATTTCGCGCCCAGCGACTTCACCTGCTCGCGCGTCGCGCCCCGGACGTCGTACGCCTCTACAACTGCTCCGAGGCGTTTGGCCGTCGCGATCGCCTGTAGACCCGCGACGCCTGCACCGATGACGAGCACCTGCGAGGGACGGATCGTCCCGGCTGCCGTGGTGAGCATCGGAAGAAACTTCTGCAGGTGATTGGCAGCGATCAGAACTGCCTTGTAGCCCGCGATCGCCGCCTGCGACGACAGTGCATCCATCGATTGCGCGCGCGAGATGCGCGGCACCAGCTCCATCGCGAAGCTCGTGATGCGCCGGTCGCGCAGCGCCTTGACTTCTTCGTGCCGCGCGTAGGGCTGCAGGAAGCCGATGAGCACCGCGCCCGGCTGCAGCGCCTGGATGCGCTCCAGCGAGAGCGGCTGGACCGTCAGCAGTACCTGTGACTGCTCGATGACGGCGGCGGCCGAATCGGCCCACTCCACTGCGCGGTAAGCGGAGTCCGGAAATTGGGCGCTGGCGCCGGCGCCGCGCTCGAGCAGCACCCGCGCGCCGCTCTGGGCCAGCTTCTCGGCCACCTCGGGAACCAAACTGACACGCGTCTCGCGCGGCGCGCTCTCGCGGAGCGCGCCTATGGTGGCTGGCATCTATGGCCCTCTGCGGGGGGGTCCTGGCGTGGGATGTTGAATATTCGCATAAAAGTGCCGTATCTTACACCCGCCATGATGGGCATAGACCTAGAACAGGCCGACCGCGGCTCCGCGGACGACCTGCGGATCGTCCCCGCCGGGACGGCGCGCGGGCTCTCGCAACTCGTCCTGCGGACGGACATCGCCGGCATGCCGCTGGAGTGGATCGACTACAAGGAAGCGGCGCGCCTCTATCACCAGGAGCAGGTGGCGTATACCTGCGGCTCGCCGCTCTTCGAGCTCTACGGCGGCGTGAACGCGCTGACCGGGCGGCGCACGGTGCTGGAGATCAATTCCATCGTCGCCACCGTCGGGCATACCGGTAATCCCGGCAATACGCGTCACGACTACGTGCCGCCGCTCAACAATCAGACACTGTTCCGCCGGGATGCCTACCTTTGCATGTACTGCAGCCTCCGCTTCCCGTCACGCGAGCTCTCGCGCGACCACATCAGGCCTTTCAGCCAGGGCGGCCTCGACGTGTGGACCAATGTCGTGACCGCGTGCCGGCGCTGCAACAACCAGAAGGCCTCGCGCACGCCCGAACAGGCGAAGATGCAGCTCATCGCGGTGCCCTTCACCCCGACCTACGCGGAATACATTTTCCTCAAGGGACGGCGCGTGCTCGCGGATCAGATGCAGTATCTGCTGGCGCACTTCCCGCGCTCGAGCCCCCTGCACGATCGCATCCAGCGCTGGCTCGCGTGAAAGCACCGGCTCGCCCTTGATCTTCCTGGTCGACGCCTCCGTCTACGTCTTCCGCGCCTACCATTCGCAGCTGCCGGACATGATGGACGGCGACGGCAATCCGGTGCATGCGGTCTTCGGCTTCGCACGCTTCCTGGGCGATCTGATGGAGCGGATCCGTCCGCGCTACATCGGTGTGGCGTTCGATCAGCGGCTGACGACCTCGTACCGCAACAGGCTCTATCCCCCCTACAAAGCCAATCGTGAGCCGGCGCCCGCCGGCCTGCCGCGGCAGTTCGAGTATTGCCGCGAGCTGTGCCGGCATCTGGGTCTGCGGGCGTTCGTCAATCCGGAGTTCGAAGCCGACGACATCATCGGCACGCTCTCCTGCGTGATGCGCGCCGAAGGCATCCGCTCGGCGTACATCACCCGCGACAAGGACCTCGCGCAGCTCATGCGCGATGGCGACCTGATGTGGGATTTCGGCGCCCGCACGCAGATCGGCTACCGCGACGTCGAGCGCCAATACGGCGTGGCGCCGGAGAGATTCGCCGACTTCCTCGCCCTCACCGGCGATACCTCGGACAACATCCCGGGGGTACCGGGGATCGGGCCGAAGATCGCGGCCACGCTGATGCGCAAATTCGGCTCGCTCGATGATCTCTATGCCAACATCGGGCGCGTCGCCGCGCTGGGGCTGCGGGGCGGCAGCGCGCTCGGGGAGCGCCTGGCCGCGCATCGCGAGTCGGTCTTCCTGGCGCGGCAGCTGACGCGGATCGTCTGTGACATGCCGCTCGGGATATCCGCATCGGACCTGCGGCCCGAGACTCCGGATCTTGCGGCTCTGGGGGCGTTCTACGACCGGCTCGGTTTCGGTCCGCTGCTGCGCCGCCAGGCCGAACGGCTTGCCGGCCAGCGGTGCATCGACGCTGCCGCCGTCGCGGGCTGAGCATTACGCGAGAGAGGCCGGGTTTGAGCGAGGACGTCAGCGAGGATGTGAGCGAAGGCCGCGGCTTCGAGGTCATCGCGCGTGAGATCGGTGCGCAATTGGGCGGCGAATGCGCGCCCGAGCCGCAGAGCGGCGTCTCGGGCGGCAGCATCCATCGCAGCTATCGCTGGCTGTGCGGCGGCCGGCCGCTCTTCGTCAAGGTGGCCGATGCCGGCGACGGCGCCGGTCTCGAAGCCGAAGCGACGGGACTTCTCGCCCTCGCGGATGCGCACGCGGTTCGCGTACCCCGCGTGCTGGCGCGAGGTGCGGCCGGAAGCAGCGCCTTCCTGGCGCTCGAGTGGATCGAGTCCCGCCCCGCAGGCCGGGAGGCGGAGCGCCGGCTCGGCGAGCAGCTCGCGGCGCAGCACCGGGTGACGGCGGCGCACTTCGGCTTCGAGAGCGACAACTTCATCGGCCGCACACCGCAGCCCAACGGGATGCTCACCGACTGGGTGGAGTTCTTCCGCGAGCGGCGGCTGCGGCAGCAGCTCGCGCTTGCCGTGGAGAACGGCTTCGGAGCGCTCCTCGAGGAGCCCGGCGCCCGGCTGCTCGAGTCGGTGGCGGACCTGCTCGCGGGCCACGAGCCGCAGCCGGCGCTGCTGCATGGCGACCTCTGGGCCGGCAACTGGCTCGCGGATGAGGACGAGGTGCCGGTGATCTTCGATCCCGCGGTGTACTACGGCGATCGCGAGACGGACCTCGCCATGACGCGACTCTTCGGCGGCTTCGGCCGCGCCTTCTACGACGCGTACCATTACGCGGCGCCGATGTCCGCCGGACACGCCGTGCGCGCTGAGCTCTATAACCTCTATCACGTGTTGAATCACGCCAACCTGTTTGGCGGCGGCTATGCCCGCCAGGCGCGCGCGAGCATCGACCGCCTGCTGGCGCAGGTCAGAGGCTAGGGGAGGCTCCCGGTCCCGCGCGGTATTCGTTATGCTCGCCACCCTACCGGGCGAGGCCGCGAGGGGGATCATTCATGGCGAGCAAGGCAAGCAAGAACATCGTGTCCGTCCTGCAGGAGGAGCGAACGTTCGCCCCTGCCGCGGAATTCGCCGGCCATGCGCGGATCAAGGCCGCGGATCTGGAACGCCTGCGCCGCGAGGCGGCCGAGGACGCGAACGGCTTCTGGGCCCGGCTCGCGCGCCAGGAGATCACCTGGCAAAAGCCCTTCACGGTGACTCTCGACGATTCCGCCGCGCCGAACTATCGCTGGTTCACGGACGGCCGCCTCAACGTATCGTTCAACTGTCTGGACGTGCATCTCGAGGAGCGTGGCGACAAGACCGCCATCATCTTCGAAGGTGAGCCGGGCGACTCCCGCAGGATCTCTTACCGCGAGCTGCACGCCGAGGTCTGCCGATTTGCGAATGCGCTGAAGGCGCAGGGCATCCGCAAGGGCGACCGCGTGGCGATCTACCTGCCGCTCGTGCCGGAGAGCATCGTCGCGATGCATGCCTGCAACCGGATCGGCGCCATTCACTCGGTCGTGTTCGGCGGCTTCTCCGCGCCGGCGCTGAAGGACCGCATCGAGGACACCGGCGCCAAGCTGCTGATCACGGCCGACGGCGGCTGGCGCGGCGGCAACGCGATCGAGCTCAAGGCGGCGGCGGACAAGGCGCTCGCGGAGGGCTGCAAGACGATCGAGCACGTCATCGTGCTCAAGCGCACCGGCCGGCCCGTGTCGATGCAGCGGGGGCGCGACCTCTGGTGGCACGAGATCCTCGCCACCCAGTTCCTGAGCTGCGAGCCGGAATGGGTCGAGGCGGAGCACCCGCTGTACCTGCTCTATACCTCCGGTTCCACCGGCAAGCCGAAGGGCATCCAACACTCGAGCGGTGGCTACCTCCTCGGCGCGAAGCTGACCACCCAGTGGGTGTTCGACCTGCGCGACGACGACGTCTTCTGGTGCACCGCGGATGTCGGCTGGGTCACCGGTCACAGCTACGTTGCTTACGGACCGCTCGCCGCGGGCGCCACCGTCATGTTGTATGAAGGCTCGCCGACGACCCCGGATGCCGGGCGCTTCTGGAAGATCTGTCAGGATCATGGCGTCACCGTCTTCTACACCGCGCCCACCGCGATCCGTGCATTGATGAAGCTCGGCGACGAGATCCCGGCGCGCTACGACCTCTCGCGCCTGCGCCTGCTCGGCAGCGTCGGCGAGCCGATCAATCCCGAGGCCTGGATGTGGTATCACCGGGTCATCGGCCGCGAGCGCTGCCCGATCGTCGATACGTGGTGGCAGACGGAGACCGGCATGATCCTGATCTCGCCGCTTCCCGGCGTCACCCGCACCAAGCCGGGCTCCTGCACGCTGCCACTGCCCGGCATAGAAGCGGACATCGTCGATGAGCGCGGCACGTCGGTGACGCGCCCCGATGCCGGCGGTTACCTCGTCATCAGGAAGCCCTGGCCGTCGATGTTGCGCACCATCTGGGGCAACAACGCGCGCTACCTTGCCGCGTATTGGGAGAAATTCGACCGGCGCTTCTACGTCGCGGGCGACAGCGCCCATCGCGACCAGGACGGCTATTTCTGGATCATGGGTCGCATCGATGACGTGCTGAACGTCGCCGGTCACAGGCTCGGCACGATGGAGATCGAGTCGGCGCTGGTCTCCAACCCGAGAGTCGCCGAGGCCGCCGTCGTCGGCAAGCCGCACGAGATCAAGGGGGAGTCTGTCTTTGCCTACGTAGTCTGCCGCGGACAACGTCCGACGGGCGATGCCAGTGCCCTCGTCAGCGAGCTGCGCACCTGGGTGGGGGAGCATCTGGGCGCCATCGCCAAGCCTGACGAGATCCGCTTCGCCGACAACCTGCCGAAGACCCGCTCCGGCAAGATCATGCGCCGGCTGCTGCGCGCGATCGCGCGCGGGGAAGAGATCACGCAGGATGTCTCGACCCTGGAGAATCCCGCGATACTCGAGCAGCTGCGCGGCGCGGATACGCCGCCGGCCGGCGCCAAGTCAACAGCCTCGCGATCCCGCACGCCGGCGGCAAAGAGCGGCGGCAGCGGCGCAGCGCGCAAGCGCGCAACGGCCAAATCCGCGGCGGCCCCCTCGAGAGCCAAAGCGAAGATGCGCGCCGCCGCCAAAGGCAAGTCGACGGCCAAAGGCCGGTCGACGGCGAAAGGCAAGTCCGCGGCAGGCGGGCGCGGCCGCAAGCGTGCGGGGTCGGCGTCGAAAGTGACAGCACGTCGGGTGCCGATCAAACGTGCGGCGAAGTCAAAGAAGGCCGCCCCCATGGGGCGAAAGGCCCGCGCGAGACGCTGATGCTGGAGGCGAGTCCCTGATTCGATCGTTCAGCCGCCGGCCGGATCAATCGTCGGTGTACGGCCGGATGTTGGCGCTCACGTCCGCCGCGATGGCCGTCGGGTCGGCACCGGCCGCGGCGTACGATTTCGACCACAACACCGTGGCGTCATCGGCTTCCACGATGCTGACCGCCAGCTGTTGATTCGGCGCGCTGCCGGTTATGCCGCCGTAGACGATGTAGTTGGAATCATGAGCGCGCGCCTGCGCCTGCGCGGCCGTCGGATCGAGAGCCGGCAGCGGATGGTCGGCCAACGCCACCTTGCCGTGATTGGCGATGGCAAGCCGCCCGTAGACTTGCGCGAAGACGGACCCGGCGAGTTTCTGCGCCGCGCTGTCGTCCGCGGGGGAGGCGAACGGAATGGCGAGCACGGGAGCATCGGCCGACGACCCTCCAGACTCCTCGGCCGGCAGCTCCTTCGCAACCTGGGCGATGAGGTGCGCCGTGTCGGCCGCCGTCCAGTTGCCGGTCTGATGGGTCTGCGCGATCTGCCGCAATTTTTCCGCCTGAGTGGCCGAGATCGGCGGCCCATGGCGGTCGGCCGAGCCATCGGCCGAGTGATCGTGCGGAGAGCTGCAGCCGCGCGACATGAGCACGATGGCGGCCCAGATGTAGATGCCGATCCGCACCCAGCGCGGCAAGCGCTTGAATCCGATCCATGCCGACTGCAGCGCCCACCCTGCAACCTGGAACCCGAAGCGGATCCTCTGGCCCGGCTCCTCGTGCGGGAACGCCGGAAATGCGCTCTGCGGCGCGGATCCGTGCCCGGGAGCCTGCCGTTCCGGTGCCAGCCCCTGCCCACTCGGCCGCCCAGGCCGCCCCGACGGCCCTGGTGGGCCTGGCGGCGCCGGCGCCGGCGCTTGCGCGGGCTCTCCGGAGAGCAGCCGACGACACACCGCCGCGAGCGCCGCGGTCGGCCGCCCTTCCGGCAGGCGCAGCCACTGCACCGCGCGGAACTTCTCGGGAACGCGCGCGCCGGCCTCCGTGGTCTGGTCGATGACCACGGGCAGCAGGAAGACGTGGTCATCGGCCATGTCGAGAGTGCGCTCGACGGCGAGGCGCCACTCCCGGCGGAAATATCCCTCGTGGCGCGCTTCCGTATGGGCCGAGATGACGGGCATGAAGTAATCGCACTCGCGGATCTGGCGGCGAATCTTCTGGTCCCACGCGTCGCCGCCGACGAGGTCGCTTTCGTCGTACCAGACCTCCAGGCCGTAGTCCGGAAGCGCGTCGCGGATGAGCTGCGCCGCGCGGCGATCCTCCGAGGCATAGCTGAGGAATACCGTCGGCCGCGGCGTCGCGGGAACTTCAGTGTTCACTGTCACCTGCCCGCACGTAGCGCCGCTCGCCGCTGGCGCGGTCGTACTGGACCTCGAGGGTCTCCCCCGTTGCGGGGTCCTGGAAGCGCTCGCCGGTGCGCTCCCAGCGCGCGCCGGCCGGCTGCGCTTTGCGGTATCGCCAGCGCTCGAAGGCCGTGCCGATGAAGATCGCCGCGCCGAGGCAGATCAGATAGATGCCCGGTCCCATTGGGCCGGCCCGCAGGAGCAAGGCGCCGCCCGCGATCGCGATGATGCCCAGCGCGAGGACTGCAGTCCGCAGCATCAGCCGTTCGCCTTCTCCAGCACCACCGCCGTCCCGTAGGCGACGATCTCGCTCATCGTCTGTCCGATCTCCGCGGAATCGAACCTCATCATGACGATGGCGTTGGCCTGCATGATCGTCGCGTTCTTGACCATGCGATCGACGGCATGACGACGCGCCTCTTCGAGAAGTTGCGTGTACTCGGTGATCTCGCCCCCGGCGAGCGAGCGCAGCCCCGCCATGATGTTGCCCCCGAGTCCGCGACTGCGCACCACGACGCCGAACACCTGACCCTTGACGTCTCGGACGCGATACCCAGGCACGTTCTCTGTCGTGACGACCAGCATGGCTTCTACCCCCGTTTCGTACGGCCGACCGGCTGTCGGCCCCGAAGTATAGCGCGGGCACGCTTTCTGCATCGCGTGGGCCAAAACTCCGCATATCTGCGCGAATGCGCGCCAAACGGCCTGTGGCCGCACCGCAAAGCGCGGGGCTACGCTGCCCTCTCCATTCGAGGAGTGTGCAGATGGCTCGCAGAAAAAACCGCTCGCCCGCGCCCATGTCCGCGCAGGCGCGCTATGAGTTCGCCGTGGCCTATCTCAACGCGATGCTGGAGGACGCCGGGCCGGAGGAGTTGGCCGCCGCGCTGGGCCGCATCGCGCACGCTTCCGGCGGTCCCAGGTTGGCGGAAAAAGTGGAGCTCAGTGCGGACTCGCTCTATCGCACGTTATGTCGGCGCGGCAATCCGGAGCTGCGGACCGCGAGCGCCCTGCTCAAGGCCATGGGCATGCGGCTGGTGCTGCAGCCGCTCAGCCGGCACGGAACTTGCGTCGCCCCTGCTGCCGGAAGAGATGTGAGAGACGGTCATGGGTGAGGTCATACATGTGGCCTTCGGCACCGAGCGCGAGTGGGAGCAGACCCGGGCGAAGACGGTCGACGGACTGGTCGCCATCGGCTCGCTGTTCGGTGACGATGAGTGCCTGATGCGCGCCAAGGCGGACTGTGTCTACCAGATCCTGCGTCAGATCGTGGAGGAAGTTCCCACCGTGCAGATCACCACGAAGCTGCCGGAGAACCTGTCGTCCGAGCAGCTCGATCTTCTGACCGGGGCGATCAAGGAGGCGGCGTTGAAGGGCATCGAGATCGCGATGACCCACTCGGTGCAGGTGCTGATGGCATCGATCTACGATCTCTGCACCTCCAAGCTGCACGCAGTGCCGTCATGAGCTCGGAGTGAGCTCCAGGTCATAGTGCACCATGACTTCGTTACCAACTCCGTCCGTCGACTGCCACTGTCCCTGACCCACGCCGAAGTCGAGCCGCCGCAGCGTCATCTGACCTGACAGGTAACCGACTGCGCGCCCGTGCAGCGTTGCGGTACGCCATGTGAAAGGAATGGTGACGGTGCGTGTCACGCCGCGCAGGGTAAGAGAGCCAATCGCATCGTAACCGGCAGCCGTCTTCTCGATGCGGCTGGCGGTGAAGCGCGATTGCGGGTACCGGGCGATGTCGAAAAAATCATTGCCCCCGAGGATGCCGTTGCGCTGCCGGTCGCCGGTATCGAAGGAACGCATGTCGACCGTGACATCCAGGCGGCCGGCCGCTGGATCGAAGCTGACGGCGAAAGATTTGAACTGCCCCTGGTTCCTGGCGCCCACCTGGATGAACGTGTAGGTCAACGAGCTCTGTGCCGCAAGCAGCGTATACGCGGGGCCGGCGGCGCTCGCGGCCCGCGGCACCAGGAGCATCGCCGTGAGCAGTGCGAGGGTGATCCGCCGGAAGGGCAGCATTCGCCGCAGCGTATCGTCCTTCAGCACGAAGTGATGCTTGAGCGCCGCCGCGATGTGCAGCGCCACGATCAGGGCCAGCGCGATCGCCAGCGCAGCGTGTGTCGTCACCATGTCGTCATAGAGCGGCTCGCTCTTGGGCACGAGATCGGGAAGCTGGAAAAGGCCGAACCAGCTGACCGGAAAGCCGCGCGCCGAGGACATGATCCAGCCGCTGAAGGGCATGGCGAAGAGCAGGACATAGAGGGCCGCATGGGTGAACCGCGCCAGGAATCGCTCGTGAGGCTGCAGATTCGAGGGTAACGGCGGCGTCGGGTTGAGCCAGCGCCAGAGCAGGCGCAGGGCGGCGAGCACAAGGATGGTGAGACCAAAGGACTTGTGCCGCGCCAGGATCGTCAGCTTCTCTACGCCGAGCGGCAGCATGAGTCCCATGAGGCCGAGCGTGGCCTGCAGGACGATCAATGCGACGATCAGCCAGTGCAGGAGTTGCGCGATCGAGCCCCAGCGCTCGCGCGTGTTGCGAATGGCCATCCGGAAAGATTACCGCACCGCCGCAGTCCCTGAGCGGCGTCTCAGCCCGCCACCCCTGCAACCTGGAGCAGGAGCAGCGCAGTGCCTTCGGGCGCGATCAGAACCGCATTGCCCCTGGCGTCGAGGCCGCGGGGCGGCGGCTCCAGCGGCCCGAGGGAGAGCTCGCGCAGGCTTGCGATCCGCGCCGGCATATCGGCGCCGCGAAAGACCAGCAGCGGCTCCGCGAAGAATCGTGGACCGTGGAGGGCGAGCGTCACGCCGTCGGCCGTCAGCGAAACGTGCGGGTAGGGCTCCGAAGCTTCCTCCGCGGCGACGAATCCGAGTGCCGCCCAGAAGCGGCTGACGCCCTCGAAGTCCGTGGCGGGCAGGCTGAGACCGGCGAACTCGCCGCAGCGGGAGGTCTCGCGCGCCGAACGGTCTGCGGGCGAGTACGTGCGGGCCTCGAGCAGCCGGACCGGCTGTCCCGCGGGATCGCGAAAGGCCAGCTCGTTGAAGACATCGCTTCCGAGGTTGATCGTCGAGAGCGTCACCCCCAGGCGCTCGAGCGCCGCGACGTGGCTGGCGACTGCCGGACGCACGAAGGTCAGTGCGGGCGAGTCGAGACGGCTCTGATGCAGGCCGATGTACACACGGCCGTCGGTGAGCACGCCGTAGGGATGCGGCCAGGTGTCGCCGGTCTGTGCCTGCGTGAATCCCAGGCGCTCGTAGAACTCCACCGACGCACGGATGTCCCGGGTGGCTATCCCAATCTCCAGGAACCGTCCCAGCGAGGCGTCGTTCGCGGACTCAGTGGCGGTCAATGGCCTGGCCGCCCGATGCGCCGTATGCGACTTCGGGCCAATCCGACGACACCCATCCCTGGCAGTGCCGCGCGATATGCGCCGCGAGAAAGCGCGCGTGCTCGATCCGGGCGTTGAGCGCGGGCACGTATTCGAAGCGCTGGCCGCCGGCGCGCAGGAACCTGTCGCGGTTCTCGATGGCGATTTCCTCCAGCGTCTCGAGGCAGTCGACCGCGAACCCCGGGCATATCACCGTCACATCGCGCACGCCCCGGCCGGGCAGCTGGGCGAGCACCTCGCTCGTGTACGGCTTCAGCCATCCGGCCGGCCCGAAACGCGACTGGAAGCTGACGCTCCACTCGCCGTCGCGCAGCATCAGCTCTTCGGCGAGCAGCCGCGCGGTCTTCTGACATTTGCAGAAGTAGGGGTCGCCGCTGTGGAAGTTGCGCTCAGGAATGCCGTGAAAGGAAATCAGCAGGTGCCGCGTGCGGCCGAATGCCTGCCAATGCTCGAGCACGCTGCCGCGCAGCGCTTCGATGTACTCCGGCTGATCGTGGTATTCGGCGACGAAGCGCAGCTCCGGCAACCACCGCCAGCGCCTGAGCTCCGCCGTCACCCGATCGTAGACCGCGCCGGTCGTCGCGCCGCAGTACTGCGGGAAGAGCGGCAGCACGAGGATGCGCTGCGCTCCGGACTCGCGCAGGCGGGCGAGCGCCTCCGGCACTCCGGGATCGCCGTAGAGCATGGCGAGCTCCGCGGAGAAGGGCGCCAGCATCCGCTGCGCCAGAGTCCCCATCAGCTCCGCGCGCAGCCGCTGCGACAGGTCGAGGAGAGGCGAGCCGGATGGCAACCAGATCTTGCGGTACTTGCGCGCCACGCGCGCCGGCCGGAACGGCAGAATGAATCCGTAGAGGATCGGCAGCCACAGCGCCCGCGGCAGCTCCACCACCCGCGGATCGGACAGCAGCCGGGAGAGGAACCGGCGTACGGCCCACGGCTCCGGTGCCGCCGGTGTGCCGGAGTTGACCAGAAGGACACCGATCCGCTCGGCGGAATCGCGGTGGAAATCGGGGGAGCTGACGTAGCGCATGGGGTCGAAAGACTTTACCGCGCCTGGAGTCCCGTGCACAGGTACTTGATCTCGGTGTAGTCGAGGATGCCGTATTTCGAGCCTTCACGGCCCATGCCGGACTCCTTGACCCCGCCGAAGGGGGCGACCTCGGTGGAAATGAGGCCCGTGTTCAGGCCGACGATGCCGTATTCCAGCGCCTCCGCCACCCGCCAGGAGCGCGCGAGGTCCCGCGTGTAGAAATATGCGGCCAGGCCGAACTCGGTATCGTTCGCCATGGCTATCGCATCCGCCTCGGTGGCGAAACGGAAGAGCGGTGCCACCGGACCGAATGTCTCCTCCCGTGCGACCAACATTTCCGCGGTGACGTCGGTGATCACCGTAGGTTGGAAGAACGTACCGCCCAGCGCGTGACGCTTGCCACCGTGCGCGATGTGCGCGCCTTTCTGCACGGCATCGGCAATATGCTGCTCGACCTTGGCGAGCGCCTTGCGGTCGATCAACGGGCCCTGATCGGTCGCGCCTTCCAGGCCGTTGCCGACGCGCAGCTCGCCGACGGCCGCCACCAGCTTGCGCGTGAACGCCTCATACACACCGTCTTGAACCAACAGCCGGTTGGCGCATACGCACGTCTGGCCGGTGTTGCGGTACTTGCTCGCCAGAGCGCCCGTGACCGCCGCATCGAGGTCGGCATCGTCGAAGACGATGAAGGGGGCATTGCCTCCGAGCTCCAGGGACAGCTTCTTCAGCGTCCCCGAGCATTGCGCCATCAGGCGCTTGCCCACGGCCGTGGAGCCGGTGAAGGTCAGCTTCCGGACGATGGGATTGGAGGTCATCTCGCCGCCGATCTCGGCGGCGTTGTCGCCGGTCACGATGTTGAGGACGCCGGCGGGAACGCCCGCACGTGCGGCGAGCTCCGCCATCGCGAGCGCGGAGTAGGGGGTCTGCATGGCCGGCTTGCAGACCAAGGTGCAGCCGGCGGCGAGCGCGGGCGCGGCCTTGCGGGTGATCATGGCGGCCGGAAAATTCCACGGCGTGATCGCCGCCACGACTCCGATCGGCTGGCGCAGCACGAGGATGCGCTTGTCGCCCTGATGACCCGGAATCACATCGCCGTAGAGCCGCTTGCCCTCCTCCGCGAACCACTCGATGAAGGCTGCGGCGTAGGCGATCTCGCCTTGCGATTCCGCCAGGGGCTTGCCCTGCTCCGCGGTCATGAGCACGGCAAGGTCGTCCTGATGCGCCATCATCAGGTCGTACCAGCGCCGCAAGACCGTTGCGCGCTCCTTCGCGGTCCTCACGGCCCAGGCGGGAAACGCCCGCTTCGCCGCCTCGATGGCGCGCCGGGTCTCGGCGCCGCCCATGTCAGGAACGGTGCCGAGCCGCTCACCCGTCGCCGGGTTCAGGACCTCGCAGGTGGCGCGGCTGTCGGCATCCGCCCAGGCGCCGTCGACGTACGCCTGCTGGCGCAGCAGCGTCGGGTCTTTCAGCTTCAACATCACTGGCTCTCCTCGGCCTCGTCCTGGCCCGCGCCCTTATCACCGGCCAGACGGCGGGCGAGAAAGTCGAGGGTGCGCCGGCGTGCGAGAGCGGCGGCGGCCGGGTCGTAGCTCGGCCGCAGATCGCAGTTGAAGCCGTGGCCCGCACCGTCATAAACGTAGAAGATGCCTTGCGGGTGCGCGGCTTTCAGCCGCTCGACCTGGTCGAGCGGGATGCTCTGATCGGCGGAGCCGAAGTGATACATCACGGGGCATCGCGGCGTCTTGCCGGTGTCCCGCGGATTGCCGTAATAGACGACGGCGCAGGCGATAGGAAGATCGCACGCCGCGCGGTAGGAAAGGCCGCCGCCCCAGCAATAGCCCACGGTGGCGACCCGGCCGGAGTGCTTGACCACGGCTACTGCCGCGGCGATGTCCTTCATCGTCTCCTCGGGCTTGAGCTGCTGCACGTAGCCCTTGCCGAGGTCCCGGTCCGCATCGCCATAGCCCAGCTCGATGCCACGGCGAATGCGGTCGAAGAGCGCCGGCGCAATGGCGGTGTAGCCCTCCGCTGCGAAGCTGTCGGTCACGGAGCGGATGTGCGCGTTGACGCCGAAGATCTCCTGCAGCACCACGACGGCGCCCCTGGGGCGGGCGGGAGCGGCGGCGAGATAGGCCTGGAACTCGTGGCCGTCGCGGGCCATGAGTGTGGTGAAGTCGCCCATGGGTGGACCCTTCGCGAGTGCAAATGAGGGTCGTCCAGAATACCGCCCGCGGGCCGGGCAGTGCCAGGGGCCGTGCATCCGTGAACGCCTGGCCGCGGCCGCACGGACGAAGCCGAGCAAGTAGCGTGGTCGGATCTGGCAACGCTCCCGGCCTGGATCGCCTGCGCATACCAGCTCGGTCAGAGACGCGCCGCCAGGCGCACGGCTTACGGCTTCGATCGCGTCAGTTCATAGCGCGCGAATGTCGACCAGACGCCGTCCTTCCCTTGTGACTCGATCAGCAGGGTCCACGTGTCGGCCTGGGCGTTGCGTTGCAAAGTATCCCGAAAGAGACCGTCCGAGTAGGGAAATAGAAGGACCAGGCGCGACCCATCGCGGTGACCCGTGGCCACAATGCGCGCGCCGGCTGCGCCGAATCTGTCGAGCCAGTGAGCGATGAAATCGCCCGCTTTGGCGTCATACCCGATGAAGACGTCGGCCTGATACTGCGGCGGCTTGCCGGTATCCACCATGTGAAGCTTCATCCATGCGCCATCCAGAACTCTCGTGCCCGCGGCGTCATATGTGACAGGCTTGCCGCCGAAAGTACCCGTCATGGTCCAGTGGCCGTTGAGCCCGTCGAGATACGCATCGTCGGCCGAGGGTGAGCCGGCAAGGCTGCCGGCGGGCGCGATCGACGCCAACAATGCCAGCAAGGCCGCCGCCCAGGTGCGCGCTGTTCGTGCCACGGCGCGAGAGATGCCGGTGTTCGACGCCCGCCCGAGTGCACTGGTCGCGAGGGCAACACCTGAGACGCCGAGGCCTGCCCGCAGCAACCACTCACGGCGGTTGCAATGGAGGCTGGATCGAGCAGGTTGGTGGGCCATATCGGCGGCTCTCCATCCACGCGCAGGCATGAGGGGGAGGATTTGACCATGCGGGTAGGATATGATCAACATCATATTCCAGGCTCAGGACGAGCCTCCTTTCCCGGGTCAGCCTGTCTCCGCGGGGACCGAACATGCCTTATCCATCGCGTCATCGCGCCGAAGTACGGCAGAGGATCATCGACAGCGCGCGGCGATTGTTCAACCGGCAAGGGTTCGATGCGACCGCGTTGTCGCAGATCATGCGTGGCGCCCGCCTCACGCGGCCGGAGCGGACCCGGCGCACGGACCGAGCCGGGCAATGGTAGCGTAGCCGGATCGGCCCTGCTCCCGGCCTGGGTGTACGTCCACTGGAGGCTCCATGCTCGTCGGTACAACAGTGCGGCGCGTCGCGATCGTGGGCGGCCTGCGCATTCCGTTCGCGAGGGCGCATACGGCCTACGCCACCGTCGGCAACCAGGAGATGCTCACGGCGGTATTCCGCGCGCTGGTGGAGCGCTTCGGGCTGACCGGAGCGCGGCTGGGCGATGTCGCCGCCGGCGCGGTCATCAAGCACTCGCGCGACTACAACCTGACGCGCGAGTGTGTTCTCTCCTCCGGCCTCGATCCGCATACTCCCGGGCTCGATCTACAGCGCGCCTGCGGTACCAGCCTCGAGGCCGCGATCGTGATCGCCAACAAGATCGCCCTCGGTCAGATCGATTGCGGGATCGCCGGCGGAGTCGACACCATCAGCGATCCGCCCGTGGTGTACCCGCGCGCCTATCAGCGGCTGCTGCTCGCCAGCGCGCGCGGCAAGACGCTCGGCCAGCGCCTGACGCCTTGGCTGAGCTTGCGGCCGCGTCATTTCAAGCCGGTGCTGCCCGCCGTCGTGGAGCCCCGTACTGGCCTTTCCATGGGCCAGAGCACCGAGCTCATGGCGCACCGCTGGGGCATCGGCCGCGAGGAGCAGGACAAGCTGGCCTACGAGAGTCACATGAAGGCGGCCGCCGCGTGGCGCGACGGGTTCTACCAGGATCTGGTCGTGCCCTACCTCGGGCTGCGGACCGACAACAACGTCCGCGCCGATACGTCGCTGGAGAAGCTATCGCGTCTGCGCGCGAGCTTCGATCCGCGGGATGGCACCCTGACCGCCGGCAACAGCACGCCGCTGACGGACGGGGCGAGCGCCGTGCTGTTGGCTTCGGAGGAATGGGCGGCCCGCAGGAACCTGCCGGTACTCGCCTGGCTGCGCTACGGCAAGGTATGGGCCGTCGACTTCGCCAGCGGCAAGGAGGGGCTGCTGATGGCGCCCGCCTACGCGGTGGCGGCGATGCTGCGCGATGCCGGGCTCGCGTTGCAGGACTTCGACTACTACGAGATCCACGAGGCTTTCGCGGCGCAGGTACTGTGCACGCTCGCCGCCTGGCAATCGCCGGAGTTCTGCCGCGACGCGCTGGGCCTCGCGCAGCCGCTCGGCGCCATCGACCGCGCTCGTCTCAATGTGAAGGGCGGCAGCGTTGCCATCGGTCATCCCTTCGCCGCTACGGGCACCCGCATCGTCGCCACCCTGGCGAAGCTCCTCGCCGGCGACCCGGGCGCGAAGAGGGGGTTGATCTCGGTATGTACCGCGGGTGGGATGGGCGTCACGGCCATCGTGGAGCGCTGATGCCAGCCGTGCCGCGGCGCGGGCTATACTGGAACATGTGAGGCGCGCGCCTGTAGCGGCGCGCGATAAGAATTATAGACGTGCGCGAGCATGCATCGAGGGAGGTCAGACGTATGGTCGGAAAGTTGGCTCGAGTGGGGTTCCTGTCGAGCATGCTGCTCTGGGCCGCGGCCCGTGCCGGGGCGCCGCCGGTTCCCGCCGCGGCATTCGCCACACTGCCGCAGGTGACCGATGTCGTTCTCAGTCCCGACGGGCGGTTGCTCGCCTGGTGCGATCAAAGCGGACCGGCCACCACGGTGGCGGTGTTCGATCTTGCCGCCAAGGCCTACAAGCGCACTCTCCCGATCGACCCGACGCTCAAGCTGCGATCGCTCCTCTGGGCCGACGACGGCACCTTGCTGGTGCAGCTGAGTCAGGCGGAGGGCGGCTTCATCCGCAATCCCAACATCTACGAGATGTGGCGAACGCTGGCGGTGGACATCGCGAGCGGGCAGAGTCACATGCTGTTGATGGGGGAGGGCGAGAGGGCCCTGGTGACCGCCGCCCAGCTCGTCGCGTGGCACACGGCGCAGCCGCAAAGCGTGATCATGTCAACGATCGATTACACCGCGAACGCGGCGCGATCGGAAACGGGTTCGCGGCTCGTGGACACCCGCAACGACTCGGGTTGGGTTCGTGACCTGTTCCGGGTCGATACGCGCACCGGCAAGGGAACCGTGATCGACGCGGGGGACCAGTACTCGGATGAGTGGGCCGTTGACGCGCAGGGGGAACCCGTGGCGCGCAGCGAATGGCACCCCGTGCGGAATCAATTCCTGATCGAGGCCAAGCACGGCGGTGGCTGGCAGCGGATCTTCGAGGGCGACAGCGAACTGAGACTGTGGGGCCTGAGCGGAGATGGCAAGGGCGTCATTGTCACGGGCATGGGCAAGGACGGCCGCGCTGGCGCCTGGACGGTGGCGCTCGACGGATCGGGATCGAAGGACCTTTTACCGGACGCGGACGCCGAGGTGGTCGGTATCGCTCTCGACACATTCTCCGGCATGCCGGTGGCGGCGGAGTTGGGTGGCAAACAGCCCGAGGTCCGCTGGCTCGATGCCGCGGCGAAGCAGCGCCACGATTCGCTGGCGCAGGCGTTTGCCGGGCGGGAGATCGAGGTCACGAGCCGCTCCGCGGACGGCAGCCGGGTGGTGGTGCAGGCACAGGGGTCTTCCAACCCTCCGGTCTATTATCTGGTCGACTTCAAGACGGGCCGCGCGGACATCGTCGGCGAGGCCTATCCGGGGCTCGATGGCGTGAAGCTCGGGACGGTCAGCAGCATCAGCTATCAGGCTCGCGATGGCACGTCGATTCCGGCGTACCTGACTCTTCCCCCGGGCGCGGCGGCGAAGAACCTGCCGATGGTGGTCCTGCCACACGGCGGCCCGGCGGCGCACGATGGGCCGGGCTTCGATTGGCTCGCTCAGTTCTTCGCGGCCCGGGGCTATGCGGTCCTGCAGCCGCAGTTTCGCGGCTCGACCGGGTATGGCTCCGCATTCGAGCGCGCAGGAGCGCGGCAGTGGGGCGGCTTGATGCAGGACGACGTAACGGACGGGGTCAAAGCGATGATCGCGCAAGGCATCGCCGACGCACGCCGGATTTGCATCGTCGGCGCCAGCTATGGCGGCTATGCCGCGTTGGCGGGTGCGGCATTCACTCCCGATCTCTACGCGTGCGCCGTCAGCATCAACGGGGTATCGGATCTCCCCGCCATGTTGACGTACGAGCAGCAACAGCAGACGCCGTATGGGGCGGAATCGGACACCGCGGCATACTGGGAGCAGGAGATCGGCGAGCCTTCGGACCCCAAGGTGGCTGCCGCCTCGCCGGTCAACTCCGCGGCGAACGTGAAGGCGCCGGTGTTGCTCCTGCACGCGACCGACGACACCGTGGTGCCTATCGGACAATCGCAGGAGATGGCGGCGGCACTCGGGTCCGCGGGCAAGGCGGTCAGCTTCGTCAAGCTCGATGGCGAAGATCACTGGCTGTCGCGCGCGGACACGCGACTCGAGGTGCTGCAGGATACGGACAGCTTCTTGCGCAAGTATCTGCAGTAACAGGCCACCGCGCCGCTGAGCGGCCCGCCGCGGAGATATCATCGAGTGGACGGCAATCCCTTCGAAGAAACCGCAACGCTGCGCTCCGACGTGGGCGCGCTGCTCGGCGAGATGGCCGTCTTCAGCGGCCTCGATCCCGGATTGCTGCGCGAGATCGCCGCGGTCGCCGAATGGCTGTCGCTGCCGGGCGGCGCGAAACTCTTCTCGGCCGGCGATCCTCCCGATGCGCTCTATGTGGTGATCAGCGGCTGTCTCGGCGCCTTCGCCGCCGATCCGACGCGACGGCGCTTCATCGCGCGCATCGCGGCGGGCGACATGGTGGGTGAGATGGGGCTGATCTCGGGCCGTCCGCGCAGTGCGGACGTGGTGGCGTTGCGCGACACAGAGGTGGCGCGGATCTCCGCCAAGGCTTTCAACGAAGTGCTGCGCACCCACCCCGAGGCCATGCTGCGCATCGCGCGCCTCACCGTCGATCGGCTGGCGCAGTCGCAGTCTCCCCTGGCGGCGGCCCACGGCCGCGCCGCGTGCACGTTCACCATCCTGCCGCAGAGCATGGAAGTCGATTTCGGCGGCTTCGCCACCAGGCTGGTCAAGGCGCTCGGCGACTTCGGCCGCGCCGAGCTGGTGTGGAGCGTGCGCGCGAAAACACACACCAGCCAGTGGTTCAACAACATCGAGGCCGCCAACGACTACGTCGTCTATGTCGCCGATCCGACGCCGGACCGCTGGACCAAGCTGTGCGTGCGTCAGGCGGATGCGCTGCTGCTGCTGGCCCGCGCTGAGAGCCCGGCGGGCAGCTGGACCGCCCTGCGCTGGCCGCACGATCACAGCATGGCGCCGCAGCGATCGGAGCTCGTCCTCCTGCACGACAGCACGCTCGAGACCGGCGCGGCCGCGCGCTGGCTCGCGGACCTGCCGGAGGTGCCGCATCATCACGTGCAATTCCCGGAGGACTATTCCCGGCTCGCGCGCGTGCTGACAGGCCGCGGCGTGGGCCTGGTCATGTCGGGGGGTGGGGCACGGGGCTTCGCGCATATCGGCGTCGTCAAGGCGCTGCGTGAGGCCGGCGTGCCGGTCGACCTCGTGGGGGGGACCAGCATGGGCGCCATTCTCGGCGCCGGCGTCGCCTTGCGGTGGAGCATCGATGAGTTGACGCAGCGGTTCCGCCGCGCCTTCGTCGATTCCCGGCCGCTGCGCGACTACACGCTGCCGTTCGTGTCGCTCGTCTCCGGCCGCAAGGTGAGCACTCGCCTCTACGAAGCCTTCGGCGATCTGTCGATCGAGGACCTGCCGCTCGACTTCTTTTGCGTGTCTTCCAACCTCACCACCGGACACACGATGGTGCACCGCCGCGGCACGTTGTGGCGTTGGCTGCGGGCCTCGGTCGCCGTTCCCGGGGTCCTGCCGCCCGTGCTGCACAACGGCGAGGTCCTGGTCGATGGCGGTGCCATGAACAATCTGCCCGTCGATGCGATGCTCGAGCTCGGTCGCGGGCCCGTGATCGGCAGCGACGTCGGCGCCGACAGGGCCTTCACCGCCCGCAGCGACGACATCGATGTTCCCTTGCCGTGGCAGCTGCTGCGCTGGATGAAGGTGCGGCGCCAATGTCCCACGATATTCCAGATCCTGTGGCGCGCCGGCATGGTCAACAGCACCGCGAGCACGGTGGCCCACCGCGCGCAGTCGGACCTCATCCTGCAGCCGCCGCTCGCCGAGGTCGACATGCTCAACTGGGACGCGTTCGATCGCGCCATTCAGGCGGGCTACGAGTACGCGGTCAAGAGGTTGGAAGCGCTGCCGGCGGACTCGCCGGTGTTGCGGAGTGCGGTGAGCTTGCGTGGCTGATCGGACGCTTTGGCGGACCCGCAGGCGCTGTTACGAGCGTGCAGCAGTCGGGCTGCTGTAGTCGGTGAATTTGGAGTTCGCGTCGATGAAAGGACCCGTGGTGGATATATTGTTTGCGGGCGAGCCGGATGCGGGAGAGTAGGAACCGACCGGGGCCGCGCAGGCCGAGGCAGTTACGGTTGTTCTAGGCGGTACAGCCCGCAGACCAGTAGCGCACTGGTCGGGGCTCAGCTATATTGGTGGTAGCCGCTCCCTCGCAGTCCCTGCTCGGTCGCCGGTTGCAATGTTAGCGGTAGTTTGCTGATTTGTCTAGGAAAACAAAAAGGCCACCTTGCGGTGGCCAGTTTGTGTCGAGAGCGATGGTCGTCTATGCGGCCGTAGCTCATTTGGATAGAGCACGCAATTCGTAGTGCGGGGTAGGTGGTTCGAATCCACCCGGCCGCGCTAAACCTCCAAGACTCTCAACTTTCCGCCCTGTTTACGGCAGGGCGGACCCTTAACTTTAGTCCAGTGAGTCTTCCCAGTACAGCTAGCTGCACTATGGCTTCGGACTAGGTCGGAATCTAGACTAGTTTATACCCCCATTAAAACCCGGGTTTTAACAGGGTAATAATGCTATACTTTAAGCATGGCGAGACCGAGAAACCCGGAAGCTACTGTGCTTGTGGAGGTTGGCTTTACTCCCAAAGCGATCAAGTACTTAGATCTGCTTAAGGAGAAAGATGGATTCGGAACTAGCCGTGCGGACATCATCCGGAATTTCGTTTGGAAAGAGATCAATCGCTTGATTGAAGAGCAGCGTCTATCCGAGATCGAGTGAACCGCCCTTTGACTGAAGCGTTCCTCATTCATTACGTAATGTGCGCGATTGCTCAGGCGCAACCATGGGTATAGCCTTACGCTCCGCCTCGCCAAGAGTGCCACCGCCACGCTAATGGTGAAGCCATGCCGCTCAAAGTCGTAGAAATCGCCACGGACGAAGAACTTCTGGATGCGCTCAAGAAGCACCCCGACCGTAAGCCCACCCCGGACGAAGCCCGCGAGCAGCGCGTTTCGTTCGTATATGGAGCCCTCAGGTCCGACAGCAATATAACCAAGGAGCAGGTCAGGAGAGTCCTAGATAGCCGGGAACCCTGAGTGATTCTCTTTGAGATCACCCAGGACGAAAACGATCCCGTATATCAGGAGTTGGCGATAGCCAACGGTCTTCGTCAATACGATTTCCTAAAGTCTATTGTTTTTGCGTCGCTGGCGCTTAAAAGAGCGTTCATTTCCGAGCATATCCTGAAGGCCCTCAACTTTCAGGCAATCACCTGTCTGCATACGAATGCTGGTGAGTATCGCCCATGCGAGGTGAGCGTCGGAGCGTACAAACCACCAGAGCACTATCGCGTCAAGGGTCTGATGGAGGACTTCGTCAATGAAGTCAACCGCGCGTGGCAAACGACCGATCCAGTATTTTTGGCGTGCTACGTGCTTTGGAAGCTCAATTACATTCATCCATTCATTAATGGCAATGGAAGGACTGCCAGAGCCGCTTCCTATTTCGTTCTTTGCCTCGCTGCCGGACAGTGGTTGCCTGGAACCAGAATTCTTCCAGAGCTCATAAAGGCGCGCAGACCGGAATATGTAGCTGCCTTGCAGGCAGCTGACGCATCGGTCGCAACTGGTACTTTAAACTTGGGGCAGCTTCATGCTCTCTTGACTCAATTGCTGCAGGAGCAGTTGCAAAGTGCCAATCCACAGCAGCCTGAGAATCCCAACTCGTGAAGCGAAAAAGCGAGCAAAGCGATCAATCCGCTCGCTTTATCGAAGCAGCGAAGGCTGCGGGCGCGGATCAGAAGGACTTTGAGCGGGCGTTTAAGAAAATCGTCCAGCCCAAGAAGCGTGCGAAACGCCCCTAGCGCCTTTTGAGGCTTGGCAGCTTCTTCAGCGCGTGCTCAAAATATCCGCTGAGGTCCTTTGGATCGAAATCAACTTGATACTGTTTGACTTGGAAAATAGGTCCAGCCGGAGTAAATCCCGGTTTGCCTCCGCTTGATATATCGCGTCTGACATGCCATGCCAACATATCGGCAGCTTGTAGTGGCCGCTCCCTTTTATCGTCTCGATGGATCGGCCGAGCGCCCAGCAAGGGGCGCAATTCAGGGGGCACGTCGGCTGCGAACACACCCCATACCGATTCTGCCATGTCTCCTGCCCTCTGTTTCTCGTCAAAGATAAAATCAATCGGTTCGCGTATACCAAGATCATAGAAGATTCTCAGCACCCCATCTATGAACCGATAGAGGCCGAATGTATAAGCAGCCTCTTGAAGATTGACCATTCCAAAGTGCCGTACGACTTCCCTCCAATCGCTATTTAACATCCGAAAATGCATCCCGCAAATGGCGTAGTCACGAATGATCGTGGCCAGCGCATGGAGCTTCGTATCTCGCTCGGGCCGACGTCCCCCCGATTTTGAGTAGCAAAACGGTTTAGAGTCTAGCCCCGGGGAGGAGGTTGGACGTGAAGAAGAGGTTCAGCGAGGAGCAAATCATCGGCTTCTTGAAGGAG